>ERZ1026981.106-NODE-106-length-17662-cov-8.887545_pt1 | contig 17662 bp, 19 predicted proteins | sample MGYA00519456_ERZ1026981 | MGnify/ENA primary metagenome ERZ1026981 (study PRJEB26926, sample SAMN06164408) | human gut metagenome | biome: ENVO:00009003; feature: ENVO:2100002; material: ENVO:00002003 | host: Homo sapiens | place: USA | collected 2012 ...
TATGAAAGCAGAAATAGCCCTAGAAAACGACTTTCCTTATGTGCAAGATAAAAAATTAGTATTAAAAAAAGGTTAAAATACTTTGATATTGAATACTAATTTGCAATAATTTATGTGTTGTGATATAATATAGCAAATTTTAGGGGGTGGTTATATGTTCTCTGATGGAAACCCTGTTAGTATATATGGAAAAGAATTTGAAGTAGAAGTATTTGAATATTTACTTAGTAGATTTAAGGAAGCTTTTTCCCACTCTAGTTTGACTATAGAGTCTGCATTCAAAGAACTTGATGAACTAGATGATGTAATAGAGAAGAATAAGAGTGTAGAAGCATATGATTATTATCACTTGCTTTCTTTTAAAGAAAAAAGGGATATTCAAGATGTTTTGAGGCAAATCGTTGTTTTTAAAGCTTCTAATTTTGGGGTTATTCAAGAAACTTTAGATGGTACACAGAAACAGTTTGATAAAATATATCATAATAATTTTGAGTATTTTGATCCTTATTTACCTTATTATATAAAGTTTGATAAGAATGGTAAATTTGATAAAAGAGAAACTTTTAAAAAATTAGATCTTTTGTTTTATAAGTTACCAGAACGAAATAATGCTTATATTAAAGCCTATAATATGTTAAAAGATAATTTGGATGCTTTTGATTATGCTATGCAGTTAAATCAAATTACGGTTTTAGAAATCATAAAGATTAACAGTTTAGTTAATCGTAGTGATGTTGATAAAGTAGAAGGATTCAAAAAAACAAATAATGATATTGTTAATGCTTCTTTTACTCCAACTGATAAGAAAAATGTACCATTTGAAATGCAAAGATTAATGGCGGAATATAATGATGGCTTTGGAGAAATATTATTAGATCCAAACGAATCCGGGATTTCTCAAGATGAAAAAATGGAACGTATTTACAAACTATTTAGACGTGAAGCTTTATTTCATATTCGTTTTGAAAGAATTCATCCATTTAATGATGGTAATGGTAGAACCGGTAGAATCATTATGAATTTTAATTTGTTACAACAAGGTTTAGCTCCTGTTCTGATTACTAATTTTATGTCTAGTGATTATAAGGAATATATTAATGATTATAATGTTGAAGCATTGACTAAAATGTTAGTTAATAGTTCTTCGCAACAAATGACAAATTGGTATTCTATGAATAAGGCTGGTATTTCTATTAAGAAAAAAGAAATAAATCCTGATAATAGAAAATTAGCAGTTATAGATGGATATAGAATAGAAAAAATGAAAAAAATTTTTACTAAAAAAAATTAGATTAGTTTAGTACTTTTATTATTAATTATAAAGAGTTATTTTGGATAATATGTGGAGATTTGGATTATGGTAAAAGCAGATTTGCATATTCATACTAATTGTTCTGATGGAGTTATGACTCCTAAAGAAGTTATTGATGAGGCTGTTAATCATGGAGTTAGTGTCATTTCTATTGCTGATCATGATACTATTGATGCTTATAATGATGAGCTATTTGATTATGCAGAAACTAAAAAAGTTAAAATAATTCCTGCAGTTGAAATTTCTACTAAGATTGGAAAATGTGGGTTTCATGTTTTAGGGTATAATTTTGATATGAAAAATGAAAAGTTACTTAAGCAATTATCTGCTTTAAGAAATGCTAGACATGATTATTTATATAATGTTTCCGAAAAGTTAAAAGAATTAGGATATGTAGTAAATGTATCACAACTTGATCAAATAGAGGCAGTTACTAAGGCACATATTTATTCTGATATTGTTGTTAATCCTGAAAACGAAAAAGTTTTGTTTGAGAATTTTGGACATATTCCGGATAAAGGAGAATTTATAGAAAGTATTATGAATGAAGGCTGTCCTGCATACGTTAAAAAAGCAACTATTACTCCAGTTGAAGCATCTAAGTTAATACATAATGCTGGTGGAAAAGTTATTTTAGCTCATCCTGTTGCTTATAAATATGAAGATAACTTTATGGCTGAAGATGTTTTAAAATTAGTGCAAGATATGCAGGCTGATGGAATTGAAGCTAATTATGTTTATGTTGATAAAGATAATCATAAAATAAATGACAGTGCTTTTTGGAATCAATTTGCTAAGGAATATAATTTAAAGACTACAATTGGTTCTGATTTTCATAATAAGGATGGATTACATCCGGTTATTGGACTTCTTGGTGAAAACATTACTATACTTGAAAATTATATTGATGGTCTTCTAGAGTGGTTATTGAATTAATGTTTACTAATTTTCAACAAATTTTGTTGAAAACTTTTTTTATAGTTATTTTGGGTGATATTATGAAAGTGAAAATTTTTGATGAAGAAGATGAAAAGGATTTAGAAGCTGATATTAATGAATTTTTGGAGGATTTAGCAGGAGAAGTTGTTGATATAAAGTACCAAGTTGGAGTTGGAGTTTTTAGTGAAGAACAAGTGTTTTGTTTTTCAGCGATGGTAGTTTATTATTAGGAAAAGAGAAATCTTTTTCTTTTTTTTCTTTTATGGTATGATGTTAATAGAGGAGGAAGCTATGAAGAAGGATAAGACAATGAAGAAAAATGGTTTTTTAACTGGTGCATTTATTGCGACTTTTTGTATTGTTCTTACAAAAATATTGGGAATTGTTTATGTTATTCCTTTTCATGCTATTATTGGAGAACAAGGTGGGGCTTTGTATGGTTATGCTTATACCATCTATCTTCTTTTTATGTCTTTATCTTCAGCTGGTATTCCTTTAGCTATTAGTAAAATAGTATCAGAATATCAAACTTTAGGATATTATAATGCTAAAAAACGGGCTTTTATCATTGGTAAAAAAATAGCTTTGTTGTTGGGGTTTGTTTGTTTTATTATTTTGCTTTTGTTTGCACCTATGATTGCTCAGGCTGTTTTGGGGGACTTGACTGGTGGAAATACCATTGAAGATGTTACGTTTGTAATTAGAATTATTGGTACGGCGATACTAGTTGTTCCTGTACTTAGTATTTATAGAGGATATTTTGAAGGTCATAGATTTATGCAGATTCCTTCTTTTTCTCAGATTGTAGAGCAGCTGGTTAGAGTTTTTATTATAGTACTTGGTAGTTTTATGGCTTTAAAAGTGTTTAAGTTATCATTAACATCTGCGGTTGGAGTTGCTGTTTTTGGAGCAACCGCTGGGGCAATAGTTGCTTATTTATACTTAGTATTTAAAAAGAATAAGAATAAAAGTAAGTTTAACGAGAAAATCAGAAGTGTTAATGAACCTATTATTACTAATAAACAAATATTTAAAAAGATTGTTATTTATGCTGTACCTTTTATTATGATTGATATTTTTAAATCACTTTATAGTTATATTGATATGGTAACAGTAGTAGAAGGCTTGGTTAATTATGCTAATTTTTCAGTGGTTGATGCTGAGGTTGTTATGAGTATGTTATCTACTTGGGGAGCCAAATTTAATATGATTTTACTGGCTTTATCTACTGGGATTGTAGTTAGTTTAATACCTAATTTAACACAAAGTGTGGTAAAAAAAGATCAAGCTGATAGTTATCATAAAATCAATCAGTCACTTAGTGTTTTATTATTTTTTACTTTGCCAATGTCTTTAGGAATTAGTTTTTTATCTGAATATATTTGGAATGTTTTTTATGGTAGTAGTGTGTATGGTCCAAGTGTTTTAGCTTATTATATTTTTGTAGGCTTAATTGTTGGTTTATTTACATTAGTAATATCTATTCTTCAGGTGTTAAAAGATTATAAGACAGTTTTTATTAGTTTAGTAGTTGGCGTTATTTTAAAAATTTTATTAAATAGTAATTTAATCCTTGCTTTTTATAAAATGGGGCTTCCAGCCTATTATGGAGTTATTACAGCCAGTTTAATTGGTTATTTTGTCTCTTTCGTTATTTGTATTGTTCAATTAAGATATAAATATAAAGTGCGCTACGAAGAACTTGTTAAAAATTTTATGGATATATTATGTGGTGCAATGTTGATGGTTGTGGGACTTTTGGTTATTAAATATTTATTGCCAAGTAGTTCTAATCGTTTTGTCAGTTTTTTATATGTTGTGATTTACACTTTAATAGGTGGAAGTATTTATTTTATTTATGCTTATAAATCTAAATTATTATTTCATGTTTTTGGTGATAAAGTTAGAGATTTGTTTCGAAAAAAAAAGAGTAAGAGTAAAAGAAAAAGGTGCTAATGATTTTAGCACCTTTTTTTATTTGTGTCTTAAGTTTTTTAATTTATGATATACGTTGAAAGCAAGATTATAGGTATGATACCATAATGGTGATATGATAAGATCAAATTCTCCAATTAATTCTACTACATGTCCTCCAAAACTTTTTTTAAATAAATATAGTCCATATAGTGGATTTTCTTTTCTAAAATCGCCTGTTATTCCGTAGAAATTATATTTTTTGTATCCATGTTCTACTGCGTATTTAATTCCAGCAAAGTGAATTGTATAAGCCGACTGAAATTGCATAACATTGTCTAAAGTTCCACCATGTAGGGATAATACTTCATTACCATATATTAGAAAGAGTATACCTCCTAATAATTTTTTATCGCCATATTCTTTTTTATAATCTGCAATTTTTTCTAGTTGTTTTTTTAGTCTTGCAATTTCTTGTTCATTCTTCTTATTATTTTGTTCATATTTTTTGGGATTCATTTTTAGAATGTCATGTTCTTTTTTATAAATTCTATCTTTTAGTTCTTTTTCATTGCTACTTAGCTCTTCTTTAGTATTTTTTTCAAATTCTAAAAAATCAATTTCTGCGACTAATATTTTTAATATACCGGCATCATGTAAAGAGTCCCACATGTTTTCGTAATAAGACAAGGGTCTATCTACAAATTCACGTCTATCGCTGGTGTGTTGCATGATATCTTTAAATAATGGTAGTTCTTCTTTTTCTATTTCTCTCGTTTTAATACCTGATCTTTCATTTTTTCTAAGTATTTGTCTAGTTTTTGATTCCATATCTTTCATAATGTCATCTAAACTTTTATTTTCTGTTTCAATTACATGCATCCATCTTGGTTGTAGGGTATCTTGCATTAGATTAAAACCAAAGTGTTTATAACCTAATTCTTTTAAATTGTCTACAGTAATACTGTTATCTATCCCATCTTTAACAATATCACCGTTGTTATTTCTTTCCTTATATTCTACATAAGGGTCAATTTTCACAAAGATGGCATTTTCTTTTTTTGCATATTCTTTTAAATTTTTAGTAAAATTTTTTAATATGTTTTTGTCTTTATAATCTAATAAAAAACCACGCGGAGCATAAAACATTTTTTTATGTATGATTGGTAATGTTTTAGATAAGATTAAGCTTCCTGCTATGATTTTATTATCTTCTTCTAGAATTAAGTAGTGTGCTTGCCAATTGTTTTTACTTTTTAGGTTTGCCCATTCTTTAGTTTGATAAAAAGTAATTTCAGAATTTTTATCGGCAAATTTTTTCCATTCTTTTTCACTGATTTTTTTTAACTTCATTTTCTATCTCCTTCTTACTTTTTCTTCTTACCATTTTTCTATAAATGGGAACTAATTTAGTAAAGAAAAAATACATTGGTTTGTTGGTTATATAATCAAATTCTCCAAGAAATTCGATATAGTCTCCGCCAAATTTCCGTTTAAATTCATGAAGTCCAAAACGTGGATTATCTTTTGATAAATCACCTATTGTTCCAAATTGATCATATATTTTAATGCCTTTTTCTTTACAATATTTAATATGTTCTTCATAAGTATAATAATTGACATAAGTTTCAGTTAAAACATTATGGTTACCAGCATATAATACCCAAGCTTTATCAGCATATTCAATAATCATATGGGCACTTAAGGTTAAATTATTTCCATATTTTTCTTTGTATTCTTCGTATTTTTTAATTTCTTTTACATAGTTTTCTTTTTGTTTTGTTAGTTCATTTAATTTGTTTTTAGCACTTTTACTTAGATTATCAATTGGTAAAATAGATATTTGATTATTTACAGCTTTTAGATTTTCTTTCATTTTTTTGATAGTTCTATCTAAATCAACCTTACCTAGAAAAAGTGTAGCCTTACCATTTTCACTACCATTGAAGATGTCATATAAAGTTTCATAATAATCTTCATTATAAGAGACAAAATCTTTTCTTGTTTCTGTTAAGGTCATTAAATGATAAAATTCTTTTAAGTCTTTTTCAGTACCGATTTCTACATAAGTATCTAACTTTTTGGCTTTAGCAATTCTTTGTTTAGTAGTTTTAGAAAAATGATTTTCTATATCTTCTAAGCTTTGATTCATATCAATTCTAAATGTATATCTTGGTTGCATTGTTTCAAAATTTTTGGTAAAGCCTAAATGTTTATAACCTACTTTTTTTAAGGTTTCAAATATTTTATTTGTATCATAAGGTAGCTTTTGTTCTTGATCTAAGTAGTTGTAGTCTTTATAGATTAAGTCAGGATCTATTTTGACAAAAATGGCTTTTTTACTTTTCGCAAATTTTATTATTTCTTTAGTCATTTCTTCCACTAGTTTTTCGTCTTCATAGTTTAATATATAGCCTCTTGGACAATAAAAATAAGAGTATTTCATTGGTAGGTGTTTTTGTAGTAATAAAGCAGTCGCTAAAATATTTTTCTTATCATCTACTAATCCTAGATAGTAAGGTGTTAGATGTCTTTTTACTTTAGATAATTCTCCCCATGCATAGGATTGTAAAAAGTGTGATTTTTTTTGTTCTTTTACAAAGTTTTCATAAATTTCTTCAGTTAAATGTACTAGTTTAGCCATATGTTTTCATCCTTTCTTTTATTAGTATATCATAAAAGTTTTTATTTCAACAAAAAAGAACACAGTTTGTGTTCATAACATATACATACCATCTTCTTTTTTTAAATAATCATTTTGTCCACCTTGTTCTAATTTTGCAACTCTTTTTTTCAAAGCATTTATTTCAGCTTTTAATTTTTCTATTTCTTGTTCTAAATTTTTAGGAGTTGGTTGATAGGACATCGTAGGTGGAATATAAGGATACGGAAATTGATTCATTTTTTACTCCTTTCCTGTTGCTTTATTATATGCACATTTATTTATTTCTGTTATAATATATGAAGGATGTGATATTATGAGACTTAGAAATGTAAAAAATAAAGAAGAAATTTTAAATGCCTCTTCATTTTTGGTAAAAAATCCAAAAGATTATTGTGGTAGATGGAATATATATTTTGGTAATAAGAATCCTATCTATATAGAGATTGGTATGGGTAAGGGACAGTTTATTAGAGAACATGCTAAAAAATTTCCTAATATTAATTTTATTGGGATTGAAAAATATGATAGTGTTGTTGCTAAATGTTTACCTAAAATAGATGAAGAATTAACTAATTTAGCTATTATTAGAATGGACGCTTTAGAAATTGATCAAGTTTTTGATAAAGAAATTAGTAAAATATTTTTAAACTTTTCAGATCCTTGGCCTAAAAAACGTCATCATTTGCGTCGACTTTCTAGTAAAGTTTTCTTAGAAAAGTATGAGAAAATTTTTATTTTAGATAAAGATATTTGTATGAGAACTGATAATGAAGATTTGTTTTGTTATTCTTTAATGAGTTTTAGTGAAGCTGGTTATATTCTTCGTAATTTAACCTTTGATTTACATAGAGATTATCAGAAAGATGAACTTATTACTACAGAATATGAAGATCGTTTTTCAGAACGTGGTATGCCTATTTATAGTGTAGAAGCTGTAAAAGTGTCTAAAAAAGTAAACAAATAGAAAAAATTTTTACATTTATTAAAAATTTGATATAATGTAGTAAGAGTAGGTGAAATATGAAAAAGAAAATAGTTTTACTCTCTATTTTATTATTGCTTGTATCTGGGTGTAGTATTCATCAATTGAGTCCTACAAATTTTGCGGATAATATCGAGTTTATTTTGTCTCAAAATACAGATTTAGCAAATGTTAATTTTGATGGATATGAGTATTATGTACCAAAGGGCATGAGGTTTGTTAATAAAGATGAGTATAATGCTTTGTTACAGGATCGTTTTGCTAATCAGTATTATTTATATATTGATGCTATCAGTTATTTTCATCATACAAAAAATACTTATAAAGTAGATAAAGATGCTTATTATTCTAAAAGGTTAAATTATAATAAAAAGACAGGTTATATTGAAATTAACAAAGTAGATAATCAGTATTTTGTAGAATTTGTTTTTAATTATGGAAAAATAGAAGCATATGTTTCTAAGGAACATCTTGTTTATGCAATCAATAATATGTGTTATATTCTACAATCTATTCGTTATCATGATAAAGTATTAGAAAGTTTAATAGGTAATAATGTATTAAATTATAAAGAAGAAACATTTAATATTTTTGAGTCTAAATCTGATGATAACTCTTCTTTAAAATATGAGGATTATGAGGAAGCAGATATGAATAGAAATAATGGTGCTATTGATGGTGATAATTTCGAAATAAATGAAGTGGATTAGAAGAGGTGGAATTATGGGTGTTTTTGATAAAATTAAAAATGCTCTTTTTGAAGAAGAGTATGTAGAGGTTGAGGAAAAACCAAAAACTAAACCAAAATCAAAGAAAGATAAACCAAAAAGAGAAGTTAAGGAGTCTATCAAGGTTCATGAAAATAAACCAATTGCTAAAAAAGTGGTTTTACCTGAAAGAAGAGAAGAAGTTCTTGAAGATTTAGAAGAATATGAACCAGAAGAGGAAGACTTTGAAATTGTTCCTGAACGTGAAGAAAAACACGATACTGCAGAATTTAAATTTCCAGCAGTTGATGATCAAGAATTTAGAGATGATGAATATTATCAAGAACCTAAAATTGTTGAAGTAGTAGATAGAGAGGAAGAACAGAAGGAAAAAGAGTCAACGCCTTATCATATGGAACGAGAACCAGAATTATATCATGGTCATGTGGATTCTAACTTATATTCTGGTAAAAAAGATTCAGGTTTATATCATAATGAATACCATAGTTCTGTTTCTATTCAAGAATACGGTACTTATGAGAAAAAAGAAGCTAAGCCAGCTTTTAAGCCCTCACCAATCATATCTCCTATTTATGGTATTTTAGATAAGAATTATAAGAAAGAAGAAATAGCTCCTAAAAGAGAAGTACGCTTATCTAGTTATACTAGAGAACATATGAATGTTGATGATGTTCGGAGAAAAGCTTATGGTAATTTAGCTGATGATATAGCAGCTGATATTGATGGTAGGGAACCTGATTTTTCAGTGGAAGAGGAAGTGACTGAGGAAGAAGTTGCTGATAATTTATTGGTTGATTTAAGTAATGATGATGAAAAACCAAAGGTATCAGAAGTTACAGTTGGTGATGCTGAAGAATATTTTAGAGATTTAGGGTTAGAATATAATATAGATTATAAAGACTCTAGCAAGGAGAAGGCAACTGGTCGACGTGTTACAGAAGAATATGATGAAGATGAAAAGGTTGCAGCAGCTATTGATACAGTAGAGGAAAAGAAAAATACATCTAGTGAAGGTACTGACGATAATTTGTTTGACTTAATTGATTCAATGTATGAAAATACGGAAGAAGAATAGGAGGGACTTAAATGGATGTACTAAATGCTATTTTACCGGTATTATTATATATCTTCGGGATTATATTATTAATAGTATTAATTATTTTAGGAATAAGGATGATTCAAATCTTAGATAAGGTTGACCGTGTTGTCGATAATGTTGAGGAAAAAGTTAATTCTTTTAATGGTTTTTTCGAGGTATTAGATAAAACTGGATATGGCATATCTGTCATTGGAGATAAGGTGATTAATTTATTTTCTTCAGTGATTGCTAAAATATTTAATAGAAATAAAAAGGATGAGGAGGATATATATGAGTAAAGAAAAAAAATCTGGATTAGGTAAGTTTGTTGCTGGAGCAGCAATTGGAGCAGGACTTGGAATTTTATTTGCTCCTAGAAAAGGTAGTGAAACTAGAGCGGCTTTAAAAGAGAAAATGACCGAGTTGGTTAATCAAATTAAAAATATTGATATGGAAGAAGTAAAAGAAGAGTTTAATCATAAACTAGCAGAGATTAAAGCTGATCTTGCTGATTTGGATAAAGAAAAAGTGTTGGAAATTGCTAAAGAAAAAACTGAGCAATTAAAAATGAAAGCTCAAGAATTAGTTGATTTAGCGGTTGATAAAGGTACTCCAGTATTAAGAGATGCTGCTGAAGAAGTTCGCTTGAAGGCAATTGAAGTTACTAAAGAAGTATTAAAGAAATTAGAAAAAGAAGGGAAGAAATAATTCTTTTCTTTTTTTTGGTACTTTTCAAAGATTAAAATATATGATATATTAGATACATAATTTTTTATTGATAAGTGGATTAGTAATGATTATTTTTTATTTATAGAGATTTAGTGGTTGGTGAAAACTAAAATGAGAATAGTTATGAAATACGACATTTGGAGAAAAATCGTTTATCGCGTTAAGATATTTGAGAGTATAGAGAAATCTATAAATTAAGGTGGTACCGCGAACTATTCGTCCTTATTTGGGAGAATAGTTTTTTTGTTGGAGGTGTTTATATGAATACTGAGTATGAAGTTAGAGTGTTAGGAATTGATGCTTTGAAAATTGAAAAGCAGTTGGAAGCTTTGGGAGCCGTCTTGCAATGGGATCATTTGCAAAAAAGATATGTTTATGATTTTATACCAAAAATAGAGGGTAAATGGATTAGATTACGAACTAATGGTGAGAAGACAACATTAACTATTAAAAATATTGTTTCTTCGGAGATAGATGGAACACAAGAATTAGAAATTGCAGTGGATGATTTTTTCAAGACTAATTTATTGCTTAATGAACTTGGTTTTGAAGCGAAGGGTTATCAAGAGAATAGGAGACGTCAATATATGTTGGATGGTGTTGAAATAGATATTGATTCTTGGCCTTTGATTCCTACTTATTTGGAAATTGAGGGTAAAAGCGAAGAGGCAGTATATCAAGTGTTAGATAAATTAAAAATTTCAAAAGATTCTGTTACTACTAGAGATGTAGAGGGAATTTATTTGGATTATGGTTATCAATTAGATAAAATATATAATTTAAGATTAGAGGAGGAAAGAAAATGACATTTTTTGAAGAATTACAGTGGAGAGGTTTAGTTAAAGATATTTCAAGTCCTGAACTTGAGAATAAATTAAATCAAGGAGGATTAAAATTTTATATAGGTGCTGATCCAACTGCTGAAAGTTTACATATTGGACAATTTCCTACCTTTTTAATGGTAGAGCGTTTGAAGAGAGCTGGACATCATCCATATATCTTAGTTGGTGGAGCAACTGGTAGAGTTGGTGATCCTCGTGGAACTGGGGAGCGAGAGAAAGCAGAAATTTCTGTAATTGAACATAATTATGGAAAAATGAAAGCTCAAATAAAAAAGTTGTTTGGAGAAGAAGTACAATTAGTTAACAACTATGATTGGTTTAAAGATATTAATTATATCGATTTTTTAAGAGATGTTGGAAAGTATATCAATGTCAGTTATATGATTAATAAAGATTTAGTTAAACGTCAAATGGATATTGGTATTAGTTATGCAGAGTTTTCATATATGTTAATTCAAGGATATGATTTTAAAAAGCTTCATGATAATTATGGAGTTACTTTACAATTTGGTGGTTCTGATCAATGGGGTAATTTAACTACAGGCATTGAATTAATTAGAAAGCTTAATAGTGAAGAAGTTTTTGCTTTTTCTATGCCACTAATTACTGATTCTACGGGTAAAAAGCTAGGTAAAAGCTATGGTAATGCATTATGGCTAGACCCTGAGAAAACATCTAGTTATGAAATGTATCAGTATCTATTAAATCTAGAAGATATCATGATGGAAGAGTATTTAAAGAAGTTCACATTTTTGACTAAGGAAGAAATAGCAGACATTATGAAGCAACAAAGTGAACAACCAGAAAAAAGGGTTGCTCAAAAAGCTTTGGCTAAAGAAGTGTTAGATTTTATTCATGGTGAAGGTGCTTATGAAAATGCTGTTAAAATAAGTGAAGCTTTGTTTAGTGGAAATATTAAAGATTTGACTGTCTCTCAAATTGAGGATGCATTTAAAGGAATTGAACCATTTACAATTAAAGAAGAAGAAAATCTGGTTGACTTCTTAGTACATTTTCAAATTTGTTCTAGTAAGAGAGAGGCTAGAGAATTTATTGGTAATAATTCTATTACATTAAATGGAGAAAAAATAACAGATTGTGCATTTTTAGTTACTAAAGATGTTGCTATAGAACAGAAATATGTAGTTGTTAGACGTGGAAAGAAAAAGTATTTTATTGGAACGTTTTGCTAGACTGTAAAATCTATCTTTTATGATAGATTTTTTTTTGTTATACTTCTAATATTTTTGTTTTTTTGTTACAATGTATGTGGATTTGGAGATGATGTGTTATGCAACGTAAAATTATAAAGATTTTATTTATTTTTCTATCTATTCTTATTTTGATAGTTAGTTTTTTGCTATTTTTTTATAAAGAAGAAGAACCTACTTATTTTGATAGTATTAATGCAATTGATGTTTCTGTTTCTTCAGATATTTTTGCAGTAGGTATTAATAATGCTAATGAGAGAGAAATATCTAAGGCTAAAGTAGCTAGATATAATTCTAAACAAGAAAAGATATGGGAAAAAGTTTATAATAAAGGTTATCGTAGTAAGTTTAATGATATTATTTGTGATGGTGATGAAATTGTTTTTGTAGGTAGTTATGAAGCTACTAAAAATGATTATAAGAATAGGATTGAAACGGCTATTATATTAAAATATGATTTAGACGGTGATTTAATTTTTGAAAAAGAATTTAATGGTTACGATAATACAAAGTTTTCGTCTATATTTGCAACAGATGATGGTTATGTAGTAATTGGTACTGGAGAACAAGATGACAAGAGGATAGGCGTTTTAGTTAAATATCATACTGATGGTACTCTAGATTGGAAGAAGAAATTTAGTGAGGGAGATAATATTAAATTTAATGATGTGATTATGACTTCTGATTTTATTTATGTAGTTGGAAGTAAAAATGCTAATCAGGGTTTGATTGCTAAATATGATATGGAGGGAAATCTTTTAGATACTGTGATTTATGATGGTATTTCTTCCTATGGCTTTTCTAGTGTTACGTTTATTGATTCCAGTCTAGTTGTTACTACTGGTAAGCAAGTAGATGATAGTAAAACGGATGCTATGTTAGTTCGTTATGATTTGGATTTGAATTATTTGAATGAAGCAACTCATAAGCTTAAAGATTCTAGCTTTTTTAGAAAAGTTATTGTAGATTCTAATCAAGATTTATTAGTGTTAGGAACAGCCAGAGAGATTAAAAAAGATAAGGTTATTCATCATTCTTTCATTGGAAAGTATCGAAGTAATTTGGAAAAAGCTCAGGTAGTTAATTATTATAATGAAACAGATGATTATCTTACGGATATTGAAATTTTTGATGATAACTATTTAGTATCTGGTTATTCATTTTATTCTGATCAAGGTTATTTAAGTAAATTCCTTTTATATAGTCAAGCATTAAAGTTATTGGAGGTAAAATAATGAAAATCACATTAGTTCGTCATGCTCAAACAGATCAAAATTATGATGGCATTTTGCAAGGAAGAGCTAATAATTTATTAAATGATACAGGTAGAAGGCAATGTCAAAAATTAAGGGAAAAATTAAAAGATGTTTCTTTTGATTTTTGCTATATGTCACCTTTAGTTAGAACTGTTGAAACAGCTTTTATTTTAGTAGGTGATAGAGTAGAGACTTTTCCTGATGATAGGTTGTTAGAAAGAAATTTAGGAGAACTTGAGGGGAAAAGCCATGATTTATATGATGCTAAAAAGTATTGGGATTATGATTTAAATTGTTCTGATTTAGGGGTTGAGGCAGTTCAAGATATTTTTAAACGATGTGAAGACTTTTTAGATTATGTTACAAAAAAGCATCCTAATGGTCATATTTTAGTTGTTACTCATGCTGCACCACTTAGAGCACTTAGACATTTAATATTGCATCATGATTTACATGGCAATTTATTGGATAAAGGATTTGATAATTGTTATTGTGAGACTTTTGATATTGAATAAAAAAATATAAAAAGGAGGGTTATTTAGTAACACTCCTTTTTTGTTAAAGAAAAAAATTCACTAAATAGTGAATTTTATTTATTGTAGAATTCAACGATTAATGCTTCATCGATATCGGCATTAAGTTCATTTCTTTCAGGAAGTCTAACATAAGTTCCTTCCATCTTTCCTTCATCGTAATTAATGAAGTCAACACGTTTTGTTACTTTAGCTAAGCTTTCAGCAACAACTTTTAAGTTTTTATGGTCTTCTTTAATAGAAATTACATCACCAACTTTAACTTGATATGATGGAATATCTACTTTTTTACCATTTACTGTAACGTGTCCATGATTTACAAGTTGTCTAGCTCCACGACGAGTACTAGCAAAACCGATTCTGTATACTAAATTGTCTAAACGAGATTCTAGCATTCTTAAAAAGTTAGTACCAGTAACACCTTTTAATTTAGATGCTTTGTTAAAAGTATTATGGAATTGTCTTTCATTAATTCCATACATGAAACGAACTTTTTGTTTTTCTTTTAATTGAGTTCCATAATCAGATAATTTACCTTTACGTGCATTTCCGTGTTGTCCTGGTCCGTATGGACGACGAGCTAATTCTTTACCAGTTTCGCTAATTGAGAATCCAACGTGACGAGCTTTCTTGTAACTTGGTCCAGTATATCTTGCCATATAAATCTTCTTCCTTTCTTTTTATTACATTCATTGAAATGATTTAGTCGTAGATTAGGGAGTTTTTCTTTCTCTTTCGCGTAAACAGCAATTGTTACTTGATTTCATAAAAAACACATTAATATACTCTAAATCTGCTGTTTCAAGTGAATTGCAGTTATAATTATAATCGAAAAGTCCTTATATGTCAATGGTTATGTTAGTTCTTTGATTATTGTTTTGGAGTTTTTTTGTTTTTTCTTTCTACTTGGTATTTATTTGTGATATTATTTTTCTAAAATAGTAGAAATTTGTTGATATTTTGTGATAGAATATGAATAGATATTATAAGGTGGTGGAGTATGCAAGGACAGTATTTAATTATTGGCTCTTATTTAGCTATTTGTATTGTGATTGTTATTGTAACTCTTCATTTTATTCGTAGAGGTATTGCTAGTCGTTATCGAAAGAGGGTAAGAGATTTAGAAATTGCTAAGAATATGGTGGCAAGTACACCTGTTTCTTTGGAGTTATCTAAAGTGGAACCAATTATTAAAAATGATAAGATGGAAGAAAAGTATAATGATTGGCAAGAGCGTTTTGATCAAATTCGTGAAAAGAAGTTATCTCAAATTGATGATATGTTAATTGATTTAGATATTTATATTGATAAAAGAGATTATAAGAATTGTATCTATCGTTTAGCTAAAACAGAAATGGAAATTTATAAGGCTCGTGAGTCTGCTGATTATTTACTTGATGAGATTAAAGAAATTACTTTGAGCGAGGAGAAATATCGAGCAATTGTTATTAAATTGAAGACAAAGTATCGTGAGCTTAATAAAGATTTTCAGGATCATAAACAGATGTATGATGAGATGCAAGATGCAGTTGAATTACAGTTAGAAAATATTGAACGTCGGTTTTTAGATTTTGAAAAGGTTATGGAGAAAAATGAATATAATGAAGTTGTTCATATCGTAAAAGCCTTGGATGCGATGATTGAGCATATGAGTATTGTTATTAAGGAAGTACCGGATTTATTATTAATGGCAAAGCAAGTAATTCCTAATAGGATGAAAGAAATAAGAGAACTTCATGATGATATGGTTAAGCAAGATTTCCCACTAGATTATTTAAATATTGATTATAATTTAGAAGAATCTCAAAAAAATATTGATCATATTTTAGATAAGATAAGAGTCCTTAATTTGGAAGATTGTATGTTTGAACTTAAGACAATGCTTGAATATTTTGATTCATTGTTTGTGGATTTTGAAAAAGAGCGACTTTCTAGAAAAGTTTATGAAGAGATGGAAGTTGATTTGGATAAGAAATTAGTTAAAACTAATAAAGTGGTTCAAGAAATTTATAATCAGTTAGACGATATTAAGAGTATGTATGATTTAAATGATCAAGATGTAGAAACTATTCATGAAGTTAATAAAATATTAGTTGTTATTAATGATGATTATAAAAAGATGTTAGCGAAAGTAGAAGCTAAATCTTCTCCTTATTCTATGTTGCAAAAGGAAGTAGAAGAATTAACTGTACGATTAAAGGATATGGAGGAAGATTTGGATAGAGCACTTAAATCTTTAGGAAATATGTACGATGATGAAGTTCGTGCTCGTGAACAATTAGAAGAAATTGAATCTTTTCTAAAACAAAGTAAAGAAAAGATGAGAGGCTATAAGTTGCCAGTTATTACTAATAATTATTTTGTTCAATTAGCTGAAGCTAATGAAGCAATCGAGGAAGTTATAAAGGAATTATCAAGAAAACCAATTGTTATTAAAACTTTAAATACTAGAGTAGATACAGCAAGAGATTTAGTATTAAAGTTATATAATACGACAAATGAAATGATTAAGACTGCTCAGCTAGCTGAGATGGCTATCGTTTTTGGTAATCGATATCGCTCATTATATGATGAAGTTGATGCGGGACTTAGTGATGCTGAAGGGATGTTTTTTAAGGGAGAGTATAAAAAAGCATTAGATATTTCAATTAAAGCAGTTTCTGTAGTTGATGAAAATATTTATAGAAAGTTGTTGGCGGTCTATGATAGGTAAGAATAGAAATGGTTTTGGAGCATATGAAATGCTTACGGTTTGTGTTATGTTACTAATTATAGTAGCATTTGCTCTTGCTAATGTATTTAAGACAGATTATAAAGAAAAGTATGATGTTATGGAATATAATGCAAGGATGTTTTCCTTGTCAGCTAACAATCTTTATATGATGGATGGAGTAAAGTCGGTTTATACATTGCAAATGTTAATTGATAAAAAAATATATTCTAACATCAAGAATCCGTTTCAAGGTACTAAGTATTGTGATTCTAATCTTTCTAAGGTTGAATTTAAAAATGGTAAGAGATATGTTACTTTGGAATGTGGAAATTATTTGATTTATAATCAAAATGCTTTAGATGATTCTTATACCATTTATAGAGTTTCTAAATGGTCAGATGAGAAAGGTAATAAAGATAATCAAAAGGTAGTTTTTTATAATTATCAAGTAGATGGAAAAGATGTTTTTAAAAATGATTTAGAGAAAGATACTTTTTTATATGAATATAATAAAATAAATGGTACTGAGTTTAAAACTATTAAGGAAATTCCTGATAGTAGTAATGTATCTAAAAAAACAATGTATAGAAATATTGAAAAAGTTAGCGATTAGAAGAAAGTATTTTCTTCTTTTCTTTTTATGTGTTAAAATATTAGAGATGTAGAGGTGATTTAGGTGAAAAGAGTAATATTAATTAAGTATGGTGAACTTACTACAAAGAAGCTGTCTCTTATACACATCTCCGAGCCCACGAGACAG
>ERZ1026981.130-NODE-130-length-15869-cov-5.485772_pt1 | contig 15869 bp, 14 predicted proteins | sample MGYA00519456_ERZ1026981 | MGnify/ENA primary metagenome ERZ1026981 (study PRJEB26926, sample SAMN06164408) | human gut metagenome | biome: ENVO:00009003; feature: ENVO:2100002; material: ENVO:00002003 | host: Homo sapiens | place: USA | collected 2012 ...
GATCTACACTTATGCGATCGTCGGCAGCGTCAGATGTGTATAAGAGACAGAAGCATTACGAGGCAAGAAATCTTTAAATCTTCTTGTTCTTCCTGACAAATTGACTAAAATAGGAATTGCTGCATTTGCAGACGACCAAAATATAACGGGTTCTCTGATTATTCCAGAAGGAGTTACGGAAATAGAAGTCGGTGCATTCTATGATTGCCGTTCTATGAATGGAACTCTTTCACTACCAAGTACACTCAAATATTTAGGACGAGGTATTGACCTTTGGTGGTATGGAGGTGTGTTCACGTATTGTGGTTTTACAAGTGAACTCATATTGCCAAATAACCTCGAATGCATTGCAGGCAATAACACTTTTGCTGGTTGTGAAGGCTTACATGGAGAGTTAAGGTTCCCTGAAAAACTTACAGAAATTAGCGATGGAGCATTTAATGGATGCAAAAGCTTAACTGGTAGTATTACAATACCGCAAGGTGTTCACAAATTACCAACTAGTGTTTTCCAGTTTTGTGACAATCTGAATGGAACACTAACTCTTCCTGATGGTATAACGTCTATTGGATACAACTGTTTCCAAGGCTGTGCCTTAAAAGGCGAACTTAAATTGCCGAAAAACTTAACAGTTATTGCTGACGAAGTCTTCAATGGTTGTGATTTCTCAGGGGAACTTGTTCTGCCAAAAACGATTAGAAGCATTGGTAAAAGAGCATTTGCCAACAACTGGCGATTAATGGGTATAGTTGAATTTCCAGAAGGTTTACAATCGATTGGTGCTGGAGCATTTGCAAATTGTAGAATGATAGAAGGTCTCGTCTTTCCAGAGAGTTTGGAAAGCATTCGGGCAGAAAATAGTTACAACGAAGATGGGGGAGCTTTCCAAGGGTGCTATGGTATAAATAGTATCGTTTGTAAAAGTGATATGCCTGCTTATGTACAAGATAAAGTTTTCGATGGCGTAGCCAAGGACAACTTCACTCTCGAAGTCCCAGAGTCTGCCATTTCCCAATATCAATCAGCACCAGGCTGGTGCGACTTCAAGCGAATCGCAGCTCACCACGAGCTCGTTTGCCGTCCATCTGTAGCCTGCGCTTTGAGCACGGAGCATAAGCAGAAACTGGTGATTAACGCCGAGGGCGAATGGGAAGTAGCCAGCAAGCCAAACTGGTGTGAAGTTTCTCCTGCCAGCGGCAACAAGAAGACAGAAGTTACTTTGACCATCAAGGGAATGGCTAAGAATGCTGATAGTCGTGATGGAAAGGTGGTATTCCGCCTGAAAGACAAAGACTATACCCACGAATGTAGCGTTACCCAATATGGCTATGAATATGGCGAGGACGAATGGATTACCCTGCAGAAGGCTACCAAGGGCAATAATGGTGGAATCAATATCGTGCTGCTCGGCGACGGCTTTAACGCAAAGGATATTGCCAGCGGCAAATATCTGAATGATATCAAGCAGGAAGTGGAGTATTTCTTCGGTATCGAGCCTTACAAGACTTACCGTGATTACTTCAACGTTTATACCGCCATTCCGCTTTCTACGGAATCGGGCGTAGGAACCGTGAACACCATCCGCTACAACCGATTCAATACCACCTTTACCGGTGGCGTAGGATTGAAAGCAGATTATGATGAAGTATTCGATTATGCTCTGGGCGCTCCAACCGTCAACAAGGGCAATCTGAATCAGACCCTGATCATCATGGTTCCTAATTCCACCGATTACGGCGGCATCTGCCAGATGTGGGAAGATGGTTCGGCTATTGCTTTCTGTCCGCAGAGTACCTACGGTTATCCGCTCGATACCCGCGGCGTCATCCAGCATGAGGCAGGCGGACACGGATTCGGAAAGTTGGGCGATGAGTACATTTATCACAACGCCTTCATCGATTTCTGCGACTGCACCTGCTGCGGACACGTTTTTGAATTCAACGCAGCCAAATCGCTTGGTTGGTTTGATAACCTGGAACTTACCGGCAAGATGCATAGCGTAGGCTGGAGTCATCTGATTTTCGACGACCGATATAGCGACATCGTAGATATCTACGAGGGAGGCTACATGCACAACCGAGGCGTATTCCGTTCGGAGCCGAACTCCTGCATGAACAACGATATTCCTTACTACAGCACCATCAGCCGTGAGAGTATCGTGAAGCGCATCAAGGCTTATGCCGGAGAAACCTACAGTTTCGAAGATTTCGTTAAGAACGACAAGCGGGATGCGGGAATCGTAGAGAGCCGTGCTTTCGGCGGCAATGGCGACCAGCGCACATCCGGAACCTACCAGCATGCTCCAGTCTTCCATAAAGGCAGTCCGCTGAAAATGGCAAAGGTTAGAAAGCATCGCTAAGAGCGAAGGCAAGGTAAATCAGAATATGGACCATTAAAACAAGAAAAAAATGAAGAAACATATAATAAGATACGCCAGTTTTGCGTTGGCTATATTAGGAATGGTTTCATGTAGCGAGGAGGTGGAAACAACCTCCCGCTTCAAGGATGCCCAATCTACGCCGATGACTTTTGCCGTAAACTATCCCGGCCAGAGCCGTGCCACGGCAACCAGTTTCGAGTCAAACGACAAGATAGGTCTCTACGTGGCAGAAAACAAGGCTCCACTCGAAATAGGCGGCAATCTCGTGAACAACGAAGCGCTCACCTACGATGGCAGCAAATGGGAAGCCGCCCGCACCCTCTATTGGGACGAAGGCACCTACAACGCCTACGCTTACTACCCATACATCCAGGGCATAAGCAGCACGACAGACCAGCCTTTCAGCGTAGCCCTCGACCAGAGTACCCCGAAGACGGCAACTGCACCCGGCGGTTACGAGGCAAGCGACCTGCTCTTTGCCACCAGCAAGGACATCCAGGCATCCAACTCCCCTATCAGCCTCAACTTCAAGCACATCATGAGCAAGCTCAAGATACGTCTGATCAAGGGCGAAGACTTTGAGGGAGACATGCCTACCCATGCCCAGGTAACCATCCACAGCACGGTACCTACAGCCACCATCGACCTTCAGGCAGGCGTGGCAACCCGTTATGTGAAAGGAACCCAGCAGAGCATCATCGCCCATCAGGAGAGCGACTACATCTACTCAGCCATCATCGTGCCTCAACGCATCGAAAACCGAAGACCACTCATCGAGGTGGTAATGAAAGGTGTAAGTTATCTCTACGAGAGCAGATTCCAGTTTAAACCCGGAACCGAACATCTTGTCAACTTCATCATTTCTGATAACCCAGACCAGGTGAAGATAGAGATAGGCGGTGAGATTCAGAACTGGGGGAAATAAATAAGAAAGCCTTTCTCCCGAAGGGCTATGAATGATAAGAATACAGAGAATTATAAATGAAGAAAACGGTATTGATATTATCCCTTCTAGCATTCCTTCTCGGAGGATGGGTGGCAGCCTTGTGGCTGCTGCCCTCTGCCGTTTATAAAGGCGACTGTCAGGAAATCCGATACGGAGTGAACGAAGGACTGGAACTTGTAGAACAGGACAACGGCGCGAAAGGCAAGCGATACGTGGTAGAAGATGCAGACGGAAACGAGCTGTTTACCATCCCTTTGCGTGGCTGTCTGCTAGACACCCGTTTCCGCAACGGGCAGCTCCGGTTCCGCGAGCAAAACTCTAAGAGAGAGGGATTTATCGACCGCCAGGGTATGGTAGTATTCACAGAAGACAATAAAAATGCGGTTCCGGAAGCCAACAGACAGCAGGCGCAGATGCTGATGAACGGAGAGACGGAAGAAGGCACGAAGAGTGCGGCTAATTACCAACCGGAAGAACCGACAAACAGGCAAGCGAATGCACCAAAAGCAGGAAAGACCAGCCATCTTTCGCAGGTAAATCTCAAGACGATGGCACAGTCGAATCCTTTCTACAAGGAAGCCTCGAAAATCATGCAGGGCAAACTCACAGAGACCGATGCCAGACGCCGCCATACCATCCTCAACTACTGCGAACATTTCCGCAGAGCCTATACCACCAAGGATCTAGATTTCATGAAACAGGTGTTTAGCGACAAGGCACTCATCATCGTAGGAAACGTGATAAAACCAGTAGCCAACGACAACAAGTGTCAGGCTGAAGCAAAGGTAACCTACGCCATTCACTCGAAGAAAGACTATATTTCAAGACTGGCGAAGGTATTTACAGCCAACCAGAAGATAGACTTGAAATTCTCGGGATTCCGCATCATGCGCCATCCTACGATGGACGGCATTTACGGCGTCACCCTCCGGCAGCAATACAAGAGCGACCGCTACGCAGACGACGGCTATCTCTTTCTGCTCTGGGATTTCCGCAACCCGTCCATGCCACTCATCCACGTGCGCACCTGGCAACCGGCAGGAACCGTACATAGCGGAGACGATGTAATCAGTATACAAGACTTTAATTTAGAATAATATGATGATACTCTTATTCATATTAAGCCTGTGGTCAGCATCCGTTCAGGCACAAGAGTTTTCGGTAGCAGGTTTTCGCCTGTTGCCCAACGACGTGAGTGCCTTTATCACCCCCGTGCGCGACCTCAACGATGAACCTTGCGCCCTGGTGAAGGTAGAAGCACCCTCCGACTTTGCCTTCTCCACCCCGCTCGGAATCGTATCGCGAAAAGATAAAGTGGGCGAAATCTGGCTCTATCTTCCTAAAGGCTCGAAACTGCTCACCATCAAGCATCCGGAATGGGGCGTGCTCCGCGATTACCGGTTCAGCAAACCGCTGGAAAGCAGAATGACCTACGAGCTGAAACTGAAACTGCCCAAGCCTACTCCTATCATCCAGGAGAAGCACGACACCATCGTAGAGGTAAAGACGGTAATAGATACGATTGCCATCCCACAAGTACGTAAGAAGATGCCACTCGCCCTCTACACGCTCGCCACGCTATCCCTTCATGAAGACGGACCGTCCTATGGTCTCTTCTTCGCCCTGATGCACCGCCACGGCTTCTTCATCCATGCCAGCAGCAACCTCAAGAGCATAGGCAGCACAGAGGGAACCTGCAACAAAGAAGGTTTCACGCCGGGCAGCAGCATCAAACCTTATTATACAGGCAATACACGCCACCAGAACTACACCTTTACCGCTGGAGCCATCCACCACATCACGCATGGCTTCTGTCTCTTCGAAGGTGTAGGCTACGGCAAAGCCGCTACAGCCTGGCAGCAGACCGAGAGCAGCGGAGGCGGATACCTGCTCAACGAAGACCTTACCGACAAAGGCTTCGCAGCCCAGCTGGGTGTGCTCGCCTCGTTCAACAGAGTGAGCATCGCAGCCTCAGCCATCACCATCGCCGGGAAACAATGGCAGGGCAGCATCGGCATAGGTATTAAAATCGGAAAACAAAAGAAGTAAGAAATGAACATAAAAAGCATATTACGCAGCATCAGATTTCTTGCCCTCCTGATAGGAAACATGATGATGGCAGGTTGCAGCAATAGCGATAAGCCCGCCTATCTGGAGCCGCACCTGATAACCACAGAGGCGACCCACATCACCCGAACAGAGGCTACCCTCAACGGGGCAGCTACCATAGAGGGAGAAACAGAAATGCCGAAACTCCTGTTCAGATACGGCACTTCAGAGAGCATGAACCTCAATACCAGCGAGGTTCATGCCCAGGGAGCTGACGTCTCGCTGGTTCTGACGGGGCTCAAAGCGGGCACTACCTATTATTATATGCTGCAGGGCAACAACGGGCGAACAACCACAACCAGCAACATGATGAGTTTCACCACCCAGCCCAATATAAGTCCGAAACTATCGTCGGCTACGCTCTTGAGCCACGGACCGATGAGCGCATTCGTAAGCTACGAAATAACCGATGATGGTGGCGAGCCGATGACCGAAACCGGATGCTACGTTTATCTGACCGGCGAGCCGGAGAACAAGCAGAAATGCATCGTAGAAAACTTTGACGGAAAGAAGGGAAAAATCAAGTTGCGCATCGGAAATCTGGAGCGGAATGCCCACTACGAATTCCAACCTTTCGCTCGGAATAGGGTAGGAGAAACCATAGGAACCGCCATCAAATATGATACGAGCGACGCCATTACGCTAAACGAAACAGGTGAACTGATCCAGCTGATGGGCAATCATCTTTACGAATATACCCAGTTGACCATAGCCGGAACCCTGAACGGCGAAGACCTCAGCTGTATGAGAATGATGATGGGGCGCGACAACGATAACGCAGTCACCCCCGGCAAGCTATCGGATATAGACCTTACCGACGTTCACCTCGCAGCAGGCGGAATGGTAGGTCCTTATCATCACGAAGCTGCAGAAAACCAGATTGTGCAAGGCACATTTGCCGGTTGCGAGAAGCTCACCCACTTAGTTCTCCCAGCCGATGCAACCACCATAGAGAAAGATGCATTTGCCGATTGCACTTCGCTCCGCGAGATAGAGATTCCAGCCTCAGCAGGCAGCATTCTCCCTTCCAGCGGATGCACGGCGCTCGAAGCCCTTACGGTTTCGCCTGCCAACGCTAACTACAAGAGTCAGGACGGCGTGTTGCTGAATGCAGAAGGCAACAGAATCATCTGGTTTCCGATGGGCAAGAAGGGCAAATACACCCTTCCTTCCGCCTTTACCTCCATTGGCGCCTACGCCTTCAAGGAATGCAGCATCGAGGCGTTTTATCTGTCAGACAACGTCAAAACATTAGGTCAAGGCGCCTTCATGGACAGTCAGATAAAGGAAATACATCTTGGAGCAGGCATCAAGCTGATTCCTACAGGCGTTTTCCAAGGCTGCCGGAAACTCACGAAAGTGTATCTGGGAGCCAACACAGAACAAATCAGCAACTACGCCTTCGACGGAAGTCCGCTTACCGACCTTTATGTTTCAGCTTCCATGATTCCTTACTGCGAAGAAAACGCCTTCGCCAACAAGGTAGAAGACTTCTTCGCCACCTGCGTGCTCCACGTGCCTGCAGGCATGAAAAAGAAATATCAGAACCATAAAATATGGGGTAAATTCACCCATATAGTAGAAGAATAAAAATGTTGAATAATCATATAATTAAAAGATAAATTATGACAACACCCGAAATAGAAGAGCTCAAATCACTCGTAGAACAGAAATACGGCAAGATTCTTGCCACGACAACCGACTTCGAAGAGTTTTCACTCTATCTGGAGAAGAAAGCAAGTGGAACTATTTCGCCATCCACCCTCAAACGACTCTATGGTTATGTGAGCGACAATCACAAGCCACGCATGGTAACCCTCGATGTGCTTTCCCAATATATCGGTCATCGGAACTACATGGAATTTACCCATTGGCTCAAGACAAGCACCAAGTACAACAGTTCCTTCTTCAAGGCAAACCAGCTGGTAAGTAGCGATTTGCAAGAAGGTTCTCTTGTTTCTATCGGTTGGAGTCCCAACCGTCTGCTGCAGCTCCGCTATCTGGGCGACAGTACCTATGAAATAGAGAAATCAGAGAACAGCAAGTGCAGCCTGGCGACCGCTTCGTAACAGGCTGTTTCATCAAGGAACAGCCCCTCTACCTGCCCTACATCGAGCGTGGCGGCGAGCGTACAGCCTCGTTCGTAGCCGGCAGAAACGGTGGACTTACCGTCATCAGCATCAACGAGAAATAAAATAACAGTAATCAAGAAAAAGAGGAATCCGTGAGCATGGAAGAAACTGAAGAAAAGAAGAAGAAAACGACATCGGGATTTACCGAGGATATCAGCAAGGAGATGAGCAATTCAAACCCCTTGCCTGTGGAGGATGCATTCAGCAATCTCCACCAATGCTACGTGTCTATTTCGGGCCATACACGCATCTTTACAGCCACCAAATACGGCAAGCGTTTCATGTTGAAATGTCTCAAGAACGATTTTCTCTACACCCCTATTTACCGCCAGGCACTCGCCAAGGAGTTTGAAATAGGCCAGCAGCTGGAACATCCCAATATCTGCCGTACCATCGACCTGGAAAAGGTTGACAACCTGGGCACGGTAGTGGTGATGGAATATATTGACGGCGATAATCTGGAGCAGCTCATCAAGAAGAATGCCCTCTCGGCAGAACTCGCCCGCAAGATAGCAGGACAGCTGATGGATGCGCTGGAATACATGCACAACAAACAGATGATTCATCGCGATCTGAAGCCTTCCAACATCATGATTACACATAACGGGCAGAACGTGAAACTCATCGATTTCGGTCTCTCGGATAGCGATTCTTTCTGCGTATTGAAATCGCCAGCCGGAACTTCGGGCTATATTGCTCCCGAACAGATGCTACCAGCTGCCAAGGCTGAACCGCGTGCCGATATTTATTCTCTGGGCATGGTTCTGGGCGACATGGCCAAGGCTACGGGCGATAAGGCGCTCAGCAAGATGGCAGAAATCTGTAGTTGCCGCGACCCGCAAAGCCGTCCGCAAAACATCGCCCAACTGCGCCAACGCCTGTCCTGTACGCCCCGTTACCGCCACGCCTTGCTCCTGCTCTGTGCCCTCATCATCGCCCTATTGGCAGCCCTGGCCGGGAGTTATTATCATCTGGAGAAGAGTGCCCAAGAACCTGCATCTTCGGCAAGCGACAGCATTCAGCCCAACGACAATAAGGTAATCGACTATCAGCTTTGGGATAAATAAAGCAGGAACTTTAAACATATTTATCTCTTTTTCTTTCCATATTCGGCAGAAATACGCTACTTTTGCACCCTATATGGAACAGATTTCACCAATTCAGGCATTATTGCAGCAACGCACCCTGCTCCAGCTGGAGTATTATACCGAGAAAGAAGCCTTCCGCAAGCTTACCGAACAGATGGGCATGCAGCGGAAGGTGAAACGAGGTGATGCCTGGTTCCCGCTACAGGTGGGAAAGAGCTTTTATAATTCGCTGAACCAGACAGTCATAGAGGTTTTCCGAACCTCTGACCAGGATATCGAGCACAATTTTGAGTTCGGTCGCCCCGTCATGTTCTTTAGAAGTGAAGGAAGTGAAGAACTTAAATATTTCTCCTTTACCGGAACCGTGAGTTATGTAGATGGCGACAGAATGGTGGTTACCGTACCCGATTCTGCCCCTCTGCTCGAACTTCAGCAGTCAACCGATCCTATCGGCGTACAGCTATCCTTTGACGAAACCAGCTACAAACTGATGTTCGAGGCCTTGGACCGCGTGATGAAGGCGAAGAACAACCGTCTGGCTTATCTCCGCGATTTATTCTATTCCCATCAGAAGGCAGGAAGATTCTCCTTCGAACCGATGAAGTTCCCTTGGCTCAATCCTACCCAGGAAAGGGCTGTGAACGAGGTGCTTTGGGCGAAGGATGTGGCCATCGTTCACGGACCTCCGGGAACCGGAAAGACTACAACCCTGGTGGAAGCCATCAACGAAACCCTGATGCGTGAGAGCCAGGTTCTGGTGTGTGCACAGAGCAACATGGCGGTAGACTGGATATCAGAAAAACTGGTGGATAGGGGCATCAACGTGCTCCGTATCGGAAACCCGACCCGCGTGAACGACAAGATGCTGGGTTTCACCTACGAGCGCCGCTTTGAGAGCCATGCTGATTACCCTCAGCTTTGGGCAATCCGCAAGGCAATCAGGGAATTAAGAAAGAACAGAAAGAAGGGTAGCGAAAACTATCATCAGAAGATGGACAGGCTGAAGAGCCGTGCTGCCGAAATAGAACTCCGCATCAACGCAGAACTCTTTGGCGAGGCGCGTGTCATCGCCTGTACCCTGGTAGGCTCAGCCCATCATCTGCTGGAAGGCATGAAGTTCGGTACCCTCTTTATCGACGAGGCTGCCCAGGCTTTGGAAGCTGCCTGCTGGATTCCGATGAAGAGAGCCAGCCGGGTGATTCTGGCAGGCGACCATTGTCAGCTGCCGCCTACCGTAAAGAGTATTGCGGCATTAAGAGCCGGACTGGGCAAGACCCTGATGGAGCGCATCGCCGAAAACAAGCCTGAGGTGGTAACCCTGCTGAAAATCCAATACCGCATGAACGACGAAATCATGCGATTCTCCAGCGACTGGTTCTACGGGGGCAAGGTGGAGAGTGCGCCTCAGATCAAATACCGCAGCGTATTGGATTATGACCATCCGATAACGTGGATTGACACTTCGAACGAGGAGAATCAGATAACCATAGAGGGGGAAGATGCTCCTGAGGATTCTGCTTCCACAGCATCTTCTGTATCTGCAGCCAATCAGAATTCTGATTTGAACTTCAAGGAGCAGTTTGTGGGCGAGAGTTTCGGGCGCATCAACAAGGCAGAAGCCGAACTTACCCTGCTCACTCTGGCGGAATACTTCACCAAGATAGGCAAGCAGCGCGTTTTGGAGGAAAGAATCGATGTAGGCATCATTTCGCCTTACCGTGCCCAGGTACAATATCTCAAGAAGCTCATCAAGAAGTATGAGTTCTTCAAGCCTTACCGCCGCCTGATAAGCGTGAATACGGTAGATGGTTTCCAGGGACAGGAAAGAGACGTAATTCTCATCTCCCTGGTGCGTTCCAACGATGAAGGTCAGATAGGATTCCTGAAAGACCTCCGCCGCATGAACGTGGCGATGACGAGAGCCCGAATGAAGCTCATCATCCTGGGCAACAAGGACACGATGACGAAACATCCTTTCTACAAGAAACTGTGGGAGTATGTGGAAGCTATCAACAACAACGAATAAAATAAAGACTATTTTATGCTACAACGAGACTACATACAGCGACTGATTCGCGAGTTTATGGCGGCACTCGAAAGAATGCTCGAAAAGAAAGAGGTGGAGGTGAGACGTGAGAAGATCAGGGAACTCTACAATCAATACGTAGGCCCTTACGCCTTCTACAGCATCGCTACCATAGAAGACGTGATGAAGGCGATGGCAGGAATAGAGAACGAGGAGAAGCGACTCTCCAAGATGGACATGCTTGCCGAACTCTACTATCACGAGGCTGATACCGTGGGACAGCCCACAAGAGACGAACTCCTGAACAAGGCTTTCATGCTCTTCGATTATGTGGAAGCCCACGGAGATACGTTTTCCATCGAGCGCCGCAATAAAATGGCACAAATCAAACAGAAGATTGGAGATGCGCCCAAATAAAGAGTGCATCCTCCTTTTTATATTTTTAGGATAACAAAAACTAATCATAAAGTTCAATGGTCAAAACTCAAAGTTCAAATTTCGATGCTGAGTGGCGTAATGGAAATGATAGCGAGATGCGGTGTGAGTCTCTGATTTGCATTAAAAAATATTCTGCTAAGGGTTAGGAAAATGAAAATTCGATTGTAATATAGGCAAAAGAAAAGAAAATAAAGTAATGCAAATAAACAAAGAAACGATAGAACAGCTCTTCCGGCAGCATTATCTGAGGATGTACCAATTGGCCAGGGTACTTCTGAAGGATGATGCAGCCAGCAAGGATGTGGTGAGCGAAGTCTTTGCCGATGTGCTCGACGGAAAGACTCAACTGGGTCTTGATAACGAGACTATAACCAGCGATTCGCCCCTGCCTTCCACTAACGCCGGGAGCTATCTTCTGGTGTGTGTTCGCCATAAATGCCTCAACCTGTTGAGCCGACAGAAGATGAAAGACCGGGTTCATCACCTCCTGAAAGCCGATACTTCGCCTTCGATAGTTCCCCAGGAAGCGATGATTGCCGAAATAGACAGGGAGACCGAAAAGTACGAGGCAATTCTGGCTTATATGGATACTGAACTCACGCCACAAACCCGCAAGGTACTCGATCTCCGTTTTCGGCAGAAACTGAAATATCGGGAAATCGCTACAGAATTGGGCATTAGCGAAGTGGCAGTTTATAAGCATCTGGCGCAAGGCATCAGAAAATTAAAGCAAAAGTTTAACCCTTAGCAGATTTATTATGGACAAGTTTGAAAAAATACTGGATATCATCGACCATCAGGAGAAATATTCTGATGAGGAGATTCGTGAAATATTGCAGGATGAGGAATGCCGAAAACTCTATCAGACGATGATGGAAGTGGATTCTGCACTTGAAAACCCCTCTCCTATTATTAATGTAGATGAGGAATGGGAGAAATTCAGCCAGGAGCATCAACTTCAGGAAGAAGCAACCCAGAATGCTGCTCAGGAAGCAGCATCCCATCCTATTACTTCCTGGCGCAAGCTGGCAGCATCCATCGCCGGCTTTGTCTTGATTTCGGGTATTGCCTTTGCCGCAATCCATACTTACATCAAGCGCAGCCAGGAACCAACCCAGGTAACCGCAGATACTCATCCGGAAGTCATAAATTCAGATTCCGCAAAGCAGGTAGCAGCAAAGGATTCCCTGACTCATCCGAAACCAGAAAAGCCAGCCATTCACAAGACTTTCGAGAATGTGGCTTTCGAGCAGATGATTTCAGAGATTGCTTCTTATTATGATTTACAAGTGAAGTTTGAGAATAACGAGGACAAGACCCTCCGCCTCTATTACGAATGGAACAGTCATTCGAGCATCGAGAACATCGTAAAAGAACTGAACCAATTCGAGAATGTAAACATCGAATTGCAACAAAACGAGCTGATTGTAAAATAACAAGCTTATCAAAAGTAAGCATAATATTATCGACTCTCAAAGTAATCATAAAGCTCAAAGTTCAAAGTTAAAAAGTATCATTATGAGAAGATTTTCAGCCATCATATTCCTGCTATGCACGTTCGCCCTGGCGATGAGCGCACAGCACATCCAGCGCAACTATCACAACCGCAGCATGTCGGACGTCCTCATCGACCTCGACAAGGCTTCCAAGCGCTATAAAATCAGTTTCATCTACAACGAACTGGAGGATTTCACAGTTACCCAGAACGTGAAGACAGCCAATATTCCCGATGCCATCCGCAAGGTAATCGGCTTCTATCCGATGCAGATGACCGTGGGTGACAGCCTCATCACGGTAGAATGCATGCGCAAGAGCGAGCACAAGCTGATAGGCAGGCTGATAGACAATCACAATCTTCCTGTAGAATTTGCCAATATCCAACTGCTCAACCCGAAGGATTCCTCCTTTCTCTGTGGAGGCGTGAGCAACGCCAATGGCGATTTCGTCATCCCCTGCCAGCAGAAGCAGGCCCTCATGAAGGTTTCTTTCGTGGGCTACAAGACGATTTGCAAGCTGGTACCTATTGCCCGCATCGGAAATGTGAAGATGCAGGCGAATGCCTATCAACTGGGCAAGGTGGAAGTAAAGGGCAAGCTGCGTATCGACCACGGCGACCATGCCTCTTATACATTCTCTGACGAACAGATCAGGAACTCACGCCATTCACAGGATCTCCTGGGAACACTCCCGGGAATCTATACCGATCCGATAACCGGCAAGACATCCAGTATGACCGGCAAATCCATCAAGATTCTCATCAACAACGTGCCGATGACGAGCGAGAACGACTTGAAGGCTATTGCCGCCAACAAAATAAAGAAGGTGGAATACTACGAAGATCCTCCTATCAGATACGGCGATGTGGGCATCTTGATGAACATCATTACCAAGCCGCTTGATACGGGTTATACTACCGGTTTTGACGTGTCTAGTGCCTTGACTACAGGGTTTAGCAATGATAATGTGTATTTCAAGTACAACAAGGGCAATCATCAGTTTTCCTTCGATTACAGCATCAACGTGAGAAACTATCGTGACTGGATAGAAGACAACCAGTATTCCTTTACGCTTGACGACCAACAGGCTGTCTATGATTACCATCTGCACAAGCGTTTTGGCTATACCGACAACAAGTTCAACCTGAAGTATGCTTACAGCAAGCCAGACGACGTAACCTTCCAGGTCACCTTTTCTCCAGAATTGTCACATAAGTTCAACCGGGGAAATAGCGAGGTTGCAACGCAAGGAAACGAGGCTTGGCAGGATGGTTTCGGAAACACGAAGGATATTGTAGATTACGTGAAACCAGCAGTAGATCTCTATCTCAGCAAGCAGTTTGCCCATAAGCAGACACTCGATGTGGACTTGCTCGGCTCTTACTTCAACACCAGGCAGCAAATGCTCAACCGGCAATGGACTTCCGACAAGGATAGCATCTTGACCGATGACGACATGCACTCCAGGAGCCACATCTATTCCCTGATAGGAGAAGCAGATTATACCAAAGAATGGGAGCAGGGAGAGCTGTCGGCAGGAGTTTATACCTGGAATAAGTGGAGCGACTATAATGTGCGCAATATCCTTTCCGGCTATGAGCCATCCAAGTATTCTTCATGCATCAAGATCAATACGGTTTATGCCCAATACCAGAACCATATCGGCAAGTTTACCTATCGCATAGGCGTAAAGAGCACGTGGAGAACCCAGAGCTATCAGGATCTCACCTATAACAACAACTATATTCATCCGTTGCTGTATTTCTCCTATAAGCTGAAGAACGGTTCGTTGCAGCTGCTATCATCCAGCGGCACCAATTACCCCGCCATCTCAACATTGAGCGAGAACATGACGATTGTCATCCCCGGACTGATGAAGCAGGGCAACCCGAATGTAAAGGCTACGATGGAATGGGGACCGATATTCAGATACACCTATAATGATGCGATGCTCTACCTGCAAGTAGCACTTTATGGAATCTATAATGACAAGGTAATTACACCTTATTATTATTGGACCACGGTGAACGACAGGCGCAGCATAGTTTCTACCTATGAAAACGGCAGTTTCTATTGGCGTTATGGCACAAGCTATTATCTTCAGTTCAAGCCGTTCAAGAACGAGGTTTTGAAACTGATGGTGGGTGGAGGTTTTGAACGGGAGGTAATCAGCAATTCCTATGGTCGCCATTGCTACTGGTGGAGTCCTTTCAAATATGGCATCAACTTCCGGAAGGGAAACTGGGGAGCATCTTACCAGGGAAATATTCCTTCGAAGATGGCAGTCCTGAACTATCGCAAGGCAGATGAGTCCAAGAGTGAATTCTCTGCTTTTTACCAGAAGGGAGCCTGGCGTTTCTCGTTCTATGGCTTGTGGATGTTTGCACCAGCCAAGTACGAGAGCCAGACGTTCGACAATCCGATTATGAACCAGACGGAACAGCACATCATCAAGGATAATCGCCGCATGCTGACGCTGGGTGTCAGCTACAACTTCTTCTCCGGAAAGAAGAAGAACATCCGGAAGAACATCAACAACTATGATTCAGATGCTGGCGCATTCAAGTAAAAGCCGTCTTCGCTTTTCCCGAAATCACAAATAAGCAAAAGGCTGGACTTCCTAACCCGAAGTTCAGCCTTTTTGCATGTCATCAGTAATCCAAATACGCATTTTATCGTTTATAGACGATAAAAACGCATCAATTCTATCGTTTATAGACGACAAGCATCATTTTTAGGGCAATTTTGCGCTGGGACGATTACCCTTCTAAGAGAAGAAAATAATATTTCCAGTTAGGAAAATAAAAATCTCTAACTGGGAAAATATTTAGGATGAAAATGACTCAAAACAGACAACTGAGACTCACATTCCGGTTTTTCCGGCTCTAAATCGGGCAATAGTCTCAGTTATCCCGTTTTTACTTGCATTTTTTAGGAGAACATGATTTTGTATTTCAGCAAGGTCTAAATCTACTTTAAAGCAAAAAACAAAGCAATTTTGAGGGTTTGGGAGACCTAAAAAGAATGTTTTTGTAAAATCTTTCGAATAATCTATAGGGCTGAGACCGAAAATAAAAAACCGCGAAGTCTTCATAAGTCGTTGCTTTCTAGGGAATTAGATTATCGTCTCTTTTCCTTTTACTTGCTTCCATAGTCTCAGTCTCAGAGTCTCAGTTGTTTTTCAAGCACCCCCTCTTCTTCTTATATACTTATATCTGTCTCTTATACACATCTGACGCTGCCGACGATCGCAT
>ERZ1026981.144-NODE-144-length-15065-cov-4.306729_pt1 | contig 15065 bp, 12 predicted proteins | sample MGYA00519456_ERZ1026981 | MGnify/ENA primary metagenome ERZ1026981 (study PRJEB26926, sample SAMN06164408) | human gut metagenome | biome: ENVO:00009003; feature: ENVO:2100002; material: ENVO:00002003 | host: Homo sapiens | place: USA | collected 2012 ...
TGTCTCGTGGGCTCGGAGATGTGTATAAGAGACAGTCTCTGCATTCCATGCCGTGTTTTCCAAGACTGTCCAGAAACCCCTTTTTCTTCATTTCTGAATTGATATTATTTTCCCAGCCATTAAGCAGGACTATATCTTTATATCCATGTACATCTATCAGATGATCTGTCAGCTTGCAGATATTCTCCCGGTGATCTATATTTACAGAATCATACCCATCGGCATAATCCTCCATGACGAGAACCGGGCCTTCATATTCCTGCTTCAAGCGCCACAAAAGTCCCTCAGCTGTTCCCGGAGTTTTTATTCTGTCGGTAAATATGATCACAGCATCATACGCCCCAAATTCAACCAGATTAAATATATTCGACTCACCTATTCCACGATCACTCGTGTCCTGGCATTTCAGATACATCGAAAACACACATACATCGTACCCAAGCTGTGCTGATCTCTCAAACAGACCTGAAAGAAATCTGCTTTGAGTATACTCATCCGCCTGCGCTGTGAGTACGCCTATCCTTTTTCTTCTCATAACAACATACGCCCTTTACCCTTTGTTATTAAAATTACCCCCTGGACTGATGCCCACAATTAAAATGATTTTATCACGTTATGACAAAAGTGTATATATCTCTAAACAAAAAAGGCACATTCAGAGACTGTAAAGCTCCAATCTCCAAATGTGTCTTTTTATACTTTGTCTTAGAATTCGTTCTCTACGCAATCAAGTGCTGCTGCTATTACCTTGTCCATATCATAATACTTGTACTGTCCAAGTCTTCCGCCGAATATAACGTCTTTACGTGTCTCAGCAAGCTCTCTGTACTTCTCATAGAGCGCATTGTTCTTGTCATTGTTCACCGGATAATATGGCTCTACACCCGGTTTCCACTCTGCTGAGTACTCACGGCTGATAACAGTCTTTGGCTGCTTGCCAAACTCAAAATGCTTATGCTCAATGATTCTTGTGTAAGGGACATCCCTGTGTGTGTAGTTCACAACTGCATTTCCCTGATAATTCTCCTCATCAAGAACTTCTGTTTCAAATCTTACTGAACGATACTCAAGCGGACCATACTGGAATCCGAAGAACTCATCTATCATACCTGTATAAACTGTCTTGTCTGCGATGTCTGGATTCTCCTTGATGAAGTCGAAATAATCTGTATCAGTCTTGACATCTGCACCCTCAAGCATCTTCTCAATGATCTGTGTGTATCCGCCCATAGGGATTCCCTGGAAACGATCATTAAAGTAGTTGTTGTCATATATGAATCTTAAAGGCAGTCTCTTGATGATGAATGCAGGGAGCTCCGTACAAGGTCTTCCCCACTGCTTCTCTGTGTATCCCTTTACAAGCTTCTCATATACATCTGTACCAGCCAGCTTCAGAGCCTGCTCCTCGAGGTTCTTTGGCTCTCCGATGTTCAGGTCTGCAATCTGCTTCTCAATGATAGCCTTTGCCTCTGAAGGCTTCTTAATACCCCACATCTTGCTGAATGTGTTCATATTGAATGGCAGGTTATACAGTTCATCCTTGTATGAAGCAACAGGTGAGTTGATATAGTTATTGAACTCTGCGAACTGATTTACATACTCCCATATCTTCTTATCAGATGTGTGGAATATATGTGCACCGTACTTGTGTACATTTATCCCCTCTATCTGTTCCGTGTAAATGTTTCCTGCGATGTGTGAACGCTTGTCGATAACAAGACAGCTCTTGCCTCTCTTATTTGCCTCGTATGCAAATACCGCACCGAATAGTCCAGCACCTACTATGAGGTAATCATACTTTGCCATATCTCTTTATCCTCCTTATCCTTTTTTGTATATTTACTAAATGTGAAGATAATCTCTCCAGAACTTCTCTGTTGTCATCTCCTTAAATGAATCCCTGTATGCCTGATCCACCTTCGCATGTGTCTTCTTGTATTTTGAAAGCACCTTTCTGTATCTCTTTATGAGCGCGAAGCACTTCTTTCTGTTAATTGGTCTTATTGCACCTGTCATGTTATTTTTGTTCACTGCCACAAGCGTCTTCTTCATATAGTTCTTACCCGGAACAAAGAACCAATCATATGCGATGATATAAGGCGTTCTTCTGAGCAGGAAGTTTGGAAGAAGGTGACCATTGATGGTTATCACATACCAAAGCTTTTGTAATCTGTTGAGGCTCTCATACTTGTACGGATCTGTTGGGAGTTCTCCTGAATATCCAAGATCTGAGAGAGGTACAAGCTTCTCGTTCTTGGCATTATGCTCCTTCAGACTCTTCTCGCCGTCAAGAGTCTTGATATACTCAGGCCCCTTGAGGTAATCATCCACGGCATCAATAAGCAGCTCTGCATTGTTGTACGCAAATCTTGTGATATCCTTCCAGAACATAATCTTAATTCTCGCAAGGAAATCCTCATCCTGACAGATTCCACTGGCAGCCTGTATAACAAAACTGTTTCTGTGCACCTGGTAAAGCTCCATTGCAGCATTGAACTTGCCAGCAAATCCCACATGCCAGATACATATACCATTGAGTGCAATAAATCCAGGTTTGTTTCTAAGTGAAAACTCTACATCATCACCTCTTACGAAGACTGGAAGAGGGAGTCCTCTCTCCTCAATGTGCTCAACAGGAATACAGCAGTACCACCATCCTGCATACGCATCCTCGACATCAAAGCTGTAGTTTTCATTTTTCACTATATTAGATATGTTTCTCATATCCATAGGCTTCTTTATCGGGCCGTATGATCCATCATTCTTATGGACATATCCTACATCTTCATACTGTCTCTCACGGATATCGTAGTCAAACATGGCTCCACTTAAGAAGCACTTCTTGTATTCATCCTTGAGAATCCTCAAGAGATAATATGTCCTGAACAAACTCTCAGGCATGACCATTACATCATCATCCATCAGAAGAACATGAGTAGGCTTGTCCTCTCTATGAAGAGCCTCTATCATACCTCGCGTAAATCCACCGGCACCACCTACATTATTGTTCATGTATACCTTCAGATCCTCTGAATCAAGTTCCTCCGGATCAAGTTCTCTGTCATTATCAATTACGTGCACGAAAAGATGTCCCTTCAGGTCACTTCCCTCACACAGAACATTCTTCTTGATAAGGTCGATATTTCTCTTGATGTATTCCTGCTTCTTGAATGTTGTGGTCGCAAGCGAAATGTTGACATTTCTTATTCTGTCTTCTTCTATATCTCCGGAGTAATATCCACTGTATACCTCCACGTCCTCAAGAGCATCCATTCTGAATCCAACAAGTGCCTTGTCTGTTTCAGGAATGCTTATGACAACCTCGCTGACCTCATCGCACTCTACAACCTGATCGCAAAGTGTATTGTATGTTACCGCAACCGAGGCAGCATATATTGCATACACCGATATATTCGCCTTCCCCTTCATTGTAAGATGAAGTTTAAAGTTCTTTACACCTGTATATTCAGCCCACCTCTTAACCTGTATGCAATTGAAATAACTCATAAAATTGACTCGGTTAAACTTCTGCACTATATGGCATTTTTTATCTGAGTCATAAGTAAATGGCGATCTATAATCCTTGCCTATAGCACTGAACTCAGGATAATCAACTATATTCATATCCAGATTCATCTGAAGCATAACATTCTGCAACTTTACACTTTGTAACATTACTCCTATCCTCCTATGTCTTGTGAATCATCTTTATTTTAATTATACTCATATATAATTTAGTGCAATTCCCTATTCCTGTGGCTTCTCCGCCTCGTTATCCACATTCACAGCTTTGTTATCTACATTCGCTGTTTCTGCCTTTTCTTCAGCAGGATCGGACTCAGCTGATGCATCTGCCTTTCCACTCTCTGTCTCAGCCCCGGCTTCGACTTTATCATGATGCTCAGCTTCAGCCATCTCCTCAGCTTTCTTCTCAGCTTCCTCAGCCGCTTTTTTTGCAACCTCCGCCTTCTTTGCTGCCGCCGCAGCAGTCTTCTTTGCAGATGCAGCTTTCTTTTCAGCCTCCGCCGCCGCTTTCTTGGCTGCATCGGCTATTATCTCGGCATCAGCCAACGTATTAATAACAGGTTCCATAACTGTATCCGGATCCACCGGACCGCCGTCTCTTGCGCCTCCTAAAATGATCGGCACAGGTGATTCCATCTCCTTCTGGAATGCATCGCATACCTTAGCGGAATCTCCAACCATTATTATATTGCCATGATCAAGCCACATAGCCTTGCTGCACTGTTTCTTTACAGACGCAATATTGTGTGACACGTACAGTAGAGTTGTTCCACCCTTGAGCATCTCATCCATCTTGGCATTACATTTCTTTCTGAACTTTAGATCTCCAACTGCCAGGATCTCATCTGCTATGAGTATGTCAGGCTCAACTGCCGTTGCGATTGAAAATGCAAGTCTTGTCTTCATACCTGATGAAAAGTTCTTGACCGGTGAATCAAGGAACTCCTGAAGTTCTGAGAACTCCACTATCTCGTCAAACTTTGACTCTATAAATTCCTTGGAGTAACCAAGGAGTGTTCCGTTTAGGAATATATTTTCTCTGGCAGTGAGCTGTGGGTCTATTCCAGCACCAAGCTCTATGAGCGCCGCAACAGTTCCCGACACCTTCACGCTTCCCATGGACGGCTTCAATATTCTGCTAACAACCTTGAGAAGAGTTGATTTACCAGCTCCATTTGTTCCGACGAATCCCCAAGCTTCGCCCTTCTTGATTTGCAGGTTGATGTTCCTGAGCGCTATGAACTCCTGGAACATGAGCTGCTTGGTGACAAGACGTATGAAGTACTCCTTCAGATTGTCGACCTTGAGGTTATTCTTGTTAAATCTTATCGTGACATCATTCAGTTCTATGATGGTCTCACCATCCGCAACTGTTGTGGTCTGCTGTGCATTTGATGTAAACACTCTGCTGACCTCATGTGTCTCTTTGTTGTGATCTATTGTGCTCATCAGACTCACCTCCTATATATAAAGAATGAACTTATCCTGATTCTTCTTGAATGACAAGGTTCCTATACCAAAGAATACAATAGCATAGGCAAAACCAAGTCCCACGATGATAGGATCAGGAAGTGTGCCCGTGTGAGCTATACTTCTAAACTGGCTGATATACACATACAATGGATTGAAATATGTCACAAGGAATTCCAACCAGTCAGGAAGCATACTGATCGGATAGAATATAGCCGAACAATACATCCACATAGTGGTTATGGCATTCCATATATATCTTGTATCCCTGAAAAATACATGAAGCTGTGCAAGGAAAAATCCCATTCCGCAGGCAAACAGATAAGCCTGAAAGAACACTATTGGAAACAGGAGCATGGTCCAGTAAAACGGGGATCTTGTAAATATGATTACAAGAAGGAATGCTCCGAGTGAAAACAGGCAGTCCACCAGTGAACTTGTTATCTTGGCAAGCGGGAACATGAATTTCGACACGTATGTCTTCTTGAGCAGCGCCGAGTTATCGGTGATACTTCCGAGCGCCTTGCCACATGAGCCTATTACAAATTCATACAGTATACGTCCTGCAAACAGATATACAGGGAAGTGCGGTATCTTTCTGTCAAACATCTTCGAAAATACTATAACCATTACTATCATAACGAGCAGCGGATTTAGTATACTCCACACATATCCCAGAAAACTTCTTCTATACTTAAGCTTGATATCTCTCGAAACAAGCTGGTTCAAAAGGTCTTTGTAATTAAAAACTTCCAAAAAGCTACCGCTTTTCACTTTCATTTTATGTCTATCCTCCATCATATAATCTCTAGTCAAAACTCTTGTTATGCCTCAGCTTGTTGTAAAGCTTTGAATTCAGCATCCTGTTGTAGCCCTCCAGGCCGACATGAGCCGCATTGAGAAGCTTGAGTATCTTGTAATGACTCATGGTCATCTCAACAACATGTCTGTCTTTCTTTGCTATATATCCCATCAGCTGATCTACACGCGCCACGCCCTTTTTCCTGTCGGGGTCGCACAACATGGAAGTAACCATAAAACTCAGCAATAGCAAATGTATCTTTTTATCACAGTACTCGAGAGCCCACTGATCCGTTATATCCACCCTGTTCTTCAGCATCTTGACTATGACCATCTTGGTGTGGTCTATCCTCTTCAGCTGGTTTTCCGCAGATACACTCTGTGAGACATCTCCTATTCTATATTCATATATGAACAGTCCAAGAGGGAGTATGGTGTGAGCCACACAGCATGGATATGTTGCATATTCATGATCCTCATAGAACACATTCTCTGCAAGCTTTACACCGTGCTCTCTGTAGAACTCAGTTCTGTATGTTATACCGTGGAATGTCAGGCTTCTGTCGAAGTTCTTCCAGTTGCCCATGACCTCCTCCATGGTGTACTCTCTTCCAGGCTCATCCGGGAAGCATCTCCAGTTCTTTATCTCGCCAGTGCTTATATTGATGGTGTGATGACATGTGAGTACCACATCCGCAGATGCCCCTGAAATGATATCCAGAAACTCAGGAATACTCTCTGTGTTAAACCAGTCATCAGCATCCAGTACCTTCATGTACTTTCCTCTGGCGGCTTCCGATCCCGCGTTGATAGCGGATCCATGCCCGCCGTTCTCTTTATTTATCAGCGACACACTGTCCGGATATCTGTTTATATAATCCTGACAGATCGCCTCACTTCCATCTGTTGAACCATCGTTGACAACTATGATATCCATCTGATCCATTCTGTCTGGAACTATCAGCGATGCCAGACATTTGTCAAGGTATGGCTTGCTGTTGTAGGACGGAATTATAACGCTTAATATCTTTTCGCTCATTTCTATCTACCTATTTTCAACTTAATTCTTTCCCAGCCGGTTCTCATGCATGCCCTTCAGAATCAACCTGAAGGCTTTGAACCACGAAATGTCTCTGTTAAACTGATGTCTCTTTCTGACGCTGTAGTATACCGCATACAGAAGTGCTGGTACATATCCCATTATATATCTTGTCGTGTTTCCTCTGTTGATGAAGAACTGCTCATCATATCCTTTGAACCATGTCGATTTTGTCTGCGCCACATCGGCTATGACAAATGGAACAAAGTATATCGCAAGGCCTTTTTTTCTACAATCTGTAAGGAACTTAAGTTCTTCCTCTGCCCCATTACCCGAGCCGGCTCCCATCCGCTCATCAAAATATACGTCATTCTCTATCAGGCTTTTTCTGCGAAATGAAATCTGCCATGACGCGACATGCATCAGATCAAAATATCCAAGCTTTGTCGGTTTGTCCCGGTGTATCGTCTTCTGATTGCCTATGTCAAATATCATCACATCCGCCTCCGGGATATCCTTGTAGGCGGTCAATATTCCTTCTTCATAGTTATCAACAAAAACTTCATCATCATCACACAGAAGACATATATCTGCTGTTGATTTCTTTATCGCATAATTTCTACTTTTTGTAAGTCCCGTGTCATTCACCGAATATATTCTGATCTTCCTGCCGTCTTTCTCATACTCTCTGTATCCGTCATGTCCGCACTGGTCAACTATCAGTGTATCAGACTTTATGCAGGATTTTTCGACTATGTCTTCACCACGGAGATTCATGCACGAAAGCAGTATCTCTAATCTCATATATCAAACACCTATTCTTATCCAAGGAGTGTTCACGGTCTTTCTCCAAAAGTCCGCAGAACGCATAGCTTACTTACTTATACAACTATTGTCTTCAAAAGTCAATAGAATACATTACAACGAAAAAGCGGAGGGCTTTGTTTATAGTTTTAGTCAAATCCTCCGCTTTTATAATTTTTGTTATCTGTATTATTTATCTTCCTGGGCATGCCTCTGCTTCATGAGCACATATCCCTCAAACAGATCCAGATCTTCCTTGGTCGTTATCTTGATGTTGGACTGACTTCCCTTTGAGAAGTATATAGTCTCTCCCATCTTGTACATAAGAGTTGTTGTGTGCGGCTCAACTTCCTTGATAACTCCAGTCTCAACCGCTCTCTTATATATATCCCTGATATAACCGTATCTGAAGGCATGTGGACTGTTCATGCAGGCTATAGTATCTCTGTCTATCCACTTTGTAGTCTTCTCATCGTCATCCTTAACACCTGAGAGAAGGTAAAATGGAGTTGTCGATATGGCATTGCCCTTTATCTTACATACTCTGACCGCATCTGCTATGATGTCTCCCTCCACAAACGGTGAAGCACCGAAATGAACCAGCACTATGTCGTCCTCTGAACACTTGTCCTGAAGATTGTTTATTCCATTGAGAACCGAGCCCTGAAAATCAGCGCCGCCCTCAGTTATCCATTTAACTTTGCTGAGACCGTAGGTGTCAACAAGTTCTTTCATATAATCAATATGCGACTTGACACACACGACCTCGATGGCATCTATATCCTCATGTTTCTGAAAAGCCTCTATCGTGTAAACGATGACCGGCTTGCCAAGTATCTTTACAAACTGTTTAGGCATTCCCGCGCCAACTCTTGAGCCAACGCCACCAGCCAATATAACTGCTATGTTCATCTCTTGTCCTTCCTTATGAAAAATCTAATTCTCAGATATAATTTCTCAAATTTAATATCTCTGTCACCTTATAAGGTCCTCTCTGCATCACTGCTCACTCTCATATGACGCGATCGCCTTGTCAAGAAATCTGTTGCATGTCCTGTAGCACTGCAGGAAGAAGAAACCATCCTCCTCGCCCGCACTACCCTTGTACAGTGACCAGCAGAAGAAGTAGAAACCACATATAGGAATAAATGCTATATAATGTCTATGCTCCTCATATGTGAGTTCACGTCCAAAGAACTTCTTCAGGTAGAACTCGATCTGCTCGTCTGTATAGTAATATCTGCAGAGCATACCGCAAATGTCACTGGCAGGATCGTTTATTCCGCCAAACTCCCAGTCTATCAGATAGAAACCACCATCCGATGTTGCCAGGAAGTTTGGTTCATATACATCATTGTGACACAGTGTGTACTTCATACCGTACTTGTCCATGTCCTCCTTGACGTACTCGCCAAGCTTTGTAACTTTGTTTATTATATCTGCAAATTCCACGAACAGGTTGCCCTTTGTGGCACATGCAAGCTTCATAAGTCTGAGTGCCTCGCTGACGAGATCGTAATGCTTGACCTCCGCGTTCTCGGACACCTCGACCTCATGAACCGCTCTCAGATACTCCATTGCCTTGTCGAGCTGATCAGGATACTTCTCAAAATCGCACTCCATGATATTTTCCACGAAATGTGATATCTTCCAGCCCTCTTCGTCAATGTAGATAAGTGTCTTGTCGGCTCCTATCTCTTTCGCCTTAGTCTGTGTATATACCTCAGACTTTCTGTTGACGATGTTGCCGGACGTTCCGCCCGGATGTCTGTATACATATTTGGCTCCATTTACAGTGAAACAGAACGATACATTTGTGAGACCTGCCTGTATTACGTTGATGTCGTTGATCTCCTCGGGCTTGCATCCCAGAACCTTGCAAATATTTGTTACTATCTCTGAGTCTACGTTCATCAGGAATTCAGAGTCAAATCTTCTCAGATCGTTGACTGAATCGAACTCCAGGACCGCAGAGTCGTTTACCTTCTTACAGTAGAGCGTGAGCTGCTTCTCATGCTTTGCGTAGAACTCCTCCCAGAACATGGATGCGACACCAAAATCATCTATCTCTCGTTCCAAAAGCATTCTGAATGTCTTGGAAAATCCTTCGTTGAAGTATGCCTGTCCAACCATGGCATATGCATCGTGTCCGCCTATATACGAACCGGTTATAACGCCCGCATCTGAACAGTCAACCTCAAATTCCCTGAACTTGCCCATCTTATATGAGCAGAGTCTGTATGATACATTATCCTTGTTGTCATCCATAAATGGATTTTCCGGATAATAGTGATCTGCACAACATATAAATGTGTTGCCCAGATACTCTCTTGCAGCATAGAGCGATACGATATTGCCCTTTGATGCAAATGTGTTGTTGATTATAAGCTTCACCCCATACTTATCCTCAAGATAGAAGAACTTTTCCTTCATGTAACCAACAACTATACAGATATTTTCAACGCCTGCTTCTCTCAGCTGTTCAATCTGTCTCTCAACCAGTATCTCTCCTTTTACCCTGAAAAGCCCCTTCGGCTTCTCATAGGTGAATGGGGCAAATCTGTTAGACTTTCCCGCAGCCAAAATAATGGCATTTTTCTTAATCATTATAATACCTCCTAACCATCTCTGCACATTTCTGAACCATATCCTCGGTTCTGCTTACATGTGAGTGGCTGTCCATATCTGCTGGAAGTGAATAAATATCACCATATCTGCACTGAAGCTGGAGATCATACTGATTTGGAATGTTGAATTCCATACCGTCAAACTCCATTCTCTTAAGAGGAAATATCCTGTTATAATCAACTATTCCCCCCTGCTTGCGTGCAAAGTAACTTACGTTATCAACACCCCACATGATAGCGTTACCTGAGTCTTTCTTCACGCCAAGTTCTTCGTTATATTGATCTCTGACTTCCTCTATAAGCTTTATATGCTCCGGATTGTCAATTCTTCTGTTCTCCCAGTGGTTCAGACCTGGATCATTTCTGATACACTTGTATTGTGTCATATCCCTGCTGAACTTTCTTCTTCTCTCAAGATTCATCTGCCATGTGCGGTCCATATCATCCGTATCGCAGAAATCGTAAATAAATATATCCACAAATATCTTGATGCTCTCATCCTTGAAAATGATCCTGACAATGTTACATGTATCCCTGTCTGCACAGAAGTACTTGCTGAGCTGAACGCATGTGTCCTCCTCTGCCATAACTTTTTCAAGAGTGTCAATATCTTTTCTGATCATTCCTACATCAATATCGTCATCCCAAGGAATGAATCCGTTGTGTCTGACAGCACCGATCAGCGTTCCAAAATCAAGCCAGTATGGAATGTTATGCTTATCACATATTCTTCCAAACTCCTTGAGAAGAATGGTCGTAGCCTGTTGTAATACAAGCAATGCCTCATTGTCATTTTTCAGTGAACGGAAGAAACGCTTCTTGGCATCCAGCGCTGTCTCATCACCGATTCGAGCCTCGTTCCAGTGAATGAACTGTTCTCTGTTGTAGTTGATATCAGCGTGCTTGTTGATCCTGTCGATGGTCTGGTCAATGACAATCTTGAGACCTGAGCTTGCATATACCTCATCAATAACAAGACTGTCTATCATGATGTAGTTTCCAGGGCCATACAGGAAACCACCCCTGAATCCGAAGTATACATAGCCGTCGGAATTTGCTGTAAAGTCAGCTTCCGCTATGAGCCACTTCTCCTTCTCGTCCTCGCCAAACACGTATGATTTTATTGTCTGCACGTTTGTCCTGTCTTTATTCAGCAGACAAAAATCTATACTTGGAGAATTTGTCTTTATTTTGAAAGACACCCTCATTGTGTACCGTAAATTTCTTCTTATAAATCCCGAAAGATTAACGCATGCGTAATCGTCTGCCTCTGACTTAGGCTTTCTCGATAACTTTGTGATGCCCTTTGAATATGATTCAACAAAACAGTTCTTGGTATGCTTATAATGAAGTGTTGAAGCATTATAATTAAGTGGCTGTAAAAACATAACAAATTCTCCTTCCGATCTCGAAATCTTGACACTTAACACTAACTATATCAAATATCATCTGTATTTTCAACGATTGATATTATTGTCAGCGTTTTAGCCATCCCTCTTTATACAAATCTTTGCCACACGGCATTATTGTCCCCCATCGGACGCTTTATTATACTTATATATCTATTTTTTTGCAACTTTTTGGAAAATTGCCGCATTATTCTAATGCTTTCTATATACAAAAAACGGAAATGCCAGACTTTATATCTGGCACTTCCATCCATCTATCCATGGTTATTTTTTATGATTAATCGTTGTATCCGTTTGGATTCATAGTCTGCCACTTCCATGAGTCAGCACACATCTCATCGATATCGTACTGAGCCTCCCAGCCAAGTTCCTTCTTTGCAAGTGAAGCATCTGAGTAGCAGGTTGCTATATCTCCGGCACGTCTCTCCTTGATCACATATGGAACATCATGTCCGCATGCCTTGCTGAATGCCTTGATGACATCGAGAACGCTGTAGCCCTTTCCTGTTCCGAGGTTATATACCTTAACGCCAGGATTCTCCTTGATCTTGTTGATGGCCTTTACATGTCCAACCGCAAGGTCTACTACATGTATGTAATCTCTCACACCTGTTCCATCCGGTGTATCGTAATCATCGCCAAACACTCCAACGCTCTGAAGCTTGCCGATGGCAACCTGTGCAACATATGGAAGAAGGTTGTTAGGGATTCCCTTTGGATCCTCTCCGATAAGTCCGCTCTTATGTGCTCCAATAGGATTAAAGTAACGGAGAAGAATTACGTTCCACTCAGGATCTGCTGTGTGAAGATCTGTGAGGATCTGCTCGATCATCCACTTTGTCCAGCCATATGGGTTTGTAGGTGTTCCCTTTGGACACTCCTCTGTGATAGGAATGAACGCTGGATTACCGTATACTGTTGCTGATGATGAGAAGATGATGTTCTTGCATCCGTTCTTTCTCATTACCTCACACAGGTTGAGTGTTCCTGTGATGTTGTTCTGATAGTACTCAAGTGGCTTTACAACTGACTCGCCGACAGCCTTGAGTCCCGCAAAATGTATTACGCAGTCTGGCTTCTCATCTGCAAATATCTTGTCCATAGCCTCTTTGTCAAGGATATCTGTCTCATAGAAAGTAACATCCTTTCCTGTGATCTCCTTTATTCTGTCGATCGCTTTCTCACTTGCATTGTAGAGGTTGTCGATCACAACAACATCATATCCTGCATTGAGCAACTCCACACATGTATGACTTCCGATATAACCTGCTCCGCCTGTTACCAAAATCTTCATTTTATTATCCTCCTTTATGATGCCGCATCCGGTCTTTAGAGGTCCACCGGGCGCATTATACTCTGCAGATGATCATCACCTGCTTATAAACTTTTTTATTTTTTACTGACGTTTTCTCCAACACTATACCACTACATCCCGTTACGTACAATAAAATGTCATAATAATAAATATTAGATGCCCGTCCGATTATCTTGCATTTACATAGTCCACAAACTTGAGGAATGCAGCCTTTCCAGCCTCATCTCTCTTATATACGCCTGCGCACTCAAGGATCTTGGCAAATACATCGCCGATCTCATCCTGAAGTATCTTGTGTACGTTGTCCGCATTTATGTCGTACTTTCCTATGAAAGTCTGTACCCAGTCGTAATGCTTTGCGATGTTCTCATGAGCCTTGATATCTCCGCCTGCCACAAGAACCTCTGCCAGCTCTTCCATCTCGCCCTTGAGTCTTGCAGGAAGGACCGCAAGTCCCATTACCTCGATGAGTCCGATGTTCTCCTTCTTGATGTTGTGGTACTGCTCCCATGGATGATAGAGACCAAGTGGATGCTCCTCTGTGGTGATGTTGTTACGAAGGACTAAGTCCATCTCGTACTTACCGTCTCTCATTCTTGCGATCGGAGTGATCGTGTTGTGCGGTTCTCCGTCTGTCTTTGCGTAGATATCAGCGGCCTCGTCTGTATATCCGCGCCATGCGGTCAGGATCTTGTCGGCCAGGTCCACCAGACGGCCATCGTCCTCGCAGGTCAGGCGGATGCAGCTCATGGGCCAGTGGACGATGCCGGCTTCGACATCCTCGTAGCCGGGGAAAGTCCAGCTCTTCTCGATGGGAGCTTTGGCCATGGCGAACTCGTAGTGGCCGCCCTGGAAGTGGTCGTGGCTCAGGATGCTGCCGCCCACGATGGGCAGGTCGGCGTTGCTGCCCACGAAGTAGTGGGGGAAGAGGGCCACGAAGTCCAGCAGTTTGCGGAAGGTGGCACGCTCGATCTTCATGGGGGTGTGCTGGCTGTTGAACACGATGCAGTGCTCGTTGTAGTAGACGTAGGGGCTGTATTGCAGATTCCACGCGCTGTCGTTGATGGTCAGCGGGATGATGCGGTGATTCTCGCGGGCGGGGTGGTTCATCCGGCCCGCATAGCCCTCGTTCTCCACGCAGAGCTGGCACTTGGGGTAGGCGCTCTGAGAAGCCAGCTTTGCGGCTGCGATGGCTTTGGGGTCTTTTTCGGGCTTCGACAGGTTGATGGTGATGTCGAGGTCGCCATAAGGAGTCCGGGTCACCCACTTGACGTCCCGCTTGATGCGGTAGCGGCGGATGTAATCGGTGTCCTGGCTGAACTTGTAGAACCAGTCGGTGGCGGCCTGGGGGCCGTCGGTCTCGTACCGCTCTTCGAAGTTGGCCCGCACGATGCTGGGGCGGGGCGTCAGTACACCCATGAGCCGGGTGTCGAAGAGGTCGCGGGCCGTGGGGCTGTCGTCGCAGACGCCCCGGGCTGCGGCATCGTCCACCAGCGTTTTCAGGATGCTCTCGAGGTCGGTGTAGCAGACATCCCCCTCGGGCTCGGTAAAGCTGTCCAGCTGCATGGTCATCAGCAGCTGATTGCGGATGTAGATCTCGTCATCGGGCAGGATGAGCCCGGTGTCCAGCCCATAGTTGACGAGCTGTTGAATGGCAGTAGAGATCACAGCACGGCACCTCCTTCCGGACGGATGCTCAGCACATGGCAGCGGCCCTCACCGAGGATGGCTTCCATGTGTGCTTTGAAGTCGGCCAGCATGTCCACCGGCACAAAGGCCTGTGCCGTACCGGCAAAGCCGCCGCCGTGCACACGCACGGCACCCTTGCCCTGCAGGTAATGCTTGGCGGCCGCAATGGTCACGCCCATTTCCTGATGCTCCTTGTACCCGGCGGGGATCACGTTCTGCAGGTACTCCCAGCTGCTGTCGCCGGAAGCGGTGACCAGCTGCAGGAAGGCGTCAAAGTCACCGCCGCGCAGGGCAGCCACCTGCTGGGCCACGCGGTCGTTGTCGGCATAGAAGTGGAAGGCGCGCAGCACGGCGCGGTCGCCGCACTGTCTGCGGCACTCCGGGAG
>ERZ1026981.155-NODE-155-length-14516-cov-5.779960_pt1 | contig 14516 bp, 9 predicted proteins | sample MGYA00519456_ERZ1026981 | MGnify/ENA primary metagenome ERZ1026981 (study PRJEB26926, sample SAMN06164408) | human gut metagenome | biome: ENVO:00009003; feature: ENVO:2100002; material: ENVO:00002003 | host: Homo sapiens | place: USA | collected 2012 ...
GCAGCGTCAGATGTGTATAAGAGACAGGAGCCTGACCAACGGGATTACGGGACTTTGGTTCACGCCATTATTGAGGAATTTAACAACATTTATCCCGGAGATATTCCGGAAAATATGCAGGATATTCTGCTGGAACTGGGGAAAAAGCATTTCCAAACAATGCAGCTCTCAAAAGAACTTGAAGCTTTTTGGCGGCCAAAATTTGAAAAAACTGCAGAATGGATTGCTGCTACCGAAAAGGAATATCGCGGACAAGTCAAAAAAGTCAATAACGAAACTAACGGCGAAATTACATACCAACTCCCCGGGGGGGACTTTACTTTTACGGCAAAAGCCGACAGAATTGATGTGCTTAAAGACGGAAGCATAAACATCATAGATTACAAAACCGGCAAAATTCCGAGCAAAAAGCAGGTTATGAGCGGACATGCCCTGCAACTGCCGCTGGAAGGACTGATTGCATCCAAAGGAGGCTTTACCGGCATCACAAACAACAAAGTTCAAAAGTTAATTTACTGGCAGCTTGGTTCAGGCACCTTGGAAATACAACCAGATGAAGAAGACATTCTGGCAAAAAGCGAAGAGTATCTGCTTAAACTGATTACAACATTTGATTTCGAAACGACTCCGTACCATTCGCACCCGACTCCGAAATTTATCCCCAAAAACAAAGATTATGACCATTTGGCGCGGATTAAAGAATGGTCGGTACAGGAAGAGGGCGACAATGATGGCGAATGATATTGACAAACAAAAAAAAGAATTAATAAGACTGGCAACACAACAGCAAATGTCTGCCGCAGATCCTGAAAAATCGGTTTGGGTGGAAGCTTCCGCAGGAACCGGAAAAACAAAAGTGCTCTCAGACAGAGTGCTGCGCCTGCTTTTGGCTAAAGTAAACCCGGCAAAAATCCTCTGTCTGACCTATACCAAAGCTGCAGCAGTTGAAATGAATGAACGAATCGCAAAACGCTTAAGCACATGGGCTGTTGAAGGCGAAGAAGAACTGGCTGCCGAGCTTTCCCGTCTGCTGGGCAACGATTTTAATGGCGATGGCGGGCGAAGCTGTGAACATTCCATTGGTTTGCTGAAATTTGCGCGGACTCTGTTTGCTACACTTCTTGATACGCCAGGCGGAATGAAAATCCAGACCATACACAGCTTTTGCCAAGATATATTGAAGCGTTTTCCGTTAGAGGCCGGGATTTCTCCTTATTTTGAAGTTATGGACGACCGAAGTTCCAAGGAAATTCTGCAGAAAATTAAAGTTGAGTTATTAAAACAGGCTGATACCGGCAATCAAAATGAATTGGCAGCAGCAATTTCCTATCTCACACAAAATGTGAGCGAATACAAATTTCCCGAAATTATGAACATGATTACGGAAAATCGCAGCAAAATCGCTGCGCTTTTGAAAAATTACGGTAATGATATGAATGCCATTATCCGAAAGCTTGAAGGAAAGCTTGAGGTAACGACAGACCAGACGGAGGAGGAAATTAAATCCAAAGCCATGCTGTTTATCGACCGACAGCGGCTTAAAACCGCTGCGAACATTTTCGGTTCCGGCGGCAAGGAAGACCAGCAGCGCGCTGAAATTTTCACTGCCGTTGCCGCCGATAACTTTTCAGCAGCGGTTTATCCTTTGTATAAAAGTGTTTTCTTTACGGCCTCAGGAAGTATAAAAGCGCGGCTGGCATCACAAAATGTTGTCAAGGCCTGTCCGGAAATACTGACTTTTATGCAAGATGAAGCCGAACGGCTAAAAATGATTGAAAACAGGCTTGCTGCTTTGAATGTTTTAAAATCTACCGCGGCCGTTCTGCAAATTGCACAAAATATTATTGACCGCTACAATACCTATAAGGAGATATATGCGACTCTGGATTACGAAGATCTTATCGTCATAACCCGGCGCCTACTAGAAGACAAATCTGTCGCCGACTGGGTTTTATTTAAGCTTGACGGCGGTATTGACCATATTTTAATTGACGAAGCGCAGGATACCTCCCCAAACCAATGGGCTATTATCAGGGCATTGACACAGGAGTTCTTTGCCGGACAGGGATGTTATGAAGATACCCTGCCGCGCACAGTTTTTGTTGTCGGGGATCGTAAACAGTCTATTTACAGCTTTCAAGGTGCAGATCCGACCGAATTTGATAAAATGCACCATTATTTTGATAAAAGAATCCATGAATTCCGAACCGTTCATCTGGATGTTTCGTTCCGCTCGACACGGGCTATCATGGACTGTGTCAACACCTTGTTTGAAACAGAACAGGCTAAAAAAGGCGTCGTGCCCGACGGAGAGCATATAAATCACCGGCCATTCCGTCTCGGAGACGGCGGCAGGGTAGAAATTTTTCCGCTTCTGGTTCAGGAAAATACGACAAAGAAAGAAGATGCTGAGCAAAAAGGAGAAACCGCAAAAAAAGAAAATTATAACTGGATTATCCCAATCAGCAGAGAACAACAGTCATCCGTTTCCAGCATTTTGGCACGCCAGATTGCTTCAAATATAAAAAAGATGGTTGAAAACGGCGAAATCCTTGCCTCCCAAAACCGTCCGATACGATATGGCGATTTTATGTTTTTGGTTCAACAGAGAAAAAGCTTTGTCGAAGAATTTGTCCGTGCCTGCAAAGATTTGGGAGTTAATGTCGCAGGCGTAGACAAACTAAAGCTTTTGGAACAAATCGCCGTGCAGGACTTAATCTCGTTGGGAAAATTCCTGTTACTGCCAAATGATGACCTTTCGCTGGCGGAAGTTTTAAAATCGCCCTTGTTTGGGCTAACCGATGACGATTTGTTTGTTTTATGCTATCAGCGCGACGGCTCCCTTTTCAACAGCCTCCTGCGCCATCCCAATTATGCTTCCCTTGCCGACCAACTAAAGGAATTATTAAATCTGGCAGGATTTGCCCGCCCCTTCGAACTGTTTAACACTGTTTTGGTAAAATTCAGAGGCCGGAAAAACTTTATTTCCCGTATGGGAATCGAAGTTGAAGATGTCTTAGATGAGTTCTTAAATCTGGCTTTAATATTCGAGCAAACGAATACGCCGACATTGGAAGCTTTTATTGCCTGGATTATTCAAGATGAAGTTATTATTCAAAAAGAAATGGAACAGGGCGAAAGCAACACGGTTAAAATCATGACGGTACACGGTTCCAAAGGGTTACAGGCGCCGATTGTTATTTTAGCAGATACGACAAAAATCAAAAACAAATCCCGTAAAAGCGAATTTTTATGGTCAGATGACGGCTTGGTATATTTTCCGACATCTGCTGACGGATACGACGCGAATTGTGCCAAAATCAAAGCCGCTAATCTGGAAGCCGATTTTGACGAATACCGCAGGCTGCTGTATGTAGCATTGACGAGGGCAGAAGACAGGCTCTATATTGCCGGTTTTACCAAAACAAAAGATGCCAGCGAGGACTCTTGGTACAAATTGCTGGCAGAAAATATTAAATCAAATACAAAACTTCCTGAAGGCGATAAACGCATCGTCTATGATATTCCGCAACAAAACCCTGTCGAAAGTACCGATGAACCCGTTTACGAATCTTTGGTTTCGGCGGAGCGCCCGGATATTTTAACGCCGGCACCAATAGAAAACCCGCTGGCAAAACCTTATGCTCCTTCAAAAGATGAAAGCGATGAAACAGAACTGACTGCTTCCCCCTTGGAAGACAAAGGAAACTTTTACCGCAGGGGAACGGTTATCCATAAACTGCTCCAATACATCGGCACGACCGATGAATCTTTGCGTGAAACTGCCGCCTGGGAGTTTTTACAAAAACATTTGCCTGATTTTTCACGTAATGAACTGCAAAACATTGTGACGGAAGTTTTGAACCTTTGCTCAACATATAAAGATATTTTTACTGAAAACTCCAGAGCTGAAGTTCCAATTATCGGCGAAGTTGACGGCAAAATCGTTTCCGCTAAAATAGACAGGCTGATAATTAATAAAGACAAGGTTACCATCGTCGATTTTAAGACTAACAGACCTGCGGCAAAATCACTGAATGATGTTCCCGAGATATACATTAACCAATTGAATACATACAAAAAACTTTTACAAAAGATTTACCCTGACAAAGATGTAGAAACGTACTTGCTGTGGACTAATACCTGTAATATGATGAAAGTATAAAACTTTCGGATTAAAGTTTAAAATAATCTTTAATATTTGAAAGATACAAACTATATAATTATACAGTAACATTAAAAAGAGAAAGGGAAAACAATGAGAGCTATTGATGACAGCCAGTTTGAACATGAAGTGTTAAAATCAAAAGGCCTGGTTCTGGTTGATTTTTGGGCGGAATGGTGCGGTCCCTGCCGCCAGCTTGGCCCGGTTTTGGAAGAGGTTTCCAAAGAAATGGGCGAGAAAGTCAAGATTTGCAAGATGAATGTTGACGAAGCGCCGGCAACCGCGGCAAGTTTTGAAATCAGGAGTATTCCGACCCTGTTCCTTTTCAAAGACGGTGAAAAAATTGATTCTAAAGTCGGTTTCAATTCTCAGGCCACAATTGAAGACTGGTTGAATTCACATATGTAATTCTACCGATTAAAATCGGGGATATATAAGCGACATATCATATACCGTGCTGAAAGAGTAGTGAGGGAGATTTTCTCCCTCTTTATTTGTGTATAAGGTACCCGGCATATATAGCGGTTTGTTTTTTCACGTATTTTACTTGCCCCATACTGGCCAGTTTTATTCCAATCAGCTTTATTTAGTTCATACCTTCTGCCAAGTAAAGAAAACTGCCAAAACAAAAGGAGACTAATTTGTCTCCTTTTGTTTTTTCCGTGCTTTTTAGTAACCACAACGGAACACATATTTTCGTATGTGAGAGTTATAAGGGAATCGAAATGAGTACCCTCAAGCCTCCTAATTCGCTATCGGTTAATTCAATTTTGCCGCCATGAGAAGTAATGATGTCGCGGGCAATGGACAATCCCAAACCGACTCCGCCGGTTTCTTTGTTACGGGATTCATCCAAGCGATAAAACGCCTTAAATACGTCTTCACGCTTATCGGCCGGAATACCGGGACCATCATCGTCAACGGTTATCTCCAATTTATTATTATTGCTTTCAAGACCGACGGCAATATTTTTGCCATAGGCGAAAGCATTGGAAATAATGTTGGTGACTGCCCTTTTCAAAGCTTGTTCACGCCCCTGAATCGCACTGACCTGATCATTGGTAGAGTAACGTATCATGGCTTTGGTGTTACGGAATTTATTGATAATGCTTAAGATCAGCTCGTTCATATCAATAAACGTATTTTTTTCTCCGCCTTCACCGGATACAAATGCCAAATATCCGTCCAGCATCTTTTCCATTTCGCCGATATCATCTATAAATTCCTTATTATCAGGACTTTCCGGCAACATAGCCAGTTGCAGTTTCATTCTGGTCAACGGTGTTCTTAAGTCATGCGAAACTCCTGCCAGCATCTGCGTCCGTTCGGAAATCTGCTTTTGAATGCGCTCTTTCATTTTGATGAAAGCTATACCGGCCTTTCTTACTTCCGAAGAGCCATAAGGTTTAAACGGTGTATTGATTCCCTTACCGAAATCCTCGGCGACCTGAGCCAATGTGGCAATAGACCGTACCTGGATGCGCAAAAACAGGGTTGCAACAAGAAACAACAGCAGCGATGTTCCGACCATCCATGCGACGAAGCCGAAAATGGATGTACTGAATATATTTTTGGTAGATGCCGTAAAGCGATATAATCCGTTAGGCGCTTCCACCAATACGATGACATCATCGCGCCCGTTTGCCAAATATACGGTAGTAATGGCATTAGGGAATTTTTGGTGCAGCGAATTTTCCAGAAAACCAGTCACAATTTTGTATTCTTTGCCATAATGAGTATCGGCTTTAACTGCAAGTTGACGCTCTCCGGTTATCAATTCAAATTTTATACCGTAACTGCTTTCGTACAATTTTTGAATCTCCGGAAGCATATCGGGATTTTGCGATGTCATTTCCACCGCAACCGCAATGTTATTTGACAGATTATCCGACAAGCGGCGGCCGACCTTTTCCCAGTTGCCGTTGAAAAAGGCAATTACCGATACTACCTGAACCAAAATCAGCGGAATAAAAATCATAAGCATGGTTCTGAAAAACAGAGTATTGGGGAATATCTTCAGTTTAAGATACTGCAACACCCTGTCCATTTTTTCCGGAAGTTTTATATGCATTGTTCTCTCCTTGTTTACTTGAAGTCAATTTATTTTGGACTGCTCAATTTTGCTTGAACAGCTTTAATCTACTCTGAAATCAACATATATCCCTTGCCGCGCACCGTTTGCAAATAACGGGGATTTTTAGTGTCGATTTCTATTTTCTTTCGCAGCCTAGTTATCTGTACGTCAACGGTACGAAAATTTTCGGCGACGCCCAATATTTCTGCCAGTTCTTCACGAGTGTGCACTTCTCCCGGCTTTCCGCCCAGAACATTCAGCAGGGTTCTTTCAACCGGCGTAATATGTATTGTTTCTCCGGCAGCTGTTTTAAGTTCGCCTTTTTCCAGATTATACACTATACCGTGAAATACCAATTTTGACGCAATGTCTTTTTCCCGGGCAGTCCTTTTCAGAATATTGTTAATTCTCAAAACAAGTTCTTTGGGTTCAAACGGCTTGGGAACATAGTCATCCGCGCCGGTTTCCAACCCGCTAATCCGATCGGCGGCCTCTCCCATTGCCGTAAGCAATATGACGGGAACCCAATTGCCGCCTTCCCGCAGCCGTTCCAAAAACTCTATTCCGGTTACCTTGGGCATCATAATATCAACAATCAGGATATCAAATAAATATGTTTTTAAAAAGCCTTCGGCTTCCGCAGCATCTTTTGCCGCGGAAACCAGAAATCCCTGCTCCCTCAAATATCGTTGCAGAAGGCTACGCAGGCGGGTATCGTCATCCACCACCAAAATATGTTTTTTGGCCTCCGGCATTGCGGTTTCCTCTATTTTTTCTTTTTAGCCGGAGCCTTTTTGGCTGCCTGTCCGGTTTTGGCTGCCGATTTTGCTTTTGGAGCAGATTTTGCCGCAGTGTTCCGAACCGGTGTACTTTTATTTTCAGCTTTTAGCGCAGAAACTTTTTTTTCCGCTGCCGAAGCTGGCTGGGAAGCTGCCTTTTTCTGTCCGGCTTCCGTTTTTACATAAAGCAGGCTTTTTTCAAAATACTGGTATCCCGTGATGAATGTCAGTATTCCGGCAATCCACAGCAAAACCTCACCGGTTTCACCCCATATCCACCATCCTTTGAAGAAAATCATTGCCAGCGCCGTCATCTGAAAGCCCGTCTTCCATTTAGCCAAACGAGTTACAGGCAGTCCGACATTTACTTCGCGCAAGAACTCCCGCAAGCCGGAGACCAGCAATTCACGGCATAAAATAACAAATACGGGGATATAGCTGATTTCATGAATCATGCCGGGCTTTGCCAAAATAACGACAAGTGCCGTTGCAACCAAGAGCTTATCAGCAATCGGATCCAGCAAACGCCCGAATGCAGAAACTTCCCCACGGTCGCGGGCAAGTTTGCCGTCATAATAGTCCGTTATTGATGCCGCAATAAACAAAACGCCGGCAATATAGTTAAAAAAGCTGCACTCAAAATAAACCGACAAGAAAATCAGCGGGATAACCGCAATTCTCGAAATCGTAAGCAAATTCGGCAAATTATACACGACACTCTTCCTTTCCAATAATTTTACGTTCTTTTTGTGGTTTATCATAACCTTTATTTTTATTTATGGAAGTAATTATATATGTTTTCAGCTGTTTTTTTATTGATTCCAACAACTTTGGCGATATCTTCAACCGATGCATCTTTTATGGCGGCAACAGAACCGAAGTGATTTAACAAATCTTTTTTCCGTTTGGCTCCGATGCCTTCAATATCGTCCAGACTGGATTTTGTCATTGATTTTGCCCGCCGTTTACGGTGTGTTCCGATGGCAAAGCGATGCGCTTCATCACGCAGCGTTTGCAGATAGAAGGCTATTGACGAACGATACGGCAGAGCAAAGCTTTCTTTGCCGAGCTGATGATAGAACTCCTTACCGGCATTTCGGTCTACACCTTTGGAAATAGCTATTATCGAGATGCCGCTTAAATCATATCCGCTCAAACTTTCGTGTACGGCATGCAGCTGCCCGAGACCTCCGTCAAGCAAGATGACGTCGGGGCGGTTGTCCGGCGCCATACGGTCAAAGCGCCGTTTCAGCACTTCTTTCATCATGGCAAAGTCGTCATTGGTAATTGTCCGGTCTTTGATATTAAACGTCCGATACGACTTCTTGTCAAAGCCTTCCGGCGTAGCGACAACCATGGCCCCGACGGCATAGGTTCCCTGATTATGCGAGTTGTCATAAATTTCTATCCGCTCGGGCAATTTCGGCAAATCAAAATAACGGCGCATTTCTTCCAAATTAGCCTTTATGCTTCGATTTTCTGCCAGTTTGCGCTCAATAGCGGCCAAGGCATTTTTTTTGGCATTCTCAACCAGCTTATATTTATCCCCTTTGCTGAAAGTACGGATTTTTACTCCCAAGGCATCTTCAAGCAGTTCGGCATTATCCAGATTTTCCGATACAAAAATTTCTTTAGGAGCCAAATGGTTTGCGTAAAACGTACTTAAAAAAGCATCTAAAACTTCAGCTGCTGACGCTTCCTCCGCCCTTTTTACAAAGTATGGGGCATTGCCGCAATTCTGGCCGCCACGGATAAAAAAGACTTCTATGCAGAACCAGTCCTCTTTCAAAGCAATGCCTATGATATCAACCGATTTCAACCCGGAATATTCCAAGTTGGCGTGGGTTTGGATACCCGTCAAAGCTTTTATCCGTTCCCTGAGAACAATCGCCTGTTCAAAATCTTCATTGTCGCTTGCCTGCTGCATTTTGCGCGACAGTTCCTCCTGAATTGACGTATTTTTCCCCTCTAAAAAAGCGATAACTTCCTTTACAAGCTGCGCATAATCTTCTTGACTGATTTTGCCGACGCAAGGACCGCTGCAGCGTTTTATCTGATATAGCAGACAGGGACGCTCACGATTGTGAAAAACATTGTCCCGACAGCTTCTCAGCATAAAAATTTTCTGAATAACATCCATCACTTCGTTTACCGCCGTTGCACTGGCATACGGCCCGAAATACCGGCACTGGCCGCTGCGATTGCCGCGAAACTTGCGCAAGGCCGGATACTCATCATGCAAATTCAGCATCAAATGGGGATAGGACTTGTCGTCCTTGAGCAGGATATTGTATTTCGGATGCAGCTTTTTTATCAGTTCATTTTCAACAATAAGCGCTCGGTTTTCATTTTCAACAATAATGAACTCCATTTTGCGCACTTCGGCCACCATTCGCTGCAAACGAATCGTCAATTGTTCTATCCGCGTATATGCCACAATGCGTTTTTTTATATTTTTTGCCTTACCGACATACAAAACCGCACCGTTTTCATCAAGCATACGGTACACTCCGGGAGTTTCCGGCGCAACCTTGACATTTTCACGAAGGACTTTCAGCCCCAATTTGATATCAAACATCTTTAATCAGCATACTCCCACGTTTTACCGTTATAGCGGCAATCATGCTTTTGGTACTCGGGTTTTAAAATATAAATGTCCCCTATTCCGCTATACTCGTAATATAAATCAATAAGTGCCGTATCCAAACGATGCGCCGGTATCTTTTTACCACGCTGTTCCCAATATGTATCCCAGTATATTCCGGCGGAAATAATCTTGGGTCTTTTGGTACGAATCAACTCATTCAGATTATCCCGCGGCCGTATGCCTGTTTTTTCGCCCAAAACATCTATCTGACCTAAAAGAACTGAATAATATCCGGCATCTTTGGCTTTCAGGTTATATACGGAATAATAACCGTTCAAAGCATAGTCACACGGCGTCAAATTATAGAATGCATATTCATGTCCGTTCTGATATTTGTGGTTCGGCAGTTCCTTTTTGTATGTCATTTCATAATTGTAATATGCAGAAAACAACAGGTATATGATGCCGGCCACAGCCCACACCTTGCGTCCGACGGGAATTTTATCCAGAAACATCACCGTCAGCATCATTGCCAATATCAGCCAAAAGATGCTGTAGTGCAAAAATGCCGAAAAATAGAACATTCGCAGCAATGCCTCTTCGACAAACATAAAGCTTATCATTCTTTCAACTGCATTTCCTCTCCAAACAAAATATGCAGCAGCAATGCTTCCCAACGGAACAAATATGTAAAATTCAAAATACTCCCGCGGCGGAAAAGTTATCCGGTTATGTTCAAAGATATCCGGAATACGGGCATTAAACGGGAAATTTGCATACCAATATACCGAAAGAGCATCATTATAATACAAATATGCGGCAAATACGGCAAAAAGCAACACAGGCAAAATGCATGCCTGCAAAAAATCTTTTCCGCCAATGTTTCCTTTAAAAAGCCAGTACAGCACAAATGAGCCAGGGACGATTAAATTTAAAAGCACTTTCTGCGTAAACATGAAGGCCAGGAAAAAACACAGAAACGACATGACCAAAAGCCACAGCGCTTTTTCCCGCACATAGCGACATAAACACAGTATCCCGGCGAAAAGGCAAAGATACATAAACGTATCCGGCCGGAAATTCAGCGCCCATAACACGGAATATGACGATACCACACAAGCGGCCAAAAACAGCGCCGAAATTTTCTTTCCGCCATTTACGAGCATAATCCGACACTGAAAATACACCATCAGGCAAACAGCCAATATGCTGAAAATATTAAATATGGAAAAAATCATAAACTGATTTATCAGCAGAGCGACGAACGGCGCTGCCAAATACCACGTTAACGGATTGTGATGCTGAAAAAAATCCCTGTAGGGCACATATCCCTGCCATATCAGCCAAGAACTGTGCAAATGTTCTACATTATCGCCGTTAGCTTTGGCTATTATACCATAAACAAAACAGGCAGCAATAGTTGCACAGATAATATATAGCCATAAGAATTTTGTTAATATCTTATCCTGCATAACGCCACTCTCCCCTGTTTTTATCGTATATACAGTTTTTACCCTGATATTCGTATTTTAGCAAATATAAGCCCTGAAACGGCGTCGGCAGGTAATAACGACCTATAATTTCCGGAGATATCTGCTGTACAGGGACATTTCTGCCGCGATTTAGATAATAATTATTCCAATAGATGCCGCTGCTGACTAACTTTGGCTTATATTGCATTACAAGCTTATTCAAATCCGGTTTCAGGGCAATGCCCGTTTCTTCTCCCGCAATATCCACGTGTCCCAGCAAAGACCAGTAATAATGCGGATCTTTGCTGATGATTGACTGATTACTTAAAAAGCTGCTGATAACATAATCGCATGGTGTTACGTTAGCTGAAACATACCTGGCAAAACTCCGGTCTGTCGTCCGCGCAGACAAATAGCGCGGCTCGGAAATGGCTGCATAAGCTGCGGCCACAATCAAAAGCACCCAGACCGTCCAAAAATGTTTATGCATCGCCCGTTCAATCAGGACACTGTTCAGACAAGCGGCAAAAGCCATAAACGGAAGCATATAATAAGGAGCTATGGCAAAATAAAAACAGCGCTGAAGCAGCTCTAAAACAAACAAAAGCGCAATTGTCCTGTATATTATTCCCTGTTTTTGCCATTGGGTTGCAATACTTAACAACGCCAATCCGCCTGACAGAAAAAATATCGGATAGTCAATTACATCTATCTTCCTATCGCCATAATAGGCCTGCATTTTAACATTAAAAACAAAATTCGACTGCCAGTAAATGTCTAAAACATTTCCATAATATAACAACGCAATAAAAAACAACAATCCGACTACAGGAATAAGCAAAGCATACCACATATCGGAGATACAATCTTTTTCCCTACGGTTTGCCAACAGAAAAATAAGACCGAGCGGTGCCAAAACAGTCAGGATTTTCTGAGTAAAAAGAAAAGCCACAAAAAATGAAACAAAAGACAGAACAAGTGCCGGCAGACGTTTGTTTTCCCAATAAGTAAAGAGAAAATACAATCCCACCGCAAGTGACAGCGCCATAAAGGTATCCGGATTATAATTAAAACAATATATATAATAGTATGGCGGACATAAAACCAATAAACTTAGCAAAGCGGCATATCGGGAAGCAAAAAAACGAGTACAAATTTTATACACGACGAAAAGAAAGGCGAATCCGGCACTGAGGGCCATGGCATGTGCCGCATCCAAAATCTGTAAGGCATTGCCGCCAAGCAGCCTGATTACAGGCGCAAACAAGTACCACAAAAGAGGATTATGATGCTGAAAAAAATCTCTATAAGGAACTTCTCCGTAAGCGACGAGCCATGTCGCATGGATATGCTCGACGTTATCCCCGTTTCCGGTTTCAGTAAAAAAAACGGTCCAGGCTGCAAAACCAATCCCGAAAGCAATCAACAGCCATATTGCCGCTTGGGCAAACAACCGGGGAAAAATGTTTTTTTCGCATTCTGTGTTCATCCTGACCGTTCCTTATCTGATTGCAGGAACAGCCGGTAACGATTTATCCGCCTGTCTCCCGCACAATAGCAGCCTTGCCTGACAAATTTCCGTTTTCATACGTTATCCGGTTTTATTACTGTCGACTTAATTGTAATTGCTTAAGGTTAAAAAGTTTCTAACTTTATATCCTTTTATCCTTACTGCGACAATATGATGATATGGGGCATTTTTCGCATTCGGGGCGCTGCGCCTTGCAGATATAACGTCCAAACAAAACCAGCCAGTGATTGGCATTGATAATATATTTATCAGGCAAAACTTTTAGCAAATCCTGTTCTACCGCAAGCGGCGTTTTCCCTTGGCTGAAATCAAGCCGGTGAGAAATACGCATCACGTGGGTATCTACGGCTAAAGCCGGTTTATGATACCAGACATTTAAAACGACGTTTGCCGTTTTTCTTCCTACTCCGGCCAAAGTTTCCAAGTCTTCGCGGCGCTCAGGCACCTCACCGCCAAAACGCTCAAGCAAGTCCTTACTCATTGATATAATGTTTTTGGCTTTATTGTTAAACAGTCCAATGGTGCGAATATATGAAATCAGTTTCTGTTCGCCCAATTCGACCATTTTCTGTGGCGTATCCGCTACCTTAAACAGTTCTGCCGTAGCCCGATTAACGCCTTTGTCCGTCGTTTGCGCCGACAGAACCACAGCAACCAGAAGCGTATAAGCATTGCTGTAATTTAATTCACATCGGGGATTAGGGTCATCCCGATTGAATATCTCCATTATTTCTAAAATTTCAGACTTTTTTCGCATAAAAACCATCCTTGATGTTTTTGCCTGTCAGGCTTTTACACCGCCGGCTCCGGCTGCTTTCGGCGCATCCGCATCAAGCGGCCAGCGCGGACGAGGCTTGAAATCCAGCGGGCTGACAAAGCCTTTACGAAAGCGCTCCAATCCTGCCCAAGCAATCATAACACCGTTATCCGTACAAAAGCGAATCGGCGGCGCGGCAAATATCAACCCATTGTCATCAGCCAGTTTCTGTAATTTTGCCCGAAGATACGTATTAGAAGCGACTCCGCCGGAAACGACAATATTTCTGCCTGACGGATATTTCTGCTTGAAATATGCGACTGCTTTTCCAAGTTTCCGACACAGGCATTCCGTTGCGGTGTATTGGAAACAAGCGCAGATATCGGCTATATCCTGCTTAGGAATGTAGGCATGAGCAATTTCTCCGTCCGGCGAATATGTTTCAACAATTTTGCGTACTGCCGTTTTTAATCCGGAAAACGACAAATTACAATCCGGCATACCGATAAGCGGGCGCGGCAGCGTAAACCTGGTTTCATCTCCGGTTGCTGCCAATTTTTCCACCGCAGGCCCTCCCGGATAGCCCAGGCCAAGCATTTTCGCCACTTTATCAAACGCTTCGCCTACAGCATCATCAATCGTTGTTCCCAACCGCTCATACTGCCCAACGTCTTTTACTACCAAAATCTGGCAATGCCCGCCGGACACCAGCAACAGCAAATAAGGGAATGTTACATCGTTACTGATGCGGGCAGCGAGAGCATGCCCTTCCAAATGATTAACGGCGACAAAAGGCTTATCCAGCGCGACAGACAGAGCTTTGGCCGTCATAACGCCGACAACCACGCCGCCGATGAGCCCCGGCCCTGACGCCGCAGCAACAGCGTCTATATCTTTCAACGTCAGCCCGGTTTTGGCAAAGCACTGTTCCAAAATACCGTCAATATGATCCAAATGCGAACGGGCGGCTATTTCGGGAACAACACCGCCAAACGCCTTATGTTCTTCCTGCGACAACAGCGCTTCGCCAAGAATTTCCTTTTTATCGTTTACCAGCGCCGCCGCCGTTTCATCACAACTGCTTTCTATCCCTAAAACTATCATGTTCTTATCCTGTCTCTTATACACATCTGACGCTGCCGACGATCGCA
>ERZ1026981.161-NODE-161-length-14195-cov-5.157284_pt1 | contig 14195 bp, 12 predicted proteins | sample MGYA00519456_ERZ1026981 | MGnify/ENA primary metagenome ERZ1026981 (study PRJEB26926, sample SAMN06164408) | human gut metagenome | biome: ENVO:00009003; feature: ENVO:2100002; material: ENVO:00002003 | host: Homo sapiens | place: USA | collected 2012 ...
GCTCGGAGATGTGTATAAGAGACAGCCCCATACCACTGGTTAATTGACCAACTCCTGAAGCCAACTGAGGGGTTTGACTCGCCATTTGATTGAGACCATTTCCTAATCGATCTACTCCGGTAGCGTAAGCCATCAAGCCTGTATTAAAAGTACCAAACCCATTATTTAATTGATTGACGCCAGATACCAAGTTTGGAAGTTGACCAGCCATTTGATTGAGACCATTTCCTAATTGACCAACACCATCTGTATAAGCCGCTAGACCTGTACGAAGAGTAGTTGCACCATCTGAAAATGCTAAGCTTGAACGAGCCAATGTATTCAAATTAGTAGATAGTGTTTGACCACCATCTTCCAATTTACTTGCACCATCTGCTAATTTAGCACTTCCATCTGCCGCTGTCCCCATACCAGATTTAAGCGATCCCATTTTGGAAAATAAAGCTGTTGTATACGTATTGGTCACTTTTTCGGCCACTGACTGCTTCATCTTTGTCATCGCAGTGTCGCTCATTTTCCCTGCGATAAAACTATGACCACTGGATGTTTGGTAATCAATGGTCATCTGTTCCGGATGATTGGTTAAGATGGAGCTAGCTTTCTTTGAAAGATCCTCAGGCAGGGTTACAATCATATAATAATCGCCATTTTTGAGACCATCTTTCGCAGCTTTCTCATCTACAAAATGAAAATCAAGTGAGTCATTGTCCTTCAAATTGGACACCATGTCTTTTCCTATTTCCATCTTTTGTCCATTATATGTAGCAGATTGATCCTTATTGACAACCGCTACAGGAAGATCCGAAACTTGGCCATATGGATCCCACATGGAAGATAGAAAAATAATATTATAAAGAGCTGGAATCAAAGCAACTCCAATCATGACAATGATAAATGTTGGCTTTTTAAGAATAGCCTTCCATTCTTTCATCATATTTTTTGTCTCCTTTTTATACACATTGTCTAAATTTCTGATATAATAGATTATACAGTTTCTAGAAATTTTCACAAGTAGGAAATCTTTATTTTTAGACACTGTGTATAATTTTGTGCAAAAAGGATTAACAGATGACTGAGAGCAATAAACGATTAAAAACAAAACGAAATATCGAGGAGGCGATGGTTCGACTACTCGAAAAGGAATCATTCGACCAAATCACAACGGTTGAGTTAGCACAAGAATCCGGCATTAGTCGCTCTAGCTTTTATACCCACTATCGAGACAAGTACGACATGATCGAGCGCTACCAACAAGCACTCTTTCACAAGCTTGAATATATCTTTGACAAACACCAAGACGACAAGCGCCAAGCGATTACAGAAGTGTTCGAATTCCTAACCAAGGAACCACTCTTTGCAGTTCTTCTGACAGAGAATGGAACCAAAGAGATCCAAACCTTCTTACGACATAAATTACAGATTCTTCTGGTTGATAGTTTGCAAGAGCGCTATAGTCATAAATCATTAACAGATATTGAAAGAGTCTACAGTTCTGTCTATCTGACCAATGCCTTCTTCGGAGTCTGTCAGATGTGGGTTTCGCGCGGAAAAAAAGAAAGTCCTCAACAAATGGCTGAATTTTTAATGAAAATGTTACGGTAACAGTCTCTCCTGATCGATCTAGATCAGGAGTTTTTTTATTAGCAGGTTTAGGTTTTAAGAAAACAAAAAGGGGAGCAAAGCCAGAAATCAACCCTTTAAGACAAAATAAAAAGCCCACTGTAGTAGGCTTTCTGCAAAGTATATCTTAAAATTAAAGCATTTTGTTGTAGAATTCAACGACAAGTGCTTCGTTGATTTCTGGGTTGATTTCATCACGTTCTGGAAGACGTGTCAATGAACCTTCAAGTTTTTCAGCATCGAATGATACAAATGCTGGACGTCCGATAGTAGCTTCTACTGCTTCAAGGATAGCAGGAACTTTAGCTGATTTTTCACGAACTGAGATTACTTGACCAACTTCAACACGGTATGAAGGGATATCAACACGTTTACCGTCAACAAGGATGTGACCGTGGTTTACGAATTGGCGTGCTTGACGACGAGTAGTTGCAAGACCAAGACGGTAAACAACGTTGTCAAGACGACGTTCCAAAAGAACCATAAAGTTGAAACCAAGTGTTCCACCTTTAACTTTAGTAGCTTGTACGAACAAGTTACGGAATTGTTTTTCACCCAAACCGTATGAGAAACGAAGTTTTTGTTTCTCAGCCAATTGCAAACCGTACTCTGAAAGTTTTGAACGGTTGTTTGGACCGTGTTGACCTGGTACGTAGTTACGACGTGCCAATTCTTTACCTGTGCCTGTAAGTGAGAAACCAAGGCGACGTGATTGTTTCCATGATGGACCTGTATAACGTGACATTAATAATGTCCTCCTATAAAAAATATTTTTAGGAAATAACGTTTTAGATAAACCTGATTCGTTCAGAAAGACTTCGCCCAAACAGCAAAGGTTACTTTTCTAGCCGACTTCCTGTTGACGAGCTTCATTTTATCCTGCTATTATTTCACATACTTTAATAGTTTACCACGAAAAAAGGCCCAAGTAAAGGCTTTTTCTTATTTATTTTCGATTTCTGCTTGTTCCTCAGGACTCAAATAACGAATGAGAGTCTTCTCAGTCAAAATATCTGAATAAGTGTAAGATTCAACATAACTATTATTAATAGCTCCTGCTTGGGAACTGAAGTCTTGATATTCAACAATAAACAATGATGGATAAACTTCTGTCAATCGACCAATTTTATTCTTTTCACGTTTACGCCCATTCTCTAGGGTCAATTCTACTAGCTGACCTTCATGTGACTTAATAGCTTCCTTGATGTTTTTCATCTTAGCAACATCTGCAAATGCATCACTCATATATATATCTCCTTAAATCTGAAAATTATGATTCCTCAAACTGAGCAATCGATGAAAATTTATTGTATTCTTTTTGGAATAGTAACTTGACTGTTCCACGCGCACCAGCACGGTTTTTTTCTAGGATAACTTCGATTGTATTATCTTCAATCGCATTCTCTGGTTCTTCACCTTCTTTTCGGTAGTAATCATCACGATATAAGAAGGCTACAATATCGGCATCCTGCTCGATAGATCCTGACTCACGAATATCAGACAAGACTGGACGTTTATCCTGACGTTGTTCAACCCCACGAGATAACTGACTCAAGGCAATTACAGGAACTTTGAGCTCCTTGGCCAGGATTTTTAACTGTCTTGAAATATCTGAAACCTCTTGTTGGCGATTTTCTGGTCGCGTCCCTGTAATCAACTGCAAATAGTCAATCACAATGAGACCGAGACCACCCTCTACTTCTTGTGACAATTTACGGGACCGTGCACGAATCTCAGTAATCTTTATACCAGGGGTATCATCTATGTAAATAGGTGCCTCAGCCAGTGCTCCTTGAGCAATCATAACATTATTCCAATCTTGCTCTGTCAATTGACCTGTACGTAAAGCATGGGAATCAATCATCCCTTCAGCTGCCAACATACGATCAACCAAGCTTTCTGCACCCATCTCTAGAGAAAAGACTGCAACAGCTTTATTTTGCTTGGTACCAACATTCTGAGCAATATTCAGCACAAAGGCTGTTTTACCAACTGCGGGGCGAGCTGCTAAAATAATTAATTGATCAGGGTGTAAACCTGTTGTAATCTTGTCAAGGTCACGGAAACCTGTCGGCAACCCAGTAACATCTGATGTTTGCTGTGAACGCATCTCCAAAGTATTAAAATTGACGTCAAGAACTTCAGATATTTTGCGGAAACCACTACGATTGCTATGCTCTGAAACATCAACTAAGGCTTTCTCAGCATTCGCAATAATTTCATCAGATTCAGTTGCGCCCTCATATGCTTGGTTGACAGTCTCTGTCAATCTATTTATAATACGGCGAAGCATGGCTTTCTCAGCCACAATCTTAGCATAATACTCAGCATTTGCGGATGTTGGGACACTATTGACCAAATCTACAAGATAAGAAATACCCCCTATATTTTGGAGGTCATCTTGGTCATCTAAAATGGTACGTACTGTCGTGGCATCAATGGCATCATTTCGATCCGACAGCGTTACCATTGCTTTAAAAATGACACGATGGGAATACTTGTAAAAGTCGTCTGCGTCGATAAATTCTCGAACTGCAATCAACTTTTCCGGGTTAATGAGAATAGCCCCTAGAACAGACTGTTCCGCTACTAAATCATGAGGTTGCACTCGTAATTCTTGAGCTTCTGCCACAATTATTCCCTCCTTTACAAGATTTACTTATAGTGTCAACGAATTACTCAGCACTATTTTTGATGTTAAGTTTAATTTGTGCACTCACTTCTTTATGAAGCTTTACAGGAACCTCAATTAGACCAATCGCACGAATAGGATGTTCAAGTTCAATATGGCGTTTATCAACTTTAATACCAAATTGTTTTTGAAGTCCTTCTGCAATCTTTTTGGCTGTAATTGAACCAAAAGTACGTCCGTCTGGTCCGACCTTCTCAGTAAATTGAAGACGATTTTCTTCTTTTTCAAGTTGCTCTTTAACTTGCTTCGCTTCAGCCAACAACTCTGCTGCATGTTTTTCTTCAGATTTTTGCTTGCCTTTCAACTCACCGATAGCTTGGTTTGTCGCTTCCTTGGCAAGATTCTTTTTAATCAAGAAGTTTTGAGCGTAACCTGATGGTACTTCTTTAATTTCGCCTTTTTTACCTTTACCTTTAACGTCTTGTAAGAAAATAACTTTCATTTTAGTCCTCCTTGGGAGCCAATTCTCCCATAATAGTTTCAATCAATTTATTTTTTGCTTGAGCAACACTACAGTCTCGCAATTGACAGGCCGCTAAGTTGAAATGGCCTCCACCACCCATTTTCTCCATAATACGTTGTACATTAATCGTTTTATGGCTTCGAGCAGATATATTCACAGTAGAATCACTGGTCCTAGCGACAACAAAAGTTGCTTCGATACCTGCCATGGCAAGCATCGTATCTGCTGCCTTAGAAATCACAACATTATTATAACATTTAGGATTATCACCTGAGGCAACAATGATATCATCTGTAATACGTTCACCTGCTAGAATTAACTCATTGATTCGTCGATATTCTTCAAAATCAGTAGCAGAGATTGTTTGGATTTCTCCACTATCACTTCCTAAACTACGTAGATAAGAGGCAACATCAAAGGTTCTACTAGTCACACGAGTTGAGAAATTTTTAGTATCCAACATGATACCTGCCATAAGGATAGAGGCTTGGATTTTACTCAAACGTTCTGGGGCACCCTGAAATTGCAACAACTCCGTAACCAATTCACAGGCTGAGCTTGCCCCACTTTCAATAAAGGTCAAAACAGCATTTTCAGGAAAATCATCATCTCGACGGTGATGGTCTACAACAATAACTTCATTAAATCGATCATAAAAATCCTTAGATAAGGTTAAATTGATTTTAGAATGGTCAACCATAATTAACAACGAATGTTGGTTGACTAACTCTTCGGCCTCTGAAAGTGTAATAAGAGGTGATTGACCATCTTCTTTTAAGCGTTCGACCGCACGCTCAATATCTGCATTCATAGCCGTATCATCGTAAACAGCATAGCTTTTTCGAACAATTTGACTAGCAAAATGAGCCATACCGACAGTGGCCCCTAGAGCATCCATATCGAGATTCTTATGTCCGACAACAAACACTTTTTCGACTGTTTTCAACTTATCAGAGATTGCAGTCATCATAGCCCTTGTTCTTGTACGAGAACGTTTTACTGTTGAAACAGAACCTCCTCCAAAATAAAGAAGTTCCTTGTGATCATCGTTTTCCTTGACAACAGCTTGATCTCCACCGCGAACTAGTGCGATATTCAGATTCTGCAAGGCAACCTGACCGATTTGATCATGCTTAAGCGTACCAAATGAAATTCCCATGCTCAAAGTCAGTGGTAAACCACGCTCTTGAGCCTGCTGACGAAAGTCATCCAAGACAGAAAACTTTTGATCCATGAATTCTGTCAAAACACTGTAGTTGGTGAAGAAGTAAAAACGATCACCTTCAATACGTCGATAATGAATATGCTTAGCCTTAGCAAACTCAGAAATAAACCCTGCCACAAATGTGTTGATTTTTGAAACATCGGCATCAGGTAAACTTCCTGTCACATCGTCGTAGTTATCAACTGAAATAATCCCGATAACAGGACGAGTCATATTTGGATCAGCATTTTCATCTTGATCATAAACATTGTCAATAAAATATGTCAACTTATTGTCAAAATCCACAAAAGCGGCATATTTATTATCACCAACGGTTATCACATTCGAAGGTGACCCCTTTCGTTTCTGGGAAATAAAATCCGCAATCAACTGCTTATTGAAATTTCCATTTTCATCCGAAAGTACTAGCTTCGCATAGGGGTTGAACCATTCAATATGATCGTTCTCATCAAAAGTAATAACCCCAACAGGCATCTTTCCGAGAAGGGTCTTCAAAGAATCTTCAACATCCTGATTCAGTTCATCTAATTGCTCTATTTCTAAGGACTCATATGTTGTCTTTTGGTAATGCAATAAGGCAACAACTACTACCATAATAATAAAAAGCGCAAAAATGAGTGCAGACTCCGATTTTAGTACGCGAACAAAAATAGTAGCAATTCCAAAAAGAATTAGCCCAATCATTACAAGATGAATCGTTGCAAAGTGAAATCTTTTCATATAAAACCTCTTAATCTAACAATTATAACATAAAAAAGCCTTAATTAAAAGGCTTTTAAACGTGTTAGCACCGTTAGTCTACTTTCCTGCGGGCCTTATTATTACCTTCAAGATAAACCATCAAAATTGAGATATCTGCTGGGTTGACCCCTGAAATACGACTCGCTTGACCAATGGTCTCAGGATTGATTTTCTTAAATTTTTGACGAGCTTCGGTAGCAATGGAATCAATAGCATCCCAATCAATATTTTTTGGAATCCTCTTTTCTTCCATACGCTTCATCTTAGCTACTTGATCCAAAGCTTTATTGATATAACCTTCGTACTTGATTTCAGTCTCAAGCAACTCTATAATCTTAGCGTCCAAATTTTCTGCAGCTGGACCCACAAACTGAGTAGCTGTGGCGTAATCAATCTCTGGTCTACGCATAAACTCTTTAGCTGTCATGGCATCTGTCAATGGCTTAAAGCCTAGAGCTTGAATTTTCTCATTCGTTTCTTTAATAGGTTTTAATTTTTCTTTTGACAGACGTGTCAACTCGCTGTCAAACTGATTTTTCTTAATTTCAAAGATATTCCAACGTTCATCGTCAACCAAACCAACTTCTCGACCAATAGGTGTCAAGCGCATGTCAGCATTATCATGACGTAATATGAGACGATACTCTGCGCGTGATGTCAATAAACGATATGGCTCCAAGGTTCCTTTCGTGACAAGATCGTCAATCATTACACCAATATAGGCATCACTACGTTTGAGAATAAGCTCAGGTTTACCTTGAACTTTAAGAGCCGCATTGATACCAGCAACTAGACCTTGACCTGCTGCCTCCTCGTATCCAGAAGTTCCGTTGGTCTGTCCTGCTGTAAAGAGACCTGAAATCAACTTCGTTTCAAGTGTTGCACGTAGTTGATGAGGGAGCACGATATCATATTCAATCGCATAACCAGTTCGCATCATCTCTGCCTTCTCGAGACCTTTAATTGAGTGAATCAACTCTTTTTGAACATCTTCTGGCAGACTAGTTGACAGGCCTTGCACATAGACTTCTTCAGTCTCTCTTCCTTCAGGTTCAAGGAAAAGTTGATGGCGATTCTTATCGGCAAATCGGACAATTTTATCTTCGATTGATGGACAATAACGAGGTCCTACACCCTTGACAATACCTGAAAACATTGGTGCACGGTGTAAATTATTATTGATAATATCGTGGCTCTCTTGATTCGTATAAGTTAGCCAACAAGGTATTTGATCCTGAAGATAATCTTCATCTTTCGACAAGAATGAAAAATGATTTGGCTTTTCATCACCTGGTTGAATTTCAGTTTCTTCGTAATTAATTGATGATGCCTTAACACGAGGAGGGGTACCTGTTTTAAATCTTCCTATTTCAAGGCCAAGATCCCTCAAGTTATCTGCCAATGTAACAGATGCAAGGCTATTATTAGGACCTGAAGAATATTTGAGCTCACCTAGGATAATTTCACCACGCAAAGCCGTTCCTGTTGTTACAATAACCGCTTTTGCCCCGTATTTTTGATTTGTGGCTGTTCTGACACCAACTACCTTACCATCTTCAACAAGAATTTCATCAACCATGGACTGACGGAGAGTCAGGTTTTCCTGACGCTCAACTGTATGCTTCATTGTCATAGCATACAAGGCTTTATCGGCTTGTGCACGTAAAGCTCTGACAGCAGGTCCCTTACCGGTATTCAACATTTTCATCTGAATATAAGTTTTATCAATATTTTTACCCATCTCTCCACCAAGGGCATCAATCTCACGGACAACAATCCCCTTGGCAGATCCCCCAATAGAAGGATTACATGGCATAAAAGCCAACATCTCTAGGTTAATAGTCGCTAATAAAACCTTACATCCCATGCGGGCTGCAGCTAAGCTAGCTTCCACACCAGCGTGACCAGCACCAACAACAATTACATCAAAATTTTCATCAAACTCGTAAGACATTTTTTAGATTTATGCAGTGATTTACAATCAACTGCCCCATCCTTTCTTTATTTTTTTCCTACAAAAATAGCCAAAACTCCAGAAAACTGTACGCAAAAACGCACAATTCTCATGAGCTTTGACCATCATGACTATTGTTAAAGTTATTTTATCAAATCAAATCGTTTTGTCAATGCAAATCACTGTTTGAGCAAGGTCTGCACACTGACGATAATCATCTGTATACCTATGGAGAATAGTAAAAGTCCCATCATTTTCGTTATAATTTTCATCAAATTTTCTCCCAAGAAGCCTGCAATTTGTTTTGCACTTCTTAGTAGGAGATAAGTGATTACACATAGTATAGCAAAAGCAACTACGGTTATTAGTTGATTCCGCAAACCTCCATTAGCCAAGCTTAAGGCAGTTGTAATTGTTCCTGGTCCTGCAAAAAGCGGCATTGCAAGAGGAGAAATAGCAATAGACATTGGATCTGAATTTACTGCTTGCTGCTCCATTCCTTTATAGCTAGGTGAATGATTACCATTAATCATATGATAACCGATAACAGCCACTAATATTCCACCAGCAATTCTGAAAGAAACAATTGTAATTCCAAATACTTTAAAAATGAAATCTCCTGAAAAGATAAAAACAGTTACAATAACAAAGGCAATCAAAAGACTCCTAAAAGCAATTTTTCGTGAAATTTTTTGACTATCATCTGCTACTAAAGCCATGTAAGCAGGAAGATTTGAAATTGGATTCATTATAGCGAAAAATGCCATAAATGCAAAAAACAATTGTGAACTCATCGTTATTACTTAACTCCAGTTAGATATACTGACAAACTTTTCCGTCTTTATACGCTTGGTCAATAATACCGCCGCCCAAACATTCCTGACCATCATAGAAAACAACAGCTTGACCAGGTGTAATAGCACGCTGAGGTTCAGCAAAAATAACCTCTGCTTTATCACCCTTAACCTTTACAGTAACTTTACTATCAGGTTGACGATAACGGAATTTTGCTGTGCATTCCATTTCAAATTCTTCTGGCATATCTCGAGTAAAGTGAATCATTGAAGCGTCAAGTGAAGTTGACATCAACGACTCATGGTGGAAACCTTGACCCACGTAAAGAATATTTTTAGAAAGATCTTTCCCTACTACAAACCAAGGAGCATTATCTCCACCTTTTTGACCACCAATACCCATACCACCACGTTGACCAATGGTGTAATACATGAGTCCGTTATGTTCCCCCATATCACGACCATCGACAGTCATCATACGACCTTTTTGAGCTGGCAAGTATTGGCTAAGAAACTCTTTAAAGTTTTTCTCACCAATAAAACAAATTCCTGTCGAATCTTTTTTCTTGGCTGTTGCAAGACCTGCACGTTCAGCAATCTCACGAACTTCTGGCTTTTGTAGATGTCCTAAAGGAAACATCGTTTTCTGCAACTGCTCTTGCGAAAGTTGACTAAGGAAGTAGGTTTGATCTTTATTGTTATCTGCACCACGCAACATATGGACAATGCCGTCTTCATCGCGAACAACTTGAGCGTAATGTCCTGTAGCCACATAATCTGCTCCCAATGTCATCGCATAATCTAAGAATGCCTTAAACTTGATTTCCTTATTACACATAACGTCTGGATTAGGGGTACGGCCTGCACGGTACTCTGCTAAGAAATACTCAAATACACGATCCCAGTACTCTTTTTCAAAGTTGACAGAGTAATAGGGGATACCAATCTGATCAGCTACTGCTGCTACATCTTTATAATCTTCGGTTGCGGTACACACACCAAATTCATCTGTGTCATCCCAGTTTTTCATGAAAACACCGATTACATCATAACCTTGCTCTTTTAAAAGTAAGGCTGTTACTGATGAATCAACGCCACCACTCATACCGACAACAACACGTGTTTTTGAATTATCAGTCATAGATAACTCCTCCCATCAAATAAAAATTAACATAGACTTGAAGGGTCTAGTTATTCAAATATCGATTTGAAGGTCGATTTTGAAGCGTAAAAGCACGCAAGCTTAATTATATCATGATTAAAGAATAATGCAAAAAGGTTACCACTAGGCAACCTTTTTTATACTTATTTTTGTGTAAAGCCACTGTAAACCTATTACTCCCAGAACTATTATTGGAATCACTAACGCTACAAATAGCCATCCTGGCTCCTGATAACTTAACACAAGTTTATTCTGTCCTTTTTGTGATGAAACGGTCGGTGTACCAATCGTTGACAAGTTATAGGCATCCTTGTCTAATTCTTTACCATTTAGTGTCAAGATGGAATCTTTATAAACAACTATTGGTAGATTCAGTTTCTCACCTTCAGCAGCTTGCCAAGTTAATACAAGATAACCATCTTCGAGTAGCTTTTCTGCCTTCTGATTCGTAACGATATTTTCATAATAAAGATCATAAGTGTTCTGCTTACCTATTGTCCCATATATAGGTACGTAATCTGGTGTGGGTTTGACAACTAAATTTAAAAACTGTGACAAGTCACTGTCATTCATGGTAAGACTTATCGTCTGATAATCTCCTTCAACGTAAGTATGTTTAACAATGGAAATAAGTTCACCATCTTGTGCCGCAGTTTTTACACGATCGGTAGTATCCATCATATTCTGAATAAGACCAACGCCCGCAAAGGCAAAGAGTAAAACAGCAATACTTTTTCGCCAGTTTACAAATCGCGTGACCGTTAACCCCGTAATTGCTAAAAGTAAAATAGTGGCAGGAATAAAGAATCTAAATGGAAATTGAATCAGTTCAGCAAATGTATTTCCATTTTCTACTAGATACTGCCACGGAAAAAGACCTGTCGATAAGAAGAAAAAGATAAAATAAATAAAATGCAGTATTTTTTTCCATTTAGCAAATTTCTTCCAATTCAAAACAGCGTAAATAAACTGTAAAATGAGTAACACCATTAAGGAAATTGGGGTATATAGCCAGTATCTTGCTGTCCCATCTATCCCATTCTTACCAATTTCTCTATTTATAAATGGATCTAAGAGATGATTAGTCCCTCTCAAATATAGGAGTACTAACCAGACATTGACAGTCAGTAAGAGGAACAGAATGACTGCTATAACGACTTGCACGAAGGTTTCCTTTTTCTTTGCGATAGGAGACTTTACAAAAGTGTAAAGATAAAAAGGAAGATACATCATCACTAATATCAAAGCACTGAGTACGTGAACCTGAAAAATCAATGCCATAGATAAGGCAAGTCTAATTGGTTCTACTTTTTGATAAAAGACATAGTGAATTGCTGGAATAAAACAAAAAGGTAGTAAAGCTGCTCCCCAACTAGAGAACCCCTGACGCATCGTCCAGTATTGAATAGAGAATGTTGTCGCATAGAGTAAACCTAGTGACAAGGCAATTGTTGTCTTAACTTTACACTGCTTGAGCAAGGCATACATTGAGGACTCTGCTAGTATATGTAGTAATACCCTTGACACAATCTGATAACGAAACCAAGTGCCACTTATTAAAACAAGCCCTCCTTGTAAATAGGCAAAAAAAGGACCGTAAAGAGCATTGACAATGCGGCCTGACTGTTGGAATCCATATAAAGATAAAAAGTAAGAAAGGTTACCATTTTTTAGTTGCATAGCAGCTTCATAGAACCTGTTATAGTGAAAGATGGAATCTGAACCTAAAATGACTTTTCTTGTAAATAGTTGTGGTGTAACCAATAACACAGCAAAAGCTATAATAATAAGAGAAACCCACAACTTTTCTCTTGATTTAAAAATTTGTTTCATTGCTATACCTTTCATTCCTATTATAACAAAAAGGCCATGCCCTACCTAGTAATAACAAAAGCTCTATAAAACAGATTTCCTACATCCAAATTAAAAAGCTGAGAGTATGCTCCCAACTTCTATTAATATTTAATATTAGTAATTCCAAGCTGACAAACCTTGTGCGTTATAGGCATTCAAGGCTGATTGAATTTGATCCTCAACTGTTGCAGTAGAGCCCCATCCAGGCATTGTTTGAAAAAGACCTGATGCACCTGAACCATTTGCTGCAGTATGATCACCATTTGACTCACGCGCAATAATTGACTCCCAAGTTGACTGAGGAACACCAGTAGCTGCTGCCATCTGTGCCGCTGCATAAGAACCAACTTCTCCTGCAGTGTTACCATTTGAGAGAACAACTGACCCGCTACCAGTTGCAGCAACCGAAGGAGCTGTCCCAGTATTTTGAGTCGACGTAGTATCAGTACTCGTTGTAGCAGTGCTTGTAGTAGCAGTATCTGACTGAGACTTTTCAGCTGCTTCTACCGCTTCTCCTGTTGTTTCTGACTGAGGCTTACTTTCTTCAACCTTTTCTTTATTAGCCTTATTATCTTTACTTGAGCTAATTTCTGTTGATTTAACTAAATCTGCTGTCGATTCTGACGTTGTTGATGCTGTTGAAGGTGCTGGGGTAACAGAATCTGAAAATGCATTAACCAACCCTTTATTAATTAGTGTAGACAGTGATACTGCCAAAATGACAATAAAACTTGTTACAATTGCTACTGGTACCGCCAATGATTTCTTCGCTGCAAATTTGATACGGCGTCCCTTATAACTTTTTTTAAACATAAATCCCTCCTAGTTAATTCTAGTTACATTCATCATAACTTAGTAATATTACTGCCGATTATTTGGATTATGTCTAATGTTACAATGATTTATCATTTTGATAAAAAAATGCCAAAAATCTGGCATTTTTCCCTTATTTGTATGAGGTTTTACTAGTTTTCCTCATAAGTCAGTAATAATGATTTAGTACCAACCATTAGCATTCCAGAAAGCAAGAGCTGCAGTCCATGAACCATAACGGCTTGCTACATAATTATCTGCTACTTTCTCTTGATTTTCAGGAGACAAGTCTCCATTCAAATATGATGATGCTAATTGGTAACGTCCATAATATTGCCCATTTTGAGCTGTATAGCTACCGCTTGACTCACGTTGCGCGATTTCTTCTTTGGCAGCTGCCTCTGAAGAAGAAAGATTTGTATTGGTTGCTTGAGTATCTTCACTTTGTGTAGACTCTGTTGATTGTGCTGATTGCGTTGATTCAGCAGTTGCTTCTGTTGTAACTGAAGGTTCTGTAGTTTCTTCAGTAGTTTCATTAATTGTTAAGTTTTGACCAATAGAAATCTTATTGGCATCTTGAATACCGTTTTTTGAAACGATTTCATCTACAGTCGTACCATTCTTCTTAGCAATAGCTGAAAGGGTATCACCTTTTTGAACTGTGTAAGTTTCTGCATTAGCTAAGGCTGTTGCTCCAAGTGTTGCTACTGTAACAAGTCCAAAAAGACCTAATTTTTTAGTGTTAGATGTATTCTTTTTTTGCATGATGATGCTCCTTTATCTATTTATAGTCCAATTCATATTAGTCAAAGATATTAAGTTATTTTATTGCTGTCTCTTATACACATCTCCGAGCCCACGAGACAGGCAGAAATCT
>ERZ1026981.166-NODE-166-length-14097-cov-10.900085_pt1 | contig 14097 bp, 10 predicted proteins | sample MGYA00519456_ERZ1026981 | MGnify/ENA primary metagenome ERZ1026981 (study PRJEB26926, sample SAMN06164408) | human gut metagenome | biome: ENVO:00009003; feature: ENVO:2100002; material: ENVO:00002003 | host: Homo sapiens | place: USA | collected 2012 ...
AGGCTAATGCTGCCAAGACTGATTTCTTATCAAGAATGACACATGATATAAGGACGCCGCTTAATGGCATAATCGGATTGTTAAGAATTGATGAGAGCCATAAAGAAGATACAGATATGATTAATACTAACAGAAAGAAAATGTCAATAGCTGCTAATCATCTTTTATCACTTATTAATGACATTCTCCAGATGAGTAAGTTAGAGGATGGCCAGATTGAGCTTTCAAGAGAGATTGTGGATCTTAACAAGCTTGCAAAGGATATTATTACTATAGTTGAACAGCGTGCCTCAGATTCAGGTGTCAATCTTAAGTATGACAAGGTGGCAGGAAAAGTTATGTATCCATATGTATACGGAAGTCCTCTGCATTTACGCCAGTTATTTCTAAATATATACGCTAACTGCATCAAATATAATAAAGCAGGAGGAATGGTTTCAACATATTTTAAATGTATTGGAACACAGGATGGAATTGTTACATATGAATGGACTGTTACTGATACGGGAATTGGCATGAGTGAAGAATTTCTTGAACATATATTTGAACCATTTGTACAGGAAAAGACAGATGCCAGAAGTGTTTATCAGGGAACAGGACTTGGTATGGCTATTGTTAAGAGTCTGGTTGACAAAATGAATGGAACAATTAGTGTCACAAGCAAGGAAGGGGAAGGCTCAACATTTGTAATCAGAATTCCTTTCGAGATTGCAAGCAAAGTTGAAGAAATAACGGATGATAAGGAAAAGAGCAGTAATGATATTTCGGGAATTAAGATTCTGCTAGCAGAGGATAATGAACTTAATGCTGAGATTGCACAGACTCTTCTGGTGGATGAAGGCGCTAATGTTACTGTTGTCAGTGATGGTGAGCAGGCTGTCAGGGAATTTACAAGGTGTGCACCACATACATATGATGTGATTCTTATGGATATTATGATGCCAAAGCTTGACGGAATTGCCGCAACAAAAGCTATAAGAGCTATGGAAAGACCTGATGCTGTGGAGATTCCGATAATTGCAATGACAGCCAATGCATTTGAGGAGGATGCCAGAAAATGTGTTGAAGCCGGAATGAATGCTCATCTGTCAAAACCTTTACAGATGGATGTTGTAGTTGGTACAATTGCACAGTATTATAAAAGATAATTATGCAGGATAAAGGAGTCTCTGCATAATACAATAACTGATAAAAGGGGATAGCTATGATATGTAGTAATTGTGGAGCAGATATAGGAGATAATGAGACTGCATGCCCATATTGTGGTGCTATGCAGTATGAGAATTCTGAACAGAAGTACATGAAAGACCTGTACAATCTGAATGAAGGAATGGAGAAGCTAGATAAGAATACCAGAAAATACATCATAAAAAGTACAATAAAAAGTGTAGGTATAGTATGTGCGGCAATAGCGGCAGCAGTTCTTGCCGGAAGTATGTTTGGATATGGTTCATATAAGAGCATGTATAATTCTTCACACAACAGGAAAGAGATACACCAGTCATTAGATTGGTACAATAATAATATAGGTGAACTTAATTTATTATATGAAAAGCGGGACTATGCAGGCATTTCAGAACTGACAGATAGTTATAAGGGCAGTTCAAGTGTTTTGGAAAAGTGGAGTCATTACAATTTTATTAATATTTATGATTATTATTATAAAAGGGTGGCAGACATCTACATTATGGTTCATAAAGGCGAAAAACTGAGTGATTATCAGTTTGGAACAGGCTTTGAAGAGTCACTTGACATGATATATTTCATTAATAATAAAAACGGATATAATTACCGTAGGTATGAGGGCTGTACGGCAGAAGAAAAAGAAACTGTGGACGGCTGGGTTGCAGAAGCACAGAATTATCTTAAGAATGTTGCAAAGGCGACGGACAAAGAAATTAATGATATGCTTAATGAATTGTATCAGAATGGCTATTATGATTACAAGCTTGGAAAGAGCTACGAAGAGTCATTTTATAAAAAATATAATGAGGGAGGGAACAACTGATGAAATGTAATAATTGCGGCGCACCTATACAGATGAATCAGAAGTTCTGTCCTAATTGCGGCTCACCAAATGTGGAATTTAAGAAGCATATTGATGATATGGAACAATATAATAAAAAGTTTAACAGCACGCGTTCCAAAGTAATTGGTAACAGCAAATGGTTTGTGAATTATATTGCACCAATAACAGCTCTTGTTATAACAATGACTGCACTTACACTGGCTATTATTGGTAAAAATTCAATGATTGGATATGATATAGCAAAAAAAAATCAGCAGAAATATTATTCATCCCATAGTGATGAAATCCAGACAAAACTAAAGCTTCTGTTAGAAGCAGGAGACTATGCAACTCTGTATAGTATGGATTATGTGGGAGATTGTTCAATAAAGGATAATGATGATAAATATGCATGGAATGATTTTTACAATGTCGCAGGTGATTATGTGTATATAAGAAAAGGTATAATAAGTATGATGGAAAGGAATAATTCATCATATTATGGCGACGAATATATGAATACGATTTCAAGGGCTGTTGCCGATATGGAAGATATTGTCAGCAGACGTTTAAATTTATCGTATCATAGTGTATCGAAAGAAAGTATTAAGTATATAAATGATATATATGAAAAATCACATGAACTGTTAAAGGCATACTGCAATCTGACAGATGAGGACATAGCCGGACTTCCTGATATGTCACAGGCAGATATACTTACACTCATTACAAGGAGGAGCTTTGAATGAGAAAAAAGAAGAAATTTAATATATCACTTCTGGCTTATGTGCTGTGTGCAATTATGATTATTATTATAATCCCATGTATTGCTGATATATCAGGTGATGTATTCAGGGGAAAGGGAAGAATGTCGGGCTATGAAGAAGACAGTCTTTATAATGATTTTATAGAGAATAATTATGAAGGGCTTCTTGAAAAGACAGAATATAACACAGGCATAGGCAAAGATATTGATAAAGATACGCAAGATTATTATACATTTGCAAATGCGTATAAGAAAGCTTTTAATTATAATGTGTATATGAATAATGGGGAGAAGGACAAGGCAGAACAGATGATTAAAGATATAGACAGCACACAGTTTAATAATGTGCTGTTTAAGGAAGCACTTGAAAATGTAAAAAATATATATATTAGTAACGGACTGTCACAATAATGTGTTAATGTAATTGACTTTAAAAGAAAGATAACGAAGATAAACAGAGGATGATGAAGATGAGTAACACAGGAAGGAATAATATTATGACCGACAGGGTGTCATATTATTTTAAATCCCAGTGGAATATACTTCTGATAATAACGATATCTGGTCTTATATACAATCTCGGACTTCTTGCAGGTCCGTGGTTTGAAGGAAGAATGACAGGCTGTCTTGTTAATATACTTGGTGGAAAATCAACATTTACAGATATGCTTATTCTTGTAATATGTTATGTGATTGCAATTGCAGTAGTGCAGATATCAAGGTATATAAAAAGATTCTATGTAAGAAGATTCGCTAATAATGTTAATAAGAATATGAAAGAGGTTTTGTATAACAGCCTTGTACATAAGAGAAGACCACAGTTACAGGAAGAAGGAGCTGGAGACATTCTTACCAAAGCTATCCTGGATGTTGATGATTGTGCTGAAGGGATGAGAAAGTTCACAACTGAGATATTTGATACGGGTGTTGCGCTGGCAGCATATGCTGGAATGCTTCTTTTCTATGACTGGAGACTTGGACTTATATGTATGATATTCCCGCCGATATCTTATATCATTGCAGAAAAGATGAAGGCTGTTGTACAGAAGACAGGCGCAGAATATAAGGTACAGTCAGGAAGGCTTAGTGAGGCAACGCTTGACAGAGCAGAAAATGCGGTTACATATCGTGTATATGGCTGTGAGCAGGAAAGAAAACAGGCGTATGAAGATAATCTTACAGCCTATGAAAAGTCGGCAGTAAGGGCTAATATATGGGGAACAGCATTTCCTCCGATATACAAAGTTATAGCACTTGCCGGAGTTATATTTATATTATATTTTGGAAGCAGAAATGTTCTGGGAACAGGCTGGAAAGAATGGGATATTGCTATTTTAGCTACATATGTATCATGCTTTGCAAAGCTTTCTAAGAAGTCCTCACATGCAGCAAAGCTGTTTAATGCAGTACATAAGGCACAGGTGTCATGGAAGAGAATTAAACCGCTTATGAAGCATGAAAATTATGAAGATGCGGATAACAGTGTAAAGTGTGACTCACTTGAAGTAAAAGGACTTACATTTGCTTATCCGGGAGGCCATGATATATTCGAAAATGTAACATTTGAAGCAGAAAAAGGTGACATAATCGGAGTAACGGGTTCTGTTGCATGTGGCAAGTCAACTTTTGGAAAGGTGTTTTTATGTGAATATCCATATAAGGGGAGCATTAAGATTGCAGGCAATGAACTATCAGAACTTGATGATGCGAAAAAGGCAGGACTTGCAGCATATCTGGGACATGATCCGGAATTGTTTAATGATACAATTAGAAACAATATTCTTATGGGTGATGATGAGGATGTGGCTAAGCTTCTTAAGGCAGTGTGCTTTGACAAAGAAGTAAATGATATGGAAAACGGACAGGACACTTATGTTGGGAATACAGGTGTGAGACTGTCAGGAGGACAGGCACAGAGACTTGCACTTGCCAGAACACTCTGCCATAAGAAGCCGTTAATTATATTAGATGATCCATTTTCAGCACTTGATAAGGACACTGAAAGAGAGGTATTTGCTAATATTAAAGAATACACCAAGGATTGTATTGTGATTCTTATTTCACACAGATTATATCTGTTCCCACAGATGGATAAGGTTATATGGATGGAGAACGGAAAAACCATAGCCGGTACACATGATGAGATTATGAATAAATGCCCACAGTATGCGGTTCTTTATAATGAACAAAAGGGAGGCGCATCTGATGAAGAATAAAAGTGTTGGCAGAGTTATATTGAACACAATAAAAGAAAAGTGGATGCTTACAGCAGGAATTGCAATTACTGTTGTTGGTGCAATTGTAATGGCACTGTTTCCACCACTTATTCTTGCAAAGATTATTGATACAGTTGCATCAGGTACAATGCCCACATTTTATATGGTTCTTATGTATTTCGGATTTCTTCTTGTAACCGGTTTTATGGAGAGTGCAAGAGAAACTTTTCTTACAGTATTCGGACAGAAGATTACACATTCATTAAGGAGTGCGTTGATGTATAAGTACAGCTGTCTTACAACAAGCGGTCTTACAAGTCAGGAGCCGGGAACTGTTGTTTCAAGATTCGTTGGTGATGCTGATACAGTTGAGAATTTGTTTACATCAGGAATTATCAGTATGTTTGCTGATGCCTGTAAGATAATAAGTATAGTTGCTGTTATATGGTTTAAGAATAAGGGACTTGCCATTGTGCTTCTTGTTATTCTTCCATTCCTGTTCGTATTCACAAGAATTATTCAGAAGAATATGCTGGCAGCACAGATTGAGAACAGAAAAGCTGTAGGAAGAGCATCAGGACATGTGCCGGAAACTCTTCACAACATAAGAACAATACATACACTTGGCAAGGAAAATTATATGGCAGAAAGATACGATGAATATATATGTGAAAGTTACGCAGCAGTTGAGAAAACTAATTTCTATGATGCAGTATATTCACCTGTAATTCTTACTCTCAATGCAATTGTTGTTGCTGTGGTAATGCTTTTTTCAGCATCAGGTAACCAGACAGTGCTTGCATTTTTTGGCATGTCAGCAGGTACAGCAGTTGCGGTAATTAATTATATTTCACAGATATTTGCTCCTGTTGAGAGCCTTGGTATGGAGATTCAGACTATACAGTCAGCAATAGCCGGAGTACATAGAATAAATGAATTTTTCGAGATGAATGAATTATCAGTTAAGAAGGATTCATACATTGCAGAGAATACAGCCATGGAAGCTGACAGTGATGTGATTGTCGATTTCAATAATGTAACATTTGCATATGATGATAAAAATGTTGTGGAGAACTTAAGTTTTTCTGTTAAGGAGGGAGAGCAGGTTACTCTGTCGGGAAGAACAGGTACAGGAAAGAGTACAATATTCAAGCTCCTTCTTGGGCTTTACGAGCCGGATAAAGGAAGCGTATCAATTGCAGGTCAGAAGGCTACGGCTATTCCGGATAGTGAAAAGAGGAGAATATATGGATATGTTGAGCAGACTTTTCATATGGTTCCAGGAACTGTCAAAGACCAGATAACACTGTATGATGTATCAATTACTGATGAAGATGTAATTGAAGCAGCTAAGGCAGCAGGTATTCATGATGCAATTATGGAACTTGACAATGGATATGATACTATATGCAAGCCAGAAGATTTCTCACAGGGACAGTGGCAGTTATTGTCAATTGCAAGGGCTGCAGCAGCAAAGCCTGAACTGCTTCTGCTAGATGAGATAACAGCTAATCTTGATGCTGATACTGAGAAAAATGTGCTTGATGCATTAAACAGGGTAAGCAAGAACAGGACTGTTATATCAATTTCACACAGAACCAATGCGAGAACTGGAAGAATTATCGAAATAGCTTGATTTTCTTAATGTTTTTACTGGCTTATTATGCATTAAAGAAGTATAATACCCATACAATATTATGTTCAAATGAGAAAGTTGGTATGTTTTATGAATAATAGATGGGTTAAATATTTAATGGCAGGTTCTGTTACAGTTCTTATGGTGCTGGTGATAATATTTATCATCAGGTCTGTTAAGGAGAACAGTCTTGTGGTGTCATGCCCTGATACTTTAGTTGTTGAGTATGGAAGTACTGATGATGAAGCGGATATTAATGAAACTATTAAGAAGAATGTGCTTGGAAAGAAAGATAATAAGACAGATATAGAGATTGAGGGAAATGTTGATGTCACAAAGCTTGGAAAGTATGACATTAAGATTGTTGCGTCAAAAAAGAAGAAACATATTTCTAGAAAAGTAGCAGTAAAAGTTGTGGATACTCAGGCACCTGTTATTAGTCTTTCAGGAGATACAGAGATTACCATAGAAGCCGGAAGTAATTATGAAGAAGCAGGATTTTCTGCAGTTGATAATTATGATGGTGATATTACAGATAAAGTGGAGACTTCTGCGGAGGTTGATACATATACAAAAGGTGATACTACAATTGTATATTCAGTTAAAGATTCTTCTGGTAATGAAGCATTTACAGAACGTGTTATACATGTAGAAGATACTACAGCTCCACAGATATCACTTACCGGCGGTGAGGTGTATTATATCAGGATGGGAGATACATATAATGAACCGGGGTATACAGCTGTGGATATATGTGATGGAGATGTAACTGATAAGGTATCAGTATCTGGGAATGTTGATACAGCTAATGCAGGAAAATATACAGTAACATACAATGTATCTGATAATTGTGGTAATGAATCTGAAGTGCAAAGAACTGTGAAGGTAGTTGCACCAATGTCAGATGATGCAGTTAATCCGGGTGATAAGGTTGTTTATCTGACTTTTGATGATGGTCCCGGACCATATACAGAAAAGCTGCTTGATATTCTTGACAGATATAATGTTAAGGCAACATTTTTTGTTACTAATGGAAAACCGGATTATCAGAATCTTATTGCACAAGAAGCACAGCGGGGACATACTGTTGCAATACATTCAGCATCACATGATTATGCAAAGATATATCAGAGTGTAGATACATATTTTGCAGATTTTGACGAGATGAATAGTATTATAACTGCACAGACTGGAAAAGCAGCAGATCTTGTAAGATTTCCAGGTGGTTCTAGTAACACAATAAGTAAAAAGTACTGCTATGGCATAATGAGCCAGCTTGTATGTGCTGTTGAGGAGCGAGGATTCAGATATTGTGACTGGAATGTTTCTAGTGGAGATGCAGGTGGAACAACAAGCACATCACAGGTTGTGGCTAATGTTATAGAAGGAATTAAAAGTAATAATGTATCAGTAGTTTTACAGCATGATATAAAGAATTTCAGTGTTGATGCAGTTGAGCAGATAATACAGTGGGGGTTATCGGAAGGGTATACATTTTTACCTATGACATCAACCACACCAATGTCACATCATGGCGTTAATAATTGATTTTAAAGTGATTTGAATTATATATATTAATAACAGGTGGATTTGCTATTGGTATTGTGATATAATTCTATTATATTGAAAGTACGGATGTATATGAGGAGTGGAATCGTTATGGGAGGCTGTTATCTTGGAATGGCAGGGCATGATGTGTTTAACAATAAAGTGCGTGAGATTGTGAACACTAATGAACACAGAGTTGTTCTATTAGCTCTGGATATAAGTAATTTTAAGTATATTAATGATTTTTACGGCATGGATGAAGGCGACAAGGTTATGCAGGATATTGCAGACTTTTATTTTATTAATGAACCATTGTGCCTTGCTTCACACGGAATCGGGTTTGACCAGTTCAGGGGTGCTTATAAAGTTGATAATATGACGAATGAAGATGTGGTGGGATATATTGCAAGAAAGAATCGCATTTTTGAGAAAGAATTGTCAGAAAGATATCCGCTTGTGTATCAGCATGTTTATGTTGGATTGTATTTTTATGACGATCCGTCACTTGATGTACGTATGGCAGTTGACCGTGCTAATCTTGCAAAGAAATCAACAAAAGGAAGATTTGATATTCCGTGTTGTGTATATTCAGCGGATAATTGCAATGAATATCTTGAACATATGGATATGTCTAATGAATTTGTGAGAGCGTGTGAGGAAGAAAGAATAGAAATTTTCCTTCAGCCTAAGATATCAGTATCGCATAATTGTGTTGCAGGTGCAGAGGCACTTGTAAGAATGAAGACAAGAGCAGGTGAGCTTGTTTCACCAGCCAGATTTGTTCCGGTGCTTGAACATACAGGAATGATTGGAAAGCTTGATGATATTATGCTTGATAAAACCTTTGCTTTCCAGAGACAATGCATTGATAAGGGAATTAAGCCTGTTCCTGTCTCGGTTAATATATCAAGGCAGAGATTTACAAGTGAAGATTTGTTAAAATATATGCTTCAGTTGCAGGATAAGTATCAGATTGATTCAGCACTTATTGAACTTGAGATACTTGAAACGACATTTATTGATGCACTGGATGCTATGATTGATGTTATTAATGCATTAAGGGTAAAGGGATTTAAGATTAATGTTGATGATTTTGGCTCGGGATATTCATCACTTAACCAGATTGCCAATATTCCTGCTGATATTATTAAATTTGACAGAGTATTTGCGAGCAGGTCATTAAAGAACAATAAAGGAAGACAGGTTATAAAGTCACTGATTGAGATGCTTAAGATGGTAGAATATGAACTTGTATTTGAGGGAGTTGAGACTAAAGAGGAGCTCGATACAGTTGTTTCTTATGGTTGTGATGTTATACAGGGATTTTATTTTGACAGACCACTTCCTGCTAATGAATTTGTTGATAAATATTATACTGGCAGCAGGGAGATTACTTATGGGACATAGTACGGACATTAATGAGAATGAACATTTGCAATATATTTTTAATGATTATAAGAGTGGTATAGAACATGGGATTCTTGTTGCTAACCTTACATATGAGCTTGCTAAGAGACTTGAGCTTGATGAACGGGAATGCTATGAACTCAAGATTGCCGGAATGATGCATGATATTGGGAAACTTAAATTATCAGAATACTTATATGGCAGAAATTCGGGTGAATTATCAGTCGAAGAGATGAAATATATGAGAATGCACTCTAAAATCAGCTTTGATGTATTGAAAAATTATGATTATTCAGATAATATAATGAAAGTTGTTCTCTATCACCATGAGTGTTTCGATGGAAGTGGTTATCCTGATAATCTTAAAGGAACAGATATTCCATTGGGTGCAAGAATTCTTAAGGTGACAGATGAATTTGCTGCGCTGATATCTGACCGGCCGTATAGGAAAGCATTTGACATTGATACGGCTGTGAATATTCTTATTGAAGAGATTAAGAATCTTGATATGAGAGTATTTATTGAGTTTCAGCGAATGATTCACGAGGAAGAAACATTTGAGATAATAAGAAATAGTAAGATAGATTTAGATAGTCTTAGTCTTGAAGATATTCTATCCTTCGCAGATTAGTATTTAATTACAGGAAAGAGGTAAAGTAAGATGGCAGAGTCAATGGTTGGCTTAAAGAGATCGCACAGATGTACAGAGGTTTCATCGGCTGATATTGGTAAGAAGGTTACTGTAATGGGTTGGGTTGCCAAGAGAAGAAATCTTGGTTCACTTATTTTTGTCGATTTAAGAGACAGGAGTGGAATTCTCCAGATTCTTTTTGATGAAAATATAATTGGCAAGGAAGGCTTCGACAAGGCATATACACTTCGTAATGAATTTGTAATCGCTGTTGAGGGTGAAGTTATTAAGAGAAGCGGTGCTGTTAATGAGAATTTAAAGACAGGTGACATTGAGATTGCTGCTAAGACATTAAGAATTCTTTCAGAGTCAGAGACACCACCATTCCCAATAGAGGAAAATATCCAGACTAAGGAAGATATCAGACTTAAATACAGATGTCTTGATCTTAGAAGACCTGATATTCAGTCTAATATTATTATGAGAAGCAAGGTTGCAACTCTTACAAGAGCATTTCTTGCAAATGAAGGCTTTTTAGAGATTGAAACACCTATGCTTACTAAGTCTACACCAGAGGGAGCAAGAGATTACCTTGTACCAAGCCGTATTCATCCAGGCAAGTTCTATGCACTTCCACAGTCACCACAGCTCTTTAAGCAGATGCTTATGTGCTCTGGTTATGACAGATATATGCAGATTGCAAGATGCTTCAGAGATGAAGATTTAAGAGCAGACAGACAGCCTGAATTCACACAGATTGATATGGAGTTATCATTCGTTGATGTTGATGATGTAATTGATGTTAATGAAAGACTTCTTGCATACCTTTTTAAGGAAGTTCTTGATGTAGATGTAAAACTTCCAATCCAGAGAATGACATGGCAGGAAGCTATGGACAGATTTGGTTCTGATAAGCCTGATTTAAGATTTGGTATGGAATTACAGAATGTATCAGATATTGTTAAGGATTGTGGCTTTGGAGTGTTTACGGGAGCACTTGAGAATGGCGGTTCTGTAAGAGGAATCAACGCAAAGGGACAGGGAAGCATGCCTCGTAAGAAGATTGATGCACTTGTTGATTTTGCTAAGGGATATGGTGCAAAAGGTCTTGCTTATATTGCAATTCACGAAGATGGTTCATATAAGTCATCATTTGCAAAGTTTATGACAGAGGATCAGATGAATGCCCTTGTTAAGGCTATGGACGGTGAAGCCGGGGATCTTCTTTTATTCGCTGCTGACAGAAATAAGATTGTATGGAATGTACTAGGTGCTTTAAGAGTAGAACTTGCTGATCAGATGGGACTTCTTGATAAGTCTGATTATAAGTTCTTATGGGTAACAGAGTTTCCACAGTTTGAATGGTCAGATGAAGAAGAAAGATTTGTTGCAATGCATCACCCATTCACAATGCCTATGGATGAGGATCTTGATATGCTTGAGACTAATCCTGGTGCAGTTCGTGCAAAGGCTTATGATATTGTTCTTAACGGAACAGAAATTGGTGGTGGTTCAGTAAGAATCCATCAGGCTGATGTTCAGAGCAGAATGTTCAAGGCACTTGGACTTACAGATGAAGTTGCTAATGAAAAGTTTGGATTCCTGCTTGACGCATTCAAGTATGGTGTTCCTCCACATGCAGGACTTGCTTATGGTCTTGACAGACTTGTAATGCTTATGGCTAAGAGAGATTCAATCAGAGATGTTATTGCCTTCCCTAAGGTAAAGGATGCATCTTGTCTCCTTACTAATGCACCTGATGTTGTAGATGCTAAGCAGCTTGATGAGCTTTCAATTAAGATTGAAGAAGAGAAAACTGAAGAGTAAGATATAATAAATGCCCTGCACTAATTTGAAAGTGCGGGGCTTTTATTTATGATATTTATAAAAATGTTATTTGATAGTAATCTGTTCAACAGATGTATCAGCACCACTTGTGCTTACTCTGTAAAGGACTCCCTGATCTTCATAATACTGGAAAAATGTGTATTTTGATGTGCAGTGAATGTTGGTAATATTGCCTATAGCAATAGTTTCAATCTGCGTTCCATCAATATTCATCCTGTAAAGGCCTGTCATTCCATCTGTGCTTTCTACCTGGAAAAATATTTTGTTTCCATACACATTATAATTAACGACTTTGTTTCCTTTTTCTCCATACAATAATTCAAGAGTTTTGTTAGATGTATTAAGTCTTACAAGTGAATAGTTCTTACTTAAGTCAATATAATATGCATAGCCGTTCTCAACATCTGCAAGATATGAATTGCAATCATATAATACAGAGGTCTTATCAGTTTTGGTATCGTAACTTAATATGTTATGTTTTCCGGCAGGATCAGAAAAATATATTGTTCCGTTATGGATGCACGCAGGTGAGTAAGGTGTGTCAGAAATTTTGGTGTCTTTCTTTCCTGCAATGTCTACTTTATGGAAAGCCAGAGGTGTTGTGTCACTATAATGCTGGTAGTATAACGAGTTACCAGATAAGGCTATTGTTCCGGAAAGACTGTCGTATAATGCTTTCAATGACTCGCCGTTTAAGTCACAGCGGTAAACACCGAATAGCTGTCCCCTGAATATTGTTCCGATGGTTTCCTGCTTGAAATTATTCTTGACATAATATATGTAACTGCCACAGACATTGATGGATGCAACACTGTCATCATTTAATTTCATGGCATTAGTGCAGTCTGAATTCATTACATATAATTTGTTATAATCGTATGGATTGGCAAAATATATTTTGTTATTGTATTCGCAGAACAAACCTCCGTTATTGAGGTTGCCTGCCGAATTGCCAATAGCATTATCGTTGTTGTATACGATTCGGCTGCTTCGTATAGATAAAAATATTAATACTGCGAGTAATAATCCTATTATAGTTATTACACTTATTGTGATGGCTTTTTTCATATGTTATCACTACTCCCTTATGAACATTATTTAAGAACATTTTCTTAAGTATAACATAAAGTACCTTTATTGCATATCATTAAAAATGTGATACAATAAGAACAATACATCGCTTTAAAGAGGAGAAGTATATGTTAGATCTTAATGAAATACGAAATAATATTGATAAAATCGACAGTCAGCTTGTAGAACTGTTTGAAGAGAGAATGAAACTGACAACTGAGGTTGCAGAATATAAGATTGAGACAGGAAAGAAAGTTCTTGATCCAGCAAGAGAGAAAGCTAAGTTAGAATCTGTAAAGAAGCTTGTCAAGAATCCTGATAATGTGCATGCTATTGATGACCTGTTTGCACAGATTATGGCTAACTCGAGAAAGAATCAGTATATGCTTCTTGAAAAGATGGGGCAGACTTTGAGAGAACCATATGAGGCTATTGATGAGATTAATAAAAAGAACTGTAAGGTTGTATATCAGGGTGTACCGGGTGCATATTCATATGCTGCCATGATTAATTTCTTTGGCAAGGATGTTGATAATTTCAATGTTCCTACATGGAGAGAGTGCATGGAGGCAGTTAAGCAGGGGAAGGCTGATTATGCTGTACTTCCTATAGAAAATTCCAATGCTGGAATTGTTGCTGATGTGTATGATCTGTTACAGGAATATAATAATTACATAATAGCAGAAACTTATGTTAAGATTGAACATTTGTTACTAGGACTTCCAGGAACTGAACTTGAAAACGTAACTGCTGTATATTCACATCCACAGGGACTTATGCAGTGTGACAGATTCTTAGATACTCATAAGGACTGGCAGAGAATCAGTCAGGCTAATACAGCACTTGCGGCAAAGATGATTTTTCAGGAGCATAATAAGACTCATGTTGCTATTGCAAGTAAGGAAGCAGCAGAGCTTTATGGCCTTGATATCTTAAAGTCTGGAATTACAGACCAGGAAGGCAATA
>ERZ1026981.168-NODE-168-length-14029-cov-5.519322_pt1 | contig 14029 bp, 9 predicted proteins | sample MGYA00519456_ERZ1026981 | MGnify/ENA primary metagenome ERZ1026981 (study PRJEB26926, sample SAMN06164408) | human gut metagenome | biome: ENVO:00009003; feature: ENVO:2100002; material: ENVO:00002003 | host: Homo sapiens | place: USA | collected 2012 ...
GAAACGAACGGACCATCCTGACTGCTTTGCAGTAGACAGATGATTATCGAAGGAAGTGGTACCTAGTCACTTCTGGAACAAAACATGGCTTATAGAAAATTGCATATAGGTGAGGCTGGGACACATGTCTCAGCCTTCTTTTAGCAAGAATTCTTTCTTTTACAACTATATCTAAAGAAAAGAGTGGGAAAATAAGCCATCAGTTAAGAAAGTTTGTACTCGTAACAATGAGATAAAAGGATGACAATGAAAGAAACATTTACATTAGTAGCAACTGCTGCAGCAGGTCTTGAGGCTGTGGTTGGACGTGAATTGCGTGAGTTAGGTTATGACACTCAGGTTGAAAATGGTAAGGTGCGTTTCCAAGGCGGTGTTCGTGCAATAGCTGAAACTAACCTTTGGTTGAGAGCAGCAGACCGTATCAAGATTGTAGTGGGTGAATTTCCAGCACGTACCTTTGAGGAACTCTTTCAGGGAGTTTTTGCCTTAGACTGGGAAAATTATCTTACGCTAGGTGCAAAGTTCCCAATTTCTAAAGCTAAATGTGTTAAATCAAAGCTTCATAATGAGCCATCTGTTCAGGCGATTTCCAAAAAAGCTGTCGTTAAGAAATTGCAGAAGTATTTCCACCGTCCAGAAGGAGTGCCTCTTCAAGAAACAGGAGCAGAATTTAAGGTTGAAGTTTCTATTTTAAAGGATAAGGCTACGGTTTTGATTGATACCACAGGTGCTAGTCTCTTTAAGCGTGGCTATCGTACTGATAAAGGTGGGGCACCTATTAAGGAAAATATGGCGGCTGCTATCCTTGAACTTAGTAACTGGTATCCGGATAAACCGTTGATTGACCCGACTTGTGGTTCAGGGACCTTCTGTATTGAGGCTGCAATGATTGGTATGAACATTGCGCCAGGATTTAATCGTGATTTTGCCTTTGAAGCATGGAATTGGGTGGATAAAGATTTAGTACAGTCGGTACGTGATGAAGCAGATAGCAAGGCAAACTATGATGTTGAATTAGACATTATGGGTTGTGATATTGATGGCCGTATGGTTGAGATTGCAAAAGCTAATGCCCGTGAGGCAGGTCTTGAAGATGTTATTAAATTGAAACAAATGCGTTTACAGGACCTGAAAACAGATAAAATCAATGGTGTCATTATTTCAAACCCTCCTTATGGTGAGCGTTTGTTGGATGACAAGGCTGTGGATATCTTGTATAATGAAATGGGTCAAACTTTTGCGCCACTTAAAACTTGGAGCAAGTTTATCTTGACCAGCGATGAACAATTTGAAAGCAAATACGGTATGAAAGCCGATAAAAAACGTAAGCTTTATAACGGTACACTCCGTGTTGATTTGTATCAATATTTTGGTGAACGTGTTCGCCGTTCTGAGGCTAGAAAGGTAAATTAAACGTGTCAGAAGATAAAACACAAAATGGCTATGAAGGTAGCCAAGAGCTAGATTTCCAAGATGCCAAGGAAATGACAGTCGGTGAGGCTGTCCGCAAAGAAGCTGAGATTAATGCTGGTGTAACAGAAACAGATAGCATTTTGGATAAGTATATCAAGCAACACCGTGAAGAAGTTGCCTCACAAAAATTTTCAAAGAAAATTGAAGCTGACGGCGATACATCACCTTTGGATGCTTTTATTCAAAAGCAACGTCAGGAGTTTGCGGATTCAGGTTTGATTGGTCAATCAATGGCTAATGAGTCAATCAACTCAACAACAGCTACTGAAGAAGTAACACCGGTCACATTTGGTTTTGGTGCTACAGATAACAAGGCTGATGAAACTCAATCTCATATTGACAAGCAGTTGCCAAATGCTCCTGTTGAACCTGAGGTTATTGCAGAACCAGAAAGTCAAAGTTCTGAAGTTATCATTACGTCAACGAATGCTGATCGTTTCATCACGTCAGAAACAGAAAAATTTGACCTTGGTGATGCACTCGCTGATTCATCTACTTCAACTAATCAGCCAGCCTATAACGATGCATTGGTAGATAATATTGATGATAACAATCCTTTGATTGCTAACATTGATGATCCAGAACCACAAAATCCTGCTGTTGCCAATGTTGCCAATATTGACGGTACTGAGCCACAAGCTTCAAAACCTTTGTTGGATGATGCTGCTATTTCAGACACTATTGATTTGGCGGCTATTGCATCAACAGTGGCAGGGGTAACTGGAGCAAAAGCTGATGAAGAAAAGACAACACCAAAAGTGTCTATGGCAGTTAATCGCCCATCTGCAGAAGACAGAATCTCTTCAGAGTCTATTTCACCATCGCATAAGAGTGCCTTTGATGGTGACATTCCAGTTTACCGTCGTAAAGGTGTTGTTATCGGTGCTCTAGCAGTTCTTGCTTTAGCTATTATCGGTGGTAGCTATGCTCTTTATAAAGGAACACATAGCCAATCGGCGAAAACAACAAGCACAGCTTCTTCAGCAGTGACATCATCATCAAGCAAGGATACGTCAGCTGCTGATAATAAGGCCTTCGAAGAAATGTATAAGAATTTCTTCACAGATGACGAGCAAACAAAACTCGCTAATGATCAATTTGGTAAGCTATCAGATTTGGAAAAACTGCTCAAGAAATTGGAGAAAACCAAGTATTATGATGCAGCTAAGAAAAAATATGATAATTTGAAGAAGCAAATTGAAGCTGTACAAAAGATTAACAGTCAGTTTGAGTCAGATGCTCTGGTAGATGGTAGCTATAATGCCTCTATCGCTGTTAAATCCGATGCTAACTTTAATAATCTTCCAGAAAGTGTAACAACAACTGGGAATGCGAGTCTTGATAGCACTATTCAAGAAGCTATTAAGGGTGGTAAGACTCAGCTTGAAGAAAAAGCTAAGGCTGCGAGCGCAACATCTGCAGCGACAGCTGCTGATAGCGCCAATACTGCTAGTCCTGCTGCACCTTCAGGTGATAACACGTCTGGAGCAGCTTCTAATGGTGGTGGTTCGGCTGCATCAAATACTTCTGGAGCGCAAAATGGATCAGCTAACTCAGGTTCAACTGGTGCGACTGGAGGAACTACTGGTGGTTCGGCTGCAGCTTCAACAGTTGTAACACGCGGAATCACAAATTATAACCCATCAATCCTTCAACGTGACCGCTCACGTGTGCCTTATAATGCAAACGTAGTAGCAGATACAAGTAACCCAGCTTGGACTTGGGCTGATGGTGTTCTTGATAAGATTATTGAAACATCACACTCACGTGGTTACTTCTCAGGAGATAACTTCATCCTTGAGCCAGTTAACATCATCAATGGTAATGGTTACTACAACTTGTACCTTCCAGATGGAACTTACCTCTTCAGTATCAACTGTAAGACAGGTTACTATGTTGGTAATGGTTCAGGTCACTCAGATAAACTTGATTATTAATAATAATCTGCGACACTCCCTAGGGAGTGTTTTTTGTTTTATCTTGGTGAAGGCCTAGTTTATAAGGATTTTGTGCTATAATAGAGGGATAAGATAGGGGTGAATACTATGGCAAAATTGATGCCGGGTAGAGTCCGTAATGAGGGTATTGAACTTTTTGAAAAGGATCTCATTACCATTCATCAGGTCTCAGAAACTCAGTTGGATACAACAGTTGACCAACATCATTTAATTTATGCACTCAATGATTCTGAAATCACGTGTGACTGTGATTATTTCGCTCAAAAAGGCTATTGTCCCCATTTGGCAGCGGTTGAGTATTATCTAAAAAATGATAAAGAAGGCCAGCGTCTCTTGGCAGAACTGGAAGAGGAACAAGAATCCTCTCAAGGTCAAGACCGAGGACACTCTTTTGGTGGTTTATTTTTAGAAGGCCTTTCCCTGAATGAAGATGATACCGTTAGATATAGCTTGATGGTAGAGGGAGAGGAATCTACCTTTGGTTCAGAGATTTGGTGGAGTATACGTTTACGTCGCTTACCAGATGAACGTTCTTATGTTATTCGAGATATTCCTGCCTTTCTCAAACTTGTAGAGGCTGAGGGTTATTATCAGATAGGTAAGAACTACTATGAACCCCTATCACTTATTCAATTTGACCAGGCTTCACAGGCATTTTTAGACTTCCTAGGACGGATGATTCCAGATGAAGCCAAGACTAATTTAGACTTTATTTTACCGAATAATGCACGTCACCTTTGTCTCCCTTACGGTTTTTTTGAGGAAGGTTTGAGACGGATGCAAGATTTGGATGGCTTTAGGTTTGAATGGGAAGGAACCGAATATCGCCAACTTTTGGTCGAGGATTTGACTGCTGATGCTCATCTCTTCTCGTTTGATATTTGTGTCGAGCCCAAGATGATTGAATTGACTGTCGCTGAGAAGAATAGTCAGGCCTTTTTTAATAATCGTATTCTCTTTTATCAAGGTGTTTTTTATCGTCTGAATCGAAAACAACAAAAACTTTTGGTTGGCTTACGCTCTCTTCCAATCGGAAGCGATTTGAATAAGCACGTCAGCTTTAATCTCGATGAACAAGCCATCTTGGCTGCTAGTCTTTTTGATTTTAGGACTATGGGGCCAGTTAAGGCACCAAAAGCTTTTAATATCAAGGATTTCACACCGAGATTTCACTTTGATCTGAAAGGTGACAGTGAGGTTATACTTACATTAGCCTTTGATTTTGATGGTTTCTTGGTACATGATCGCCAAGAGTTGAGTCATTTAGGATTTACCAGTAACTATCGTCATGAGCAGGCAGTTTTTCGTTTGATGTCTAAGCATGGATTCACCCCTGATTTTCAGTCATCTAAACGATTAAGTAGCAGTCAAGAGCTCTATGATTTCTTTACAAATACTCTACCAGATTTTGAAAATGCAGGAACAGTTCTGATTGGACAGGAGTTACGTGACTTACGGGTTGAGCAGAGTCCACAGGTTCAGGTAGAGCGTCAGGGAAATTTATTAGATATTTCCTTTGATTTTTCAAGTCTTGACGACGAAGATGTGGATCATGCTTTAGCAGCCTTGATGGAAAGCTCGCCCTATTTTATCAATCGTAGTGGTCAGTTGATTGTTTTTGACGAAGCGACGCATCGTATTAGTGAGAGTCTCAAAACTCTGAGAGCTCGTTACTCAGGAAAAGGTCACCTAGAACTCAATCAATTAACTGCCTATCAATTGATGGATGCTCTTTCAGAAAGTGATTCTGTTCGTTTTTCAAAAGATTTCCAACTCTTAACGCAACATTTGAGTAAGCCAGAGACCTTTGATTTGCCAACCTATAAGGTAGAAGCTGGCCTTCGTCCCTACCAGGAAAGAGGTGTTCAGTGGCTATCGATGTTGCATCACTATGGTTTTGGCGGTATCTTGGCCGATGATATGGGGTTGGGGAAAACTTTGCAAACTATTGCCTATCTCTCTGCACATTTAGAAGAAGAGCAGCGAGTCTTGGTTTTGTCACCATCAAGCCTGATTTACAATTGGCAGGATGAGTTTAAAAAGTTTGCCCCTCAGTTAGATGTAGCGGTTTCTTATGGACTCAAGCCAAAACGTGATGACATCATTGCTGAAGACCACCAGATTATTATTACAAGCTACGCTTCCTTCCGTCAGGATTTTGATGCCTACAAGGCTGGTAAATATGACTATCTCATTCTCGATGAGGCTCAGGTCATGAAGAATACACAGACAAAGATTGCCCAATATCTACGTGATTTTTCTGTTCCACATTGCTTAGCACTATCTGGAACGCCTATTGAAAATCATTTGTTGGAGATTTGGTCTATTTTCCAGATTATTCTACCAGGACTTTTACCAGCTAAGAAAACGTTTCTTAAGTTAACACCTAAGGAAGTGGCTAGGTATATTTCTCCCTTTATTCTAAGACGTAAAAAAGAGGAGGTCCTTCCTGATCTCCCAGATTTGATTGAAATCACTCACCAAAGTGAATTGTCAGATGCTCAAAAAGCTATCTATTTAGCACAATTACAACAGATGCAACAAGGATTAATTTCGGCAAGTGATCAGGAAATCAACCGTCGTAAGGTGGAAATCTTGTCAGGAATTACCCGCTTACGACAAATCTGTGATACCCCAGCTCTCTTTATGGACTATGCGGGAGATAGCGGAAAATTAGATAGCCTTAGAGAGTTGCTTAGCCAAATTAAGGAGTCAGACCATCGTGTCCTTATCTTTTCACAATTTCGTGGGATGTTAGATATTACAGAGGGGCTCTTACAAGAATTAGGAATTTCCTCATATAAGCTAACAGGGTCAACACCATCTGATAGTCGTCAGGAGATGACCAGAGCCTTCAATCAAGGAAGTCGAGATGCCTTTTTGATTTCTCTGAAAGCAGGAGGAGTGGGACTGAATCTAACTGGTGCTGATACGGTTATTCTGATTGACCTTTGGTGGAATCCAGCGGTAGAAATGCAGGCTATTAGTCGTGCGCATCGTATAGGTCAGGAACAAAATGTCGAAGTTTACCGTTTGATTACAAGAGGGACTATTGAAGAGAAAATTCTTGAGCTTCAAGAAGGCAAGAAAAACCTGGTAACAACCGTCTTGGATGGCAATGAAAGCCGTGCCAGCATGACCGTTGAGGATATTAAAGAAATTCTTGGTATTGCAATATCTTAATTTGTTATATTTGATATTGGAATACTAAGAGGTGAAAATGCTACTAGGCAAATCTTTTGAATTAGGTTATAATAGAATATTGCAAGACGTATCTTCCCATTCCCGATTATTTATATTAAGATACGCATCATCTCGAAAATGAAAGGAAGTCTTTTATGCATCGCCAAAGACGACAATTTCCGCTGATTCCAGACGGGGAACCTTGCTTGCAAGAACCGGTCTCTATGCGCCTATACGAAAATGAAGATTTAATCACAAATATCCGTGGCCCTTACCAAGATAAGGACTACAATGATTTGTTGCCGAACTATGATTTCTTGTCAGCTAAGCCTAGCAATCGTAAGCAGGCTCCAAAACGAGTGGAGACACAAGAAGCTGGCATGACTTATGCTGAGGAAGCCCGTGAAAAGGCTAAGCGTGATGTACGTGAGAAACGCCAAAAATTCCTCCGCCAAGAAGTTCAACAAACCAAGCATACTAATAGCCGTCAACTGACTACTAAGCCTAAGGTAGAAGCTAAACCAAGCTTTGAGGCTACTGTTGAACCAGCTGCTGTAACAACGGATAAAGGACCAGTGACAGCTTCTATCTTGGGAGCTCCTGTAAGTGCTATCAAGCGAACTTTAGCACCTAACGGGAAACACTCAAAAATCCATCACTTGGCAAATCGTCTGCAACAAGATTCTTACATCTTGGCAGAAGTGGCTCCAACCTATCAACAGCCTAGTAACCCATCTCGTAAGAACGTCAAGAAAAATAGCTATGACTTCTTGAAACGTAGCCAGGTTTATAATTACCCAGAACGTCAAACTTACCGTGAACACCGAGTTGCTCAAGAATTAAATTTGACGCATTTAGAAGACGCAAACTAATCGCAGTGCGATTGTAAGGAGAAACTATGTCAAAAACTTATCATTTTATTGGAATTAAAGGATCTGGTATGTCAGCTTTGGCTTTGATGCTCCACCAAATGGGACACAAGGTTCAAGGTTCAGATGTGGAAAAATATTACTTCACTCAACGTGGTCTTGAGCAAGCAGGTATCCCTATTCTTCCTTTCGATGAAAAAAACATCACAGAAGATGTTGAATTGATTGCTGGAAATGCCTTTCGTGAAGATAACAACGTTGAAGTTGCTTATGCGATTAAAAATGGCTACAGCTTTAAGCGTTACCACGAGTTCTTGGGTCACTTCATGGATCAATTCACTAGCTTTGGTGTGGCAGGTGCACATGGTAAGACTTCTACAACAGGTCTCTTGTCACATGTTATGAAAAATATCACCGACACGTCATACCTTATCGGTGACGGAACTGGACGAGGTTCTGCTAATGCGCAATACTTTGTCTTTGAGTCTGATGAATATGAACGTCATTTCATGCCATACCACCCAGCATACTCAATCATCACTAACATTGACTTTGACCATCCTGATTACTTTACAAGTATCGATGATGTGTTCTCTGCCTTTGATGATTATGCTAAGCAAGTGCAAAAAGGACTCTTTGTTTACGGTGAGGATCCACACCTTCGTAAGATTACAGCCAATGCGCCAATCTATTACTATGGTTTCGAAGAAAATGATGACTTTATAGCAACAGACATTGTGCGTACAACGACAGGGTCTAATTTTAAGGTGAAACATGATGGACAAATCCTTGGAGAATTCCATGTGCCAGCCTATGGTCGTCACAATATCTTGAATGCAACTGCGGTTATTGGGAACCTCTATGTAGCCGGTTTTGACATGGGCTTGGTTGCGGAACACCTTAAAACCTTCTCAGGTGTTAAACGCCGTTTCACAGAGAAAATTATCAGTGGTACTGTTGTCATCGATGACTTTGCCCACCATCCAACTGAAATTATTGCAACGCTTGATGCAGCACGTCAAAAGTACCCATCTAAAGAGATTGTTGCTATTTTCCAACCACATACCTTCACACGTACCATCGCCCTTCTTGATGAATTTGCTGAAGCTTTGAACGAAGCAGATGCTGTTTATTTGGCACAAATTTACGGTTCAGCGCGTGAGGTTGACCATGGTGATGTTAAGGTTGAAGATCTTGCTGCTAAGATCAATAAACCTGCCAAAGTGGTTACAGTTGAAAATGTCTCACCTCTCCTTGACCATGACAATGCTGTTTATGTCTTTATGGGAGCTGGGGACATCCAACTTTACGAACGCTCGTTTGAAGAGCTCCTAGCAAGCTTGCAAACACACATGTAATATATTAAGGGCTGTAGCGATTTCGCTCAGCTCTTTCTCTTAATAGAAAGGAATTTGATATGCTTATTCGACATGCCCGAGAGGATGATTGGGCTGATGTTGTTCGTATCGAACAAGAAAATTTTTCGCCTGAAGAGGCTGCAACTCCAGAGGCTATTGCAGAGCGTTTAGAGACGATTTGTGATACCTTTCTAATTGCTGAAATTGATGGCGTTGTAGCTGGTTACATCGAAGGACCTGTGATTGCGGAACGTTATCTCACAGATGACCTGTTCCATAAGGTGGCTCCTAATGCTAGTCAAGGAGGTTTTATTGCAGTTACTAGTTTGTCTATCTCCAAAGATTTTAAAGGGCAAGGTATTGGAACAGCCTTGATTGCAGCGCTTAAAGATCTGGCTATTGCTCAAAAACGCCAAGGTATTAGCTTGACTTGTCATGATTACTTGATTGCCTACTATGAGATGAATGGTTTTACTGATGAGGGAGAATCAGAATCAAAGCATGGTGGAAGCTCTTGGTATAATATGGTCTGGGAGAACCCAGAAACCCATTGATTTCAGTGTTACGTTACTGTGACAAAGGACCAATTGATTTGCATTAACTGACTTTTTAAGATATAATGGCGTTTGTTACTATAGAGGAGGTATGCCTTGACGGACAAGTTTAATGAACACTCGGAAGCTTCTGAAGATAGCCTAAGCTTCAAAGATCAGATTCTCCGAGACTTACAAGAAGCGACACGGCTCCGTTCTCTTCGTGAGGAGGAGCATAATAAAAGTGCAACTATGCCCGAGACACCACTTTCAACGTCAGCTGAGAGCGCTACAACTCGTAGTGATTCAGCGTCTAATAAAGTAAGTAACCAAGATTTTAGTTCACATTCTGTTTCACACAGTGCCTTTGCTAAATCTATGACTTCTGAGACAGCCCAAGATTCTCAACAAGATAGTCTTGGCTTGTTTTCTGTTTCTCAAGCTGAGTCTTTAGTGTCTGATGCTCATTCAAATGAAGCGTCTATTTCTAAAGAACCTATTGAGGAGGAGAAAAAGGTAAATATTCCTCAGGAGACTGAAACGTCGAAACGTCGTTTTAAACGTCCAGTTTGGGAAACTAGCCTTAACGAAGCATCTGAAGAGGAGTATATTCCTGCAGATGTTGCCAAGGAGCTCATTGAAGCTAAGTCTAACGAAGCTATTTATACAGACCCTAAAGAATTGGAGGCCAAATTGACCTCAGAACGTCAAAAAGAAGCATTCTTGCAGGAACATCATGCAACAAGTGACCAAGCGTCGCAAGAAAAGGTTCAATCAGAGCTAGTAGCTGATGGTAATGAGGATGATGAGAGTATTTCTCTAGAACCCTCTGGAAAACCTAAGAAAAAGAAAGGCAAGAAAGTGAAGAAGAAAAAGTCTTCGCCAAAAGATGGTAAACAGGCTGACATTGTCGACGAAGAGCCGATTTCGCGTTCTAACCGAAATCACAAACGCAATAAAAATAACCGTCGTGCTGGTAAAATTGCAAGAAACATTATCATCTTCTTGCTACTTATCTTGTCAGTAGCTACATTCTTTGGTTATCGCTATGTTAGTGATGCTGTTGGCGCAAAAGATGTTAATTCAACTAAGTTTGTTAGTGTTGAAATTCCTGAAAATTCAGGTAGCAGTTATATCGGCCAACTCTTGGAATCAGCTGGTGTTATTAAGTCTGGTAAGGTCTTTAATTACTATACCAAGTTTAAAAACATCTCAAATCTGAAAAGTGGTTACTACAACCTTCAGGCTAGCATGACCATGGATGAAATTATTGAGGCACTTCAGAAAAAAGGTAGTGATAAACCTCAGGAGCCATCTCTTGGTACGGTCTTAGTCAAAGAAGGATATACCATCGATCAAATTGCCAAGGCAGTTGAGGTTAATTCGTCAGCTAAAAAAGGCAAAAAAACATCAACTGGACTTAAGGCGAAAGATTTCTTGAAATTGATGAAGGATGATGCTTTCATTACTAAGATGAAAGCGAAGTACCCAACCTTGTTGGCAAACCTTCCAAATTCTACGGATGCTAAGTATGTCCTAGAGGGTTATCTGTTCCCAGCGACTTATAACATTCATGATGATACGACGGTGGAGTCTTTGGCAGAGGAAATGTTGTCAACGATGGATACCTACCTATCACCTTACTATGCGACGATTTCATCTAGTGGACACAATGTTAATGAGATTTTGACCCTAGCTTCTCTTGTTGAAAAAGAAGGAGCTACAGATGACGACCGTAAAAATATTGCGAGCGTCTTCTATAATCGTCTAAACTCAGACATGGCTCTACAAAGTAATATCGCAGTTCTTTATGCTCTTGGAAAACTTGGTCAGGAAACGACCTTGAAAGAAGATGCAACTATTGACACAAACATTGACTCCCCTTATAATGATTATGTTCATAAGGGGTTGATACCAGGTCCTGTGGATAGTCCTAGTCTGTCTGCGATTGAAGCGGTTATCAATCCATCATCTACCAAGTACATGTACTTTGTGGCAGATGTAACCACTGGTAATGTCTATTTTGCTGAAAGCTATGAAGAGCATCAGCATAACGTTGAAACTTACATTAATAGCAAACTAAAAGATAAATAGTCTGATTGGTTCATTAAAATCAAGCAAACGAATAGTGGTTTTGATGATACAGCCAACGGCTCAAAAAATAGAAAAGAGAAAAAAATGGCAGAAAAAACATATGTAATGACACAAGCGGAGAAAGAACAACTTGAAGCGGAATTGGAGGAGTACAAACTCGTCCGTCGTCCAGAAGTTGTAGAACGTATTAAGATTGCTCGTTCTTATGGTGACCTTTCAGAAAACTCTGAGTATGAAGCAGCCAAAGACGAACAAGCCTTTGTTGAAGGACAAATTCAGATTCTTGAAACAAAAATTCGTTATGCAGAAATCGTTGATAGTGATGCTGTTGCTAATGACGAGGTTGCAATTGGTAAAACAGTTGTTGTTCAAGAAGTTGGTACAAACGACAAAGATACTTATCATATCGTTGGTGCAGCCGGTGCTGATATCTTCTCAGGTAAAATTTCAAATGAAAGCCCAATTGCTCAAGCCTTGATTGGTAAGAAAGTTGGCGACAAAGTCGCTATCGAATCACCAGCAGGTAGCTACTCTGTAGAAATCCTTAGTGTAGAAAAAACAGCCTAAGTGACTGTTGGCATTAAGGTGTCCAATATTTGAAACTAGTGGGAGTGAGACAAAACAGTTGTTCTGTCTCACTCCCTTTTTGCTTACCGGCGCTATTAGGAGTTAGGCTGGTCTGAATTAATCTATAAGAAAAGCACTCTTGGCATTTGATATGCCCCCTGTCAAGTAGACAGGTTAAATATCTAAAAAAGTGTCTGTTTTTGAAGGTCAGTCGTACAAAATAAATGTACGGCTGTTTTTTTATGCAGACCACTTTGACTTGTACTTTTCAATTTTGTTATTCTTAGCGATTGGGTATGACAAAGGATGTTCTGATGTTAAGGCAGCGTTTCTGACTTCCAAAGGCGTTCTACAGTCATATCTGCTTTGTGGACGCTCTTGACAGTAAAATCGGATATAGTCTTTGATGGCATATCGGAGGGAGGCCTCATCTGAAATCTCATACATCTGATACATTTCCGATTTTATAATTCCCCAAAAACCTTCTATTGGTCCGTTATCAATACAATGGCCTACTCTTGACATGGATTGAATCATATCAGTATCTTTCAGCTTTTTTTGAAAGTTTTTATTGGTATATTGAAACCCTCTATCGCTGTGAAATATAGGCTTAGCTGTGGGATTTTTTTCAATAGCTTTGTCAAATGTTTTGAAGACTAGCCGATTGTCATTTCGACCACTTATGACAAAAGCAATAGGATAGCGGTCATATAAATCAAGTATGGCACTCAGATAAAGTTTCTTATGAGAGTTAGGAATCTTAAACTCTGTAACATCTGTTACCCATTTTTTGTTCGGAGCAGTCGTATAGAAGTTTCTTGATAACTTATTTTCTGCAGTTTCTTCAGACTTGGCAGTCTTGTATTTTTTCCTTTTCTTACGGATAAAAGCGTGAATATCGAGTATTTTCATAATTCGGTGAATTCTCTTTCTTGAGTAATTCGTATGATTGAAATGATTGATCCAATCGGTCATTCTTCGGTATCCCAAGATGTGTGAAAAACGTTCGTCATATTCTTTAATTAATTCCGCAATTTCGCTGTTTAATTGTTCTTGTTCTGGAACTATTCTATGTTTCCATTTATAAAATGCAGACCTCGTAATGCCGAGCTGATGACACATCCAGCTAATGCTCCACCCTTTATTTGTGTTGAAGTCTTCAATCGCTAAGTATTTTGATTCGTGGCGCTGTTTCCCTAGCCTCACATCCTTCCGAATTCTTTCACTTTTTTTAAGAGTTCAACAGCCATATCCTTTTCTTCTAACTGACGTTTTAAGCGCACATTTTCTCTTCGTAAACGTTCTAATTCATCAACCTCATCATCTAGTTTGTGATGACCCCTTTTGTCAACTAAACCTTCTTCACCATCACTATCATACTTTTTCACCCACGAATACACTTGGCTATAAGAAACATCATAAAGTGACGCCGTTTCCTTATAATTGCGATTGTGTTCAATACAATAATTGACAATCTCTTTACGCTCATCAATAGTAGTTTTACGTCTTGCTTTTGCCATATAGACCCCCTGTTTTGGATTGTAATCCTTAAGTTCTATATTGGCATTATACATCCTAATCCACTTTCTTAAAAGTCCTGAAGAAATATCATACTGATGACCTAAATCAATAGATGAAGCCTCACCACTAATACATTTTTCTACAAGTTCCATTTTAAATTCTTTTGAATAGGAACTGTTTTTTGTTTTCTTTGTGAATCCTAAAATCCCATATTTTTTATAGATGGCGGCCCAATCTTGAATCGTCCTTGTGGAAATATGGAGACAGTTACATATTTCAGATCTGGAACGATTTCCATTAATATAATCGAGACAAGCTTGTTCTTTCTCGTATGGGGTGAATCTTTCTCTTCTAGACATAAAAATACCTCTTAAGTAGATTTTAGGTATTTACCTTGTCTACTTAAGAGGTATCATATCATAGCGGGTGGTTTATTTGTTTCGCACCTTCGGAGCGAAACGGACTTAAAGTCA
>ERZ1026981.171-NODE-171-length-13975-cov-4.932112_pt1 | contig 13975 bp, 10 predicted proteins | sample MGYA00519456_ERZ1026981 | MGnify/ENA primary metagenome ERZ1026981 (study PRJEB26926, sample SAMN06164408) | human gut metagenome | biome: ENVO:00009003; feature: ENVO:2100002; material: ENVO:00002003 | host: Homo sapiens | place: USA | collected 2012 ...
GAGATTTCTGCCTGTCTCGTGGGCTCGGAGATGTGTATAAGAGACAGGATCCGAACTGGTCGAAACTGGCAAATGTTCTGGGACAGGGATCGTCACAGGTTCTGGCAATGGGAACCATGGCCAAATTTATCGGTTCGGGGCCGACTTACGGTTTGTTTGCCGGGGGCGGCGCCGGAGAAATCTTTAAGGAATCCTACGCCAAGGACGGGGATATTGACGCTGCCAATACGCTGGCGCTCATTTCCGGCGGCACAACTTTTGCGATTGACAAGCTTTTCAGCCCGTTACCGAAACAGATAGAAAAAGACGCGCGGATAACCTCCAAAATGATTGCACGTGAAATTGCAGGGGCGCCGCTGCGCGAGGCAGGAACGGAAGTCTTGCAGCAGATGATGGCGGAAAACCTTGTGCGCAAGGTCGGCATTGACGATACGCAGGATTTGTTTGAAGGGCTGATTGAAAGCGCACTGGGGGCAATTGCAGGTTCTTCGGCGCTGATGGCTGCCGACGGAAGCGTTTATTATGCGCGCAAGACATATGAGGATGCCCGGCAGAGAATGCTGCTGCGCGGCGTGACGGCGGAGGAAATCGAGCTTTACAAAAACAATATGATGGAACTGCTAAAGAGCAAACCTGATGCTTTCGGAAAGGTTTTGAACTACGTTCTGGAGCGGAATTTGCAGCGGATGAGCGAAGGGGAAACTATTGCACAGGGCGGTGCCGATGCGGCGACAATGCCCGAAGGCGGGCCGGCTGCGGCGTTAATGCCCGAAACAGGGGCAGCAACGGCGGGTAAGAGTACGGCAGCAACTGCAGAGAGCGGGGCTGATGCGGAGAATGCGACGGTGGCGGCAAAGCGGCAAAACAGAAGCCTGGCGCAGGTACGCCAAGATGTCAAGGGGTTTCACCGTTTGTTTGACGAAGTATACAAACGTTCGCTTAAAGCTACCGGAGACACAGGGAAAGCGAGAATTGCCGCCGGCATGATGCAAGCCAATATGATGGCACTGTACGAGATTGACGGCGGATTTTCTCCGGCTTCCCTTTTTGCGGGGCAGATACCGGAATATAAGCAACTGGCGTATCAGGAGTTTCAGAAACGACTGTCGCCCGAAGCGGCGGTGATGTTTCAGTTCGGCGGGGTTGAAGCCAAATTTGCCGATTTTAAAAAACTGGCGGAGGCCTATAAACTGGAACAGCAGGATTACAGCCCGCGGCTTATCTGGTCAAGAACCGGATGGTATCGCGGCGGGGATGGACGGTGGCGTTTTGAAATCAATGATTCCGGCGCTAAGCTGAAAATACACACCGACGTTAAGGCTGACGACCTTCCCAAGCGGTACTGGCAGACGTATATCCGGAAACTGGAGGAAATGGAAGGGCATGATATTCTGGGACTTCGGAAGTATGAAGAGATTCTTTTTCAGGATAAGGCAATTATTAAAGAGCTTTATAATTATCTGTACAGCGATTTTATCGACTTCTTAGACAAGCATTACCAGCGCAATATGGCGGTCGGCCTTAACCGCAGCGGGTATTTTGAGTTTCGGGATCTGGAAGGAGATTTTGAGGCGGAAGTCAAAGCCCAGAGGGCCCTTGCCGATTCGAGGCTTTATGCCCTGTCTGACGGATACGGGCTAAAGGAAAAGGAACTGCGCGACAGCCAGATATGGAATCGGATGCCCATCTATCTGAAAGACAAAAGCCTTAAAGAAGTTTTGATTGACCGGGGCGAACTGGTTATTCCCGACGGCGGGGAAAACGGCACGGCGGCTAACCGAAACGGAGAAGCGCAGAGTGCGGAAGACGGCAGCTATACACAAAAAACCTCCCCCAGGCAGTCCCGCGTAAAGTCACGGGTGTCGGATAGGGAGGAAAACGGCTATAATGTACCGAAAACCTCCCCCAGGCGGTCCCGGCTACAAATCCGGGTGTCGGATAGGGAGGAAAACGGTACGCCGTTTTTTGATAATGTAGAGGCTGCCGGAGAAAATGTCAAGAGCGCATCAGGCGAAGTACTGCTGAATGTCAGTGCCGATAGATATCAGGCGAGAAATGACTCTGATTTTAAGGCGAAAATGGAAAAACTGCTCGTTTCGTATCAGGGGCGGAAAATATATAATCCGTCGCTGGGGAGAGAAGTGGAAATCAAAAATCTTCCGGTTGAGGACAGACATATCTGGAGTGGCAGCCGGGAACTTTTAATTCCTTATCTGCCCATGTTGCTGGGAACGGCGGTTTTTAACGTTAAGAAAGCGCCGCACGGTTCGAATTCTGTGACGGCGGGAGAAAAAAACTCTTACAAGGCGTATTTTCCGGTGATGATTAACGGCGAACTGATAAACAGCCGAATGACGGTCAAGGAGGACGACAAGGGGGATTTATTCTGGGACTTGCGGCTGGAAGATGTTTCACGCAAGGAAATCGAGGAGGATTTGCGCAAGAGCACAGGAGAGGTTATTTCGTATGACGACTATCTGGCCGAGCAGCGGCGCAAAGCGGAAGAGCTGGCGAAAAGCAGGCGTTCCCCGTGGCTCAGGAAGACTGCTTCCAATGACAATTTCCCTGCAGTCGACCGGTTTTATACCAAGGAACAGATGAAGGTTATCCGCTCGACGCTTGAGGAAACGAAGTATCTGGAATTTTTGGAAAAGATATGGAAAGACGATACGAGCGTCGAGAAAAATTTTCAGACGCTGCGGGAGTTTCTGGACGTGCACGAAGCGGCAACGCCGGAACTGTTCGAATATCAGGCGGAAGTGGGGGAGGAACTGCTGGAACGCGTTCTCAAACGGCGCAAAGCGGCGCAGCGGATGGGAATACCCGAAGGGCCGGAACTTTATATGGATTTGAACAAAGAGCTGGCGTACCGTACCTATCTGGCGGCGCAGGGCGATTATCATAAACCGTACCGCAATATGGCGTATCGTCCTGATTTTTATCGGGAAGCGCATACGCCCCGGCTGATGAGCGACCTGTTTTTCAATCAGGAGAAATACCGCTATCTGCTGCCGGCACAGAAGGTGCAGATTGCCGAAATGCTGGACAAAGTTCACCGGATTTACCGCCTGCACCGGGAAACCGAATTTGCACGCAAGGCGGAACAACGCGACATTCGGGCGGCAAACGCCTATATTGCCGAACATTACGAGGGCGGAGACGAAAGCCTGCGCCGGTATTGGGAAGAACGGCAGCTGCTGCTGGAGAGGAAGGAAGTCCGGCTCGGCGACTTGCTGGAACATCAGGAGCTTTACCGCAACTATCCCGATATGGAAGACGTTATGGTCAGGTTTGAGGAGCTGGCAAATGACGAAGGGTATCATTTTTATCATGACAAAACCAGCAATGCCGACGTTTTGGAGATTGATCCGCGGCAGTTCGACTACGCCAATCTGAAAGACCTGCTGCTGAGGGGAGCTGCATTTGCCATTCAGATGCGGGAAGGGTTCGATCCGGCGCTGACGCCGACGCAGCGGCGCAATTTTATGGACCGCCACATCCATATGGCGCGAAAGGAAATTGCCCCGGTGTTTAACAAGGAGCTGACGGCGTTTCTCGGCAAATACCTGCCGGGGGAAAAGCAGCGCGATTATCTGGTTGAGCGGGAGGTTCCCCTGCCGCTGCTGGGACTTTACCGGAGCGAGGCGAAATCCGCGGCCGGACAGCAAGCCGGCGCGGATACGGCTGAAACGGCGGTTTCAGGAGCAAGAGCCGGAGGTGATGCAGTCGGGATAACGGCTTCTGAGGCGAGAGTCGGAGATGATGCAGTCGGAACAACGGCTTCTGAGGCGCGAGCCGACGGGAACAAACCGGAAATCCTGACGTACAGGGAGATTGATTTCGATCGTTTGTACGAAAAACTCAACGAACGCTACGGCAGCGCACAGCTGGATCCGGACGAGCGGCAAATCGGCGATTTTGCGTATTCAGCTTTGCAAAACCTGCGCGAGGCGATGAATTCGGAAATCCTGACGCGGGCGCGGATGAGTTCGGGATATGCGGTAGCGGCGCCGTTTCCGTGGGGCGGCGTTACATCGCAGGGCAATATCGACGTGCGGGCGATGCTGCGCCGACAGGACTACAGCGACTGGCAGCGGTCGTTTTCGTATTGGGACGAGAAGAACCTGCCGCCTCCGACAGACAGAACGCGCCTGACGTATGCCGATTTGGAGAAAATCGCAAGCAATTTCGACAAAGACATAGCGTTTAAGCCTGATTTTATGCGTTCTGTGCCCGACGACGAAACGGCAGCACCGACGCCGCAAAAAAGGCTGAAGTCGACGCTTGATGTCTTGGCGAAAGGGGCTTTTGACGCGGCAGACAAGACATTGTACCTGTTTGAAACGGCCGATGCGGAAACGATTGTGCATGAAACGTTCCATTATCTGAGCCAGATTTTGAAGAGCCCGGATTTGAACGGCAATATGCTGGCAAAGCGGGCTTATTACCGCCTGATGGACAATTACCGCAAGGAGCTTCTGCACCGCTATGAACCGGTGAACTACAAAGGCGGGTATATGCTTGTTTATAAACGTGGCGAACGGGTCATGCCGGAACTGCCGCGACGGTTTTCTACGCCGGAAGCGGCAATTGAGGCCGGCGTGGAAGAAATGTTCGTGCAGCGTTTTATGGACGCCATCGGCGGCCGGCTGACGGTCGAGCGGGATAGCGAGCAGCTATTGCATAATTTTTACATTGTCTGGCTGGACAAGGTGACGAAACTGCTTGACCTGACTCCTGCAAAAACCGGCAGCGGCGGAAAACAACTGTTTGATGCGGTCGGGAATATGCTGGGCAAGGCCGGGCGGATGCTGAAGGAACGGTATAAACCCGAGAAATAGGCTGAGGCGGGGCGCGGCGGCAGTCAGAAAGCATATCGGCCGAGTGCGGCCGCCGCGCTTTTGAATCTGCCGTACTTTTGAGGCTGCCGCACTTTTGGGGGCTGCGGCGTTCCGACGGCGGAATTTTGGGGTGGAAACTTTGCCACAGGAGTTTTGCAACGCTGATTTTCGGCATAAGGAAAAGCTTGCAAATAAACTAAGGCTGTTCTATAATGTCTGAAAATGTTTTTTTACGGAGTAGGGCATTATGGATAATCAGGAAATTTCCCGGTTGAAAGCCAGAGGCAAAGCAGAACTGCTGGCGTTTGTATTGTTTTTGACGCTTTTGGGCGGAGCGGCGGCGGAATACCGCAGAGAAACTGCTCCTTTGGCGACGGCAGCAGTCGTTTTTGAGAGAGGAAAAGCCAGCCGGGCTGCGGAAAGCCGCCGCGAAACAGTACAGCCTGCAGCGGCCGAAGCCGATAAAAAGGCTGAAATTTCCGCAGCCGAAACAACGGTAAGCAGTGCGGAGACAACCGGCTCGAAAGTAACGACAATCGGAACGGAAACAGCTGCAATGGAGGCGAGGGCTCCGGTTTCGGTTTTATCGGCTCCGGCGGCAGAAGAAATTGCAGCAAGAGCGGAGAACGGACAGAATGTTTCCGGCAGCACCCAGGCAGTTCAGGGGGCGGAGCAGGCGGAAATTTCCGGCGAGGCATTGACCGAATTTTTGGACTTTGTGCAGGAAACAAAAGAAAAAGTTGATGCCGTAAGCAAACCGGAATCGGCGTTGGCAAAAATCAGTCAGCCGGAAACGGCGGCAAAGCCGGCCTCCCGCTCCGAAACGGTTGTTTTTGAGGAAGGGAAGATAGAAATTTATGACAGTGAGAAAGGCGTTGTTGCCGTAGAAGAAACGGCGGGAGGAAATGCCGTTCCGGCAGACAGCGGCGCCAAAGCTTCTTCCAACGGAGAGGCTGCTGGTGCGGCGGAGCAGCGGAGTTCTGCCGGTGCCGGAGAGGCAGCGGGGGCAGCTGAAAATCAGGCTGAGGGAGCAGACAAAGCTGTTTCCGGCGGAGAGACCGCAGGTGCGGAGATGTCGCGGAGTTCTGCCGGAGAAACCGCAGGTGCGGCGGAGCAGCGGAGTTCTGCCGGTGCCGGAGAGGTCACGGACGTGGTTGAAACAAAAGGTGTTAATGATGTCGAAAAGCCGGTGGTGCTGATACCGGGGCAAAAAGACGGTGAATCGGCCGAAACAACAGAAAATCAAACTCAACCTACTGTAACAGCACAAGAAAATATTTCTTCCGAAACTTCCGTATCAGCGGGAGGAGAGGCAGTCGATATGATGAAGGATATTGCGGCGCGTCAGCAGGAGGCAGATTCAGCGCAAAAGTAGTTTTTATAACATATTGAAAATAAATCAATTATTTTACGTTAACTGATTTTTTGCAAAAAAAATCAAAAAAATGAAAAGAAAGTGTTGACTTATTATTTTTTTATCTATATAAACGCTTTTGTTCCGACCAATGGTCCCATCGTCTAGTGGTTAGGACATCGCCCTTTCACGGCGGTAACATGGGTTCAAATCCCGTTGGGATCACCAATTTAAACGGCGCTCTTTTCAGGGTGCCGTTTTGCTATATGGGTGCTATATGGGGACGAGGCTTTCAGCGAGTTTGAATGTTCTTTTGTGAAAATCATATTTGGGGAGTTTTTACGAATTCGTTTGTATCTGGCTTGGTAAACAGAGTGTGCAGATAAAGAGTTTGCGCTGATTTTACAACAATTGAAGAAATGCCTTGAAGTTTTAAGTTTTGGATATTACAATGCCCAGCTAAAATGATATATTGGGGTAAACAATGGAAAATATTGTTCGTGTCGGGGTTGGAATTTATATTTTTAATCAAGAACATCAAGTTCTTTTGGGCAGAGAAAAAGCGTTCACGGATATGGATGCTGGTGTCCGCCCGGAGGGCACCTTGAATTTGGTGAGACGAATGAACAAGCTGCTATTCGGGAAGTAAAAGAAGAAACAAATCTTGATATTTGCGAAGATGATTTGAGTTTGCGAGGCGTTACCAATGATTTTTATTCTCAAACTCAAAAGCATTATATTACATTGCATTTCTTTTGCACTAAGTTTGTCGGTACGCCGCAAGTTATGGAAAAAGACAAATGTGTGTGTTGGAAATGGTTTGACGTGAATAATCTTCCAGAGAATTTACTTCTATCCAATCAGAATTTTATAAAAAAATGTTCTTTAGAGTGTTTGTAGATGAGCATCAGGGAAAAGGCGTATTTTGAACGCCGGGTTTGCTATTGCTGCGAGAAGGATATTGTGACTCCGCATAAGTTTTATTCGGAAATGTGCGAAAGTTGCGGAGAATTAAATTATCAAAAAAGAATACAACGGATTGATTTACGCAATCATCATGCATTGGTTACCGGCGGCAGAATTAAAATCGGGTTTGAAACAGCTCGTTTGCTGTTGGAAATGGGGGCTGATGTTACGGTAACATCCCGTTTTCCGAACGATACGTTGAAAAGATTTCAAAAACTTGAGAATTTTAATCAGTATCAACCGCGTTTGCATATTATTGGCGCGGACTTTCGTTTTGTACAGTCGGTGCAGAGTGTAATAGAGTTTTTTAAGGGCAGACCGTTAGATATTTTAATCAACAACGCAGCACAAACAGTACGCAGACCGGCTCCTTTTTATAAGCATTTGTTGGAGGCGGAGTTGCAAAGGCCTGCTTTGGAAAATATTGTTTCTTCCGGAATTAAAGTATTAGCCGATACAAAACTTAATTTGCCGGCTCAAAACAAACGGTTGACTTCAGCGGAGATGTCGCAGTTGGCATTATTGCCGGAGGATCTGATTACGAATGAGAAAATTTTTCCTGCTGGAAAATATGATAAAGATGGCCAACAGCTGGATTTGCGCGATAATAACAGTTGGATGTATGAATTGGAAAATGTTTCTCTGGTAGAGATGTATGAAATTTTGCAAATTAATCTGATAGCTCCTTTTTTGCTGAATACAAAGCTGCTGCCTGTTTTGCAGCAGAATAAAAATATGGCTTTTATTATTAATGTTTCGGCTATGGAAGGCAATTTTTATGCGCCACGCAAACACAGTCGCCATCCACATACGAATATGGCGAAAGCTGCATTGAATATGATGACAAGGACTGTTGCGGAACATTATAAAAATTTGGGCGTTTTTATGAATAGTGTTGATACGGGATGGATAACCAATGAGAAACCTAATCCACAAAATTTGGGCGAAAACGAGCGAAAATCCAAGATGGCGATTGACGAAACAGATGGCGCCATGAGAGTATTGGATCCAATTATTTCAGCCTTACAAAATAAAGAACCTCAGTATGGAAAATTATTTAAGAATTACAGAGAATATAAATGGTAAATTTGGAGATAATTTGTTTTGCCGGAATATGAATGTGTTTGTAGTTTTTTATTTCAAAGCCGTTTGAGGATTTAATATTTTGGTTCGTAAACCGTGAGTTGAGCATCACCAATACTAACGGCGCCCTTTTCTGGGTGCCGTTTTGCTATGCGGGACGAGGCTTTCAGCGGGTCTGAATGTTCTTTTGTGAAAATCGTATTTGGGGAGTTTTTACGAATTCGCTTGACGATAATCCTTTGTCTTTACAGTGCAATAAATTTTTATGCTATAAAATAGAAAAATATCTTGACTTAAAGTATGCTCTAAAATTTATCATTTTCGTGTCTGATATTTATGAGTTATTTTTCGGAGGGAAAAATGAAGATTTTTTTATTTTTATTGGTTGTCGTGGCGGTAATTTTGGCGTGGCGGTTTTATCCGGTAAATTCCTGGGACAAAACTTTCCCAAAAAGCGACAATGTTACTGTTAAAAAGGTAAAATTTAAAAATCGCTACGGTATTGAGCTGGTTGGGGATTTATACATACCCAAAAATAAAGTTACTGAAAAACTGCCGGCGATTGCCGTTTCCGGCCCTTTTGGTGCGGTTAAAGAGCAATCATCCGGTTTGTATGCTCAAACAATGGCGGAGAGAGGTTTTATTACTTTGGCTTTTGATCCGTCTTATACGGGCGAAAGCGGCGGACATCCGCGTTTAGTCGCCTCACCGGATATTAATACGGAAGACATGAGTGCCGCAGTTGATTTTTTGAGTGTGCAAGATGATGTTGATGCCGATAAAATAGGCGTTATCGGAATTTGCGGATTTGGCGGTTTTGCTTTAAACGCTGCGGCGATGGATACAAGGATAAAGGCAACTGTTACTTCGACGATGTATGATATGAGCAGAGTTAATGCCAACGGCTATTTTGATACAATGGATAAGGAAGGCCGCTATAAGCTTAAGCAAAAACTTAATGCCCAACGTACGGAAGACTTTAGAAACGGAACTTATGCAGCAGAAGCAGGGCTGCCGGATAAATTAACAGGAAAAGAACCGCAGTTTGTTAAGGATTATTATGATTATTACAAAACACCGCGCGGATATCATAAGCGTTCTAAAAACTCAAATACGGGCTGGAATATGACATCTTCTTTGTCGTTTATCAATATGCCCATTTTGGCTTACAGCGATGAAATTAAGAGTGCGGTTCTGATGATTCACGGCGAGAATGCTCATAGCCGCTATTTCAGCGAAGATGCTTATAAAAAACTGGTTGGCAATAACAAAGAACTTATGATTATTCCTAATGCCAACCATACAGATTTATATGATAGAACTGATATAATCCCGTTTGATAAAATAACGCAATTTTTCAGAGATAATTTGAAATAAGCGGAATTTTATCCGGTTTGTGATAAACATCAGCAATGCAACCAGCGCTCTCTTCAGAGCGCTGGTTTGTTGTGCGGGACGAGGCTTCCGGCTGGTTTGAATGTTCGTCTGTGAAAATCGCATTGCGGGAAGATGTTACGAACTCGTGTACTGGCAATCTTTTATTTTTTGACAGCATTATCGGGTTTGAAGTTCGTCGGGGTTCGGAAAATATTTTGCTCATTTTATGTTTTTTTATTTTTGTGTTGACAAGTTGAAAATATGATTTTATATAATAGTCAAATATTAGACTATCAAATAATTTACTAAACGGATTTTATATGAAAAGGGAAGAAGTCAGAGCGTTTGTTAACCAATATTGCCATTTGCGGGATGTGCAGTATGCGGCGTATACGGCTTGTGCGAGAAGACATAATTTAACGACAAATGAGTTGTTTGTCCTGGATATTATTTGGTTTGCAGAGGATGGCTGTTTGCAGTCTTATATTTGTGAAAGAATGTCGGCAACCAAACAAACCATAAGCGCGATAATCAAAAAATTTTGGAAATCAGGTTATGTAACCCTTGCCGAATCTGAAACAGACCGGCGCAATAAAATCATCCGTTTTACTGATAAAGGCTATGACTATGCGAAAAAAATTATTCCTCCGGCGGCAAATGCAGAGATTGACGCGATGGCTGAGTTGGCTAAATCGGAAAATATTGCCGAGTTAGTACGGTTGACAATGTTATTTTCTGGTCTGATGAAGAGAAAATTTGATGAATTGAAATAGGATTATATTAAAATGGAACTTTATGAAGCAATTGAAAAACGCAGGACAATCCGGGATTTTGAAGATAAACCGGTTGATATGGAAGTTATCAAAAAAATTCTTTCCGCAGGTTTGAAAGCCCCGACAAACAATCACTTGCGCCAATGGGAATTTGTGATTATCAATGATAAGAAAGAACGTTTACGCGTACTGAAGCTGGAAGATATGACAAATCCCGATGATTGTGACAAGATGCTGGATGGTTTCGGTATGACCGATACAGACCAAAGGGGAATGTATCATATCGCAATGCCAAAGCAGTTTTCCATGTTATATAATTCAGGATGTTTAATCTTGCCTTTCTTTAAGTTGCGTGAACCGTTGTTGCAACCGACTTGTCTTAGCTCTTTAAATGAATTTGCCTCTATTTGGCTTTGCATTGAAAATATTTTGTTGGCGGCTGCCGCGGAAGGCATATTCGGCGTTACCCGCATTCCGATGACAGAGGAATTGGAACATATTAGAAAAGCAATCAATCATCCTGACGATTATGCGATGCCTTGTTACATTGCTTTGGGATATCCTGCCAAAGATGCAAAAATACCGGTGCAAAAAGTTATTAATGTTGAAGACAGGATACATATTAATAATTGGTAAAATCGGCTCGGAAACTATGAGGCGAGCCTCGCCAATTCAACGGAGCTTTCTTCAGAGCGCTGGTTTGTTATACGGGATGAGGCTTCCGGCTGGTTTGAATGTTCGTTTGTGAAAATTATATTTCGGGAAGATTTTACGTACGAATTTGTGTATTGATAGTAAAACAATTTTCATCTATGAACAGTTCGCCAGGATTATTTTGGTTCCTTGTTATCATTTAAGCGGTGTATGATGGCGATACATTTTCCCTCAAAGTCTGACAAGGGCAAATTTGTTCCTAGGATATAGGCATCCAGTTCTTCCCCATCACCAGAGACAGTATTTGGAATATAGCCGTAATTAACCGGGTATATGAACCCATGCTTTGGATGAGATGAGCCTAAAGGGCGGTCTATTTTGGCTTTAACAATTTTTCCGATATAATGTTGCGAATTATTTATTTCACTTCTCTGTTTTTTTATTTTAACAAATAAGAAGCTTATTGCCATAGAAATCAGCTCGAAAATTATAAGGTTGGCACAAGTTTGGGGATTTAGAATTTAATTTTTGTTAAAATTTCATCTTTATCATACTCCTTTTTTTCAAGTTTTGGCCAGGTGTCTAGGGAATCATTGTCAAAGCGAGGGAAAATGTGGATATGAAAATGAGGTACTGATTGTTGGGCAGACTTACCGCTGGCGTGTAAAATATTGATGCCGGTGGCGCCGAGGCATTCTTTCAGATGCAAGCTGATTTTTTTGGTAAACTTTATAATGTGTGTCAGCTCTTCCTCCGGAATATCGAAAATATTTTCAAAATGCTTATTGGGGATGACAAGCAGATGCCCGTACACCTCCATATTTCTTGGTAAAAAGCAGGATAAAATATTGTCTTGATAAATTATTTTTGCCGGAAGTTTTTGATTATAAATCTTACAAAAAGCACACTCCATAAACGCCTCCTGTTATTTTATCCTTGTTTGCAGCTTAGTGTAATAGAACATATAAGTCAAAACAAAAGTTGGGGCGGCTGTGATTTCTTGAAACGGCTGTAAATATTTCAGGTTGATTTTTTTTGCGGCAGGTGATTTAATATCCGTGGTAAAAGAAATGTATGAAGATTTTAAATTGGGGTATTTTATTATTTTTGGAGGAAAAGAAGATTTTGAAGATACGAAAGTTTGAGAGGGCTGATTTACCTCAAGTTTTGGAGTTGTGCCGGGAGGTTCGCCAGTATCATACAGATATTCTCGGCGGGTATTTTGCCGAGCAGGACGATGCGTTTGAGCAATCGGGGTTTTTGGCAACTCTGGAAGATGACAGGATGACGGCATTAGTTGCGGAAGAAGGTGAGGAAATTAACGGGTATTTATTGGCGGAGAAAAAGTATTCGCCGTATTTGAGAGAACCAAATGTTGTCCATATTTCAAATATTGGGGTGAAGAAAGGTCTGCGGGGAAAGGGCATCGGAAAAAAGCTTATGGATGCACTTTTTGAGATGTGCAAAGCAGAAGGTGTTGATGAAATCCGGCTTGGAGTATTTAATAAAAATACTGTTGCTTACAAATTTTATGAACGATATGGATTTGAACCCTTTGAACAGAGAATGAGCATCCGGCTCAAGGAACATACAGTTTGAGAAAAGCCGTCCAGTCCGCAAACTGCGGGTCAACTCCGCCCGTTCAGACGGATATCCGGCTTTAGCTTTAGCCTAATTCCATACAGAGGATGGGATACGGGTTTCCCTGTTCGTCAAAGTCAGTCCTTTTATACACTCTGAATCCCATGTGTTCATAAAAGCCGACGGCCTGTGGGTTTTGTTCGTTGACGCACACTTCATTGACGGCGTAGTTTTCGATGCCGTATTTTATCAGTTGCCGGCCCAGCCCTTTTCCCCTTTCTTCGGGCGCTATAAACAGCATTTCGATTTTTCTGCCTTCTATTCCCATAAAAGCGACAGGTTCGCTTTTTCCGTTTTCGGCAATAAGCAAATGCGATACGTTTTTTAACGCATCGGGAACATATCCTTTTATTTTTTCAATTTCTCCGGCAGACAAAAAGAGGTGCGTCGCCTTGACGGAAGCTTCCCATACTTTGACTAATTGCGCTATCAGCAGCGGGGGTCTTTGTGCGGGGATAAGCAGTTTCATTTCAGGGCTCCTGGTCTGGTTGGCAATAAAGAAAAAACGGGCAGAAAGCGGGGAAAATCTCTTTTTGCGCGTTACAATGCCGGAATTGCTGTCTGGGCAATACCGGAATTGGCGTTTGATTTTATATATGATTTTTGCGGCAAAAGCAACAGAAAAATAATTGCAAGAAGAAAACAGTCGGCGGATAAAATAAGAGCCCTGCCGGTGGGGCAAGGCTTTTGAAAGAGGCGCACGGGCAGATCCGGTGGAAGACGCGGGCGGAGCCAGCCGGAGGGCAACGCGGGCAAATCCGGTGGAAAATGCGGGCGGTATGCGGCAGCCAGGCGTTTCGTCAGCATGACTGCGGGCGGCGGCTTAAACGTCCGGCGTTTCAGTAATTGAGCCAGAGGACTTTGTTCTTTTGCTTCTTTTCCGCTTTGAATGCCTTATGTGCGAGGACGAGAAGCAGAAGCCCCCAGCAGGCATAAAAAGCGATACAGCAGATAATCAGGGGATGATTAAGTTTTTGAAATCTGACTGCGGCGTAAAAAAGAAGCGTCGTATCGACAGCCACAGGCCATAAAAAATAAGTCATCATCCAGCGGATAATGTTTTGCTGAGTTTTGTATGCCTTAACGGCTTCTTCGGAACTGGCGTACAAATAAGCGTGCTGCTTTTCATATACGTCGATTACCGGGTAGGCGCTTTGCGCGGGGTGTATCCCGTACTGATGTCGGAACAGGCTTACAGCCTCTTCAATCATTTTTTTATTCATAATCCTAAAATTTAATAATTAAACAACATAATCGAATTCTGTCTCTTATACACATCTGACGCT
>ERZ1026981.184-NODE-184-length-13362-cov-9.798978_pt1 | contig 13362 bp, 10 predicted proteins | sample MGYA00519456_ERZ1026981 | MGnify/ENA primary metagenome ERZ1026981 (study PRJEB26926, sample SAMN06164408) | human gut metagenome | biome: ENVO:00009003; feature: ENVO:2100002; material: ENVO:00002003 | host: Homo sapiens | place: USA | collected 2012 ...
TTCATATAATCACCTATCTACATTTTAGCACAATTTAAACTATAAAAAAAGAGAGTTAACACTCTCTTTAATCAACTAATTCTTGTTCTAAAACTTCCAAAGGCTCCTCTTTTAAATTATCTAATTCTAAAGAATAATCAACCTTACGATATTTTTTAGCACCTGTTCCAGCAGGAATTAATTTACCAATTAATACATTTTCTTTTAATCCTTGTAAATAATCAACCTTACCGTGAATAGCGGCATCAGTTAAAATACGTGTTGTTTCTTGGAATGATGCAGCTGATAAGAATGAATCAGTCTCAAGTGAAGCTTTAGTAATACCAAGAAGAACTGGTATACCTTTAGCTGGCTTTTTACCTTCAAGAATTAAAGATTGATTTGTTTCTGTAAATTTATTATAATTTACCATTGTTCCTGGCAAGAATAATGAATCTCCTGAATTAATAATCTTAATTTTAGAAATCATTCTTTTAGCCATAATCTCAACGTGTTTATCAGATATATCAACACCTTGAGAACGATATACTTTTTGAATTTCTTTCAATATATATTGTTGTGTTGTAATTGGATCAGTAACTGCTAATAACTCTTTTGGATTTATTGCACCAAATGTAATTTTATCACCAGCATTAATTTCGTCACCTTTTTCAACGCATAATTTAGCACCATAGTTTGTAGTATATTTTTTAGTTTCGACATCGTTTTTAACATAAACTACAAAGTTTCCATTGCCTTCTTCAATTTCACTTACTATACCAGTAATTTCTGAAACAATAGCTTTACCTTTTGGATTACGAGATTCAAATAATTCTTGAACACGAGGTAAACCTTGAGTTATATCATCACCTGCTACACCACCAGTGTTAAATGTTCTCATAGTTAATTGTGTACCTGGTTCACCAATTGATTGTGCAGCCATAATACCAACAGCTTCACCCTCCTCAACAATTGTACCAGTTGCTAAGTTACGTCCATAGCACATACGGCAAACTCCATGATCTTCCTTACATGTAAGAACAGTTCTAATTGGTACTTTAGTTATACCGGCTTTTATTATTTTATCTGCTATTTGTTCTGTTATATATGTATTTCTTTCACATATAGTTTCCTTTGTCTCTGGATTTATAATCTTCTTACTAGTATATCTACCAATAATACGATCGCTTAAAGATTCAATTACAGTACCATCTTTTTCGTTAATAAACGCTTCAACCATAACACCATTTTCTGTACCACAATCATCAGATTTAACAATAATATCTTGTGCTACATCTACCAAACGACGTGTTAAATATCCAGCATCAGCAGTCTTTAAGGCTGTATCTACAGCACCTTTACGAGCACCATGTGTAGATAAGAAGAATTCACTAATTGTTACGCCATCACTAAATGACGAAATAACTGGAATCTCTTCTGACTTACCATTTGGTTTACCAAATAGACCACGCATACCAACTAATTGTGTATACGATCCCATATCACCACGGGCTTTAGAAGTCATCATGATACAGATTGGATTATCTTTGTCCTCACTAACCATTTCTTCAAGTTCTTTTTGAACTTGACCTTTGGCATCTGTCCAAAGGGATATAACTTTTTGATATCTTTCATCTTCTGTTATTAAACCACGTTTAAATTGTTTATTAACTTGATCTACTAATTTTTGAGTTTCTTCAACAATCTCATGTTTTTTAACAGATGGTTTTATATCACTAATAGCAATACTAATTCCAGAAATTGTAGAATATTTAAACCCAAGATCCTTTAATTTATCAAGCATTACTGAAGTTTCAGTTGTCTGGTATCTCTTATAGATTTGTGCAATTAATTTAGTTAATACTCCTTTGGCAAACGCCGGAACTAATTCCATCTTAGAAATAGCTTCTGGAATATTAGTTCCTCTATCCAAGAAATATTTTGCTGGAGTAATTTTTTCAATATTTTCACTAGTTCCATCATTTATATATTGGAATGTATCTGGGAAAATTTCATTAAATAGAATTTTTCCTACAGTTGTTACTAAATATTTATTTAAGTAAGAATCTGGAAATAATTTATGTTTAAATGCTTTAACAGGAATAGCTATTCTAGTATGAAGTGTAATTTCTCTTCGTTCATATGCCATCAAAGCTTCGTCTGGACTCTTGAATACTCTTCCTTCACCTTCAAGTCCTGCTTTTTCAATAGTAATATAATAATTACCTAATACCATGTCCTGGCCTGGTGTAACAATTGGTTTACCATCAGATGGTTTCAAAATGTTATTAGCACCTAACATAAGAATTCTTGCTTCAGCTTGAGCTTCTTCAGTAATAGGAACGTGAACAGCCATTTGGTCTCCATCAAAGTCCGCATTAAAGGCCGCACAAACTAATGGATGAAGTCTTATACTACGACCATCAATTAATTTTGGTTCAAAAGCTTGAATACCAAGACGGTGTAAAGTTGGAGCACGATTTAGCATAACTGGATGTTCTTTAATCTTCTCTTCTACAACATCCCATACTCTTTCATCTTGATTTTCAATCATCTTTTTAGCAACTTTAATATTACTTGCTATTTCTTTTTGAACTAAACCATTAATAACATGTGGTTTAAATAACTCCAAAGCCATTTCTTTTGGTATACCACATTGATACATTTTTAAGTTTGGTCCAACAACTATAACAGAACGTCCAGAATAATCAACACGTTTTCCTAGTAAATTTTGACGGAAACGACCTTGTTTACCTTTTAACATACTAGATAAAGATTTTAAAGGTCTATTTCCTGGCCCTGTAATATTACGTCCACGGCGTCCATTATCAAATAAGGCATCAACAGCTTCTTGTAACATACGTTTTTCGTTTTGAATAATGATACTAGGAGCACCTAAATCAATTAATTTCTTTAAACGATTGTTACGATTAATAACTCTTCTATATAAGTCATTTAAGTCACTAGTTGCAAATCGACCACCATCTAACTGAATCATTGGTCTAAGTTCTGGTGGAAGAACTGGTAATGCAGTTAAAATCATCCATTCTGGTTTATTTCCTGATTCAATAAATGCATTCAATATATCTAAACGCTTAACCAAACGAACTCTTTTTTGACTAGAAGAATCTTTAATCTGGTCTAACTCTTCTTTAATTTGATCTAATTCTTTTTGTAAATCTACGCCTTCTAATAACTCTTTAATAGCTTCAGCACCCATTCCAACACGGAATGAATTACCATATTTTTCATAATATGCACGATACTCTTTATCGCTTATTGTTTGTTTTTTCTCAAGAGGAGCAGGCCCTGGATCGAGTACTACATAAGAAACGAAATATAGTACCTCCTCCAAATCACGTGGAGACATATCTAGAACTAATCCCATACGAGAAGGAACTCCTTTAAAGAACCAAATATGGGATACAGGAGTTGCTAGTTCAATATGACCCATACGCTCACGACGAACTTTTGCCCTTGTTACTTCTACACCACATCGATCACAAGTAATCCCTTTATATCTTAATCTTTTATATTTACCACAAGCACACTCAAAATCTTTTGTTGGTCCAAATATTTTCTCACAATACAAACCATCACGTTCTGGTTTTAAAGTACGATAGTTAATTGTTTCTGCTTTTTTTACCTCACCATATGACCATGAACGTATTTTTTCGGGTGATGCAATACTAATTTTCAATCCTTCAAAATTATTAACATCCATTATTGCTCATCCCCTTCCAAATCATTTAATTCTTCTTCTGGTATATCAAAGTTATCTTCATCTATATCATCATCAAAATCATCATCGTCATCAGAGTTATCATCATATTCAAAATCATCTGATTCATAATCCTCTTCTGCAAAAGCATCATCATACTCTTCAAACATTTCATCATTTGATTCTGCTCCAACTTGATTAACAACCACTTCTTTAGTTTTTTCTTCAGAATTTCCAAAAACATCTTTATCATTCTCTTCAAGTTCTTTCAACTCGACAAAATTACCTAATTCATTTAATACTGTTATATCAAGTCCTAATGCTTGGAACTCTTTAATTAAAACTCTAAATGATTCTGGTATACCCGATTTTGGTATTGGTGTTCCTTTTACAAGTGCCTCATATACTTTTACACGACCTACTACATCATCTGATTTAATAGTCATCATTTCTTGAAGAACATGTGCAGCACCATATGCATACAATGCCCAAACTTCCATTTCTCCAAATCTCTGACCACCGAATTGTGCCTTACCTCCAAGAGGTTGTTGTGTAACCATTGAATAAGGTCCAGTTGAACGTGCATGTAATTTATCATCAACCATGTGATGTAATTTGATCATATACATAATACCAACACTAATACGATTATCAAATGGTTCACCAGTTCGTCCATCATATAGAACTGTTTTTCCATCTTCATCTAAATTAGCCTCTTTTAAAGCATCGATAATTTCTTCACGATTAGCACCACTAAATACTGGAGTTGCTACATGAATTCCTAATTCTTTGGCTGCAATACCTAAATGCATTTCTAATATTTGTCCAATGTTCATACGTGAAGGAACTCCTAATGGGTTCAACAATATATCAATTGGCTCTCCATCAGCTGTATAAGGCATGTCTTCACTTGGCAATACTAATGAAATAACACCCTTATTACCATGACGACCAGCCATTTTATCACCAACAGTTATTTTTCGTTTTTGAGCAATATACACACGAATTATTTTAGACACACCAGCAGGTAATTCATCAGTATCTTCTTTTGTAAATACTTTAATATCATGAACAATTCCGCCTCCACCATGTGGAACTCTTAAAGATGTATCCCTAACTTCACGAGTTTTCTCACCAAATATAGCATGTAATAATTTTTCTTCAGAAGTAAGTTCAGCCATTCCTTTTGGTGTAACTTTACCAACTAAAATATCATCATCTTTTACTTCTGTTCCAATAGCTACAATACCATTTTCGTCTAAATTTTTACGACTTTCTTCACTAACATTTGGGATATCTCTTGTAAACTCTTCAGGTCCTAATTTAGTATCACGACATTCGATTTGATAATCTTGTATATGAATTGATGTATAAACATCATCTCTAACTAATCTTTCATTTAATATAACGGCATCCTCATAGTTATAACCATTAAAGTTCATAAATGCTACCCTAACGTTCTTACCTAGAGCCATTTCACCTTTATCAGTACTTGGTCCATCAGCTATAATTTGTCCCTTATGAATCTCATCACCAGCACGAACAATAGGTATTTGATGATAACAAGTTCCTGCATTACTACGATCAAATCCACTCATATAATATGTATCCATTCCAGCTTTAGTTTTAACTAATATTTTTCTAGAATCAACATAATCTACAATTCCATCAGCTTTAGAAATAATTACTGCTCCAGAATCACGAGCTGATATGGCTTCAATACCTGTACCAACAATTGGTGCTTCTGCTTTTAATAATGGAATAGCTTGACGTTGCATGTTTGAACCCATCAATGCACGTTTACCATCATCATGTTCCAAGAATGGAATACCTGCTGTAGTAATAGATACAACTTGTTGACTAGATACGTCCATATAATCAACATCTTTAGAATTAATAATAATATTTTCTCCACGATAACGTACTGGAACTCTCTCATCAGCAAATTCATCATCTTCTGTCAAAGCAACTGTAGCTTGTGAAATATGATAATCTAGCTCTTCATCAGCAGTCATATAAGTAATCTCATCTGTTATTTTTCCATTAATAACCTTACGATAAGGTGTCATGATAAATCCATAATCATTAATTCTAGCATAACTTGCTAAAGCAGTTATAAGTCCGATATTTGGTCCTTCTGGAGACTCAATAGGACAAAGTCTTCCATAATGAGATGGATTAACGTCACGAACTTCCATACCAGCACGATCACGAGATAAACCACCAGGCCCTAAAGAAGATAATCTTCTTTTATTAGCTAACTCAGCAACTGGATTAGTTTGATCCATAAATTGCGATAACTGACTACTACCAAAAAATTCTTTAATAGCTGCAGTTAATGGTCGAATATTAATTAATGATTTAGGAGTTACCTCTGCAATATCTTGAGTGGACATACGATCACGTATTACTCTTTCAATACGACTAATACCAACTCTAAATTGGTTCTGTAATAATTCACCAACCTGACGAACACGACGATTAGATAAATGATCAATTTCGTCAAAATTACCAATGCCATCATGTAAATTTAAATAATATGATACTGATGCATAAATATCAGATATTGTAAGTCTCTTTAAATCCAATGTTTGATCATTACCAATAATAGAAACAATCTTCTCTGGATTCTTTTTAGAAAATACTTTAACAACTTGAACTCTATTATAAGAATCTAATTCTTCATTTATTAAAGTTTCTTTAACTCCATAACCATTAGCAAATACTGGTTTTAATTTTTCTAACAAATCTTTAGTTACTACATCTCCATTTTCAGCAATAACTTCGCCATTAACTTTAATTGTTTCAGCTAATTTACAACCTAATAAACGATCTACGACATTTAATTTTTTGTTAAATTTATAACGACCAACACGTGCTAAATCATATCTAAATGAATCAAAAAATCTCGATACTAATTGATTTTTAGCACTATCTAATGTACTAGGTTCTCCTGGTCTTAATTTAGAATGAATATCAATTAACGATTCATCTGTATTCTTATTTGCATCCTTTTCAATTGTACGCAAAATATAATCATCTTCTCCAAAAAGATCAATAATATCAGCATCATTTGACAAACCTAATGCTCTTAAGAATGTCGTAATTGGGACTTTACGAGTTCTATCTATTCTAACATAAATCGTATCTCTTGCATCTGTCTCATATTCTAACCATGTTCCTCGTGTTGGAATTATTTGAGATGTAATAATAAGTTTTCCATTCTTCTTATCAATTTCTCTTCCAAAATATACACTCGGTGAACGAACTAATTGAGATACAATAACACGTTCTGCACCATTTATAACAAAAGTTCCACTTTCTGTCATAATTGGCATATCACCTAAATATATTTCTTGTTCTTTAACTTCTCCTGTTTCTTGATTAAATAATCTAGCTTGTACCTTTAAAGGCGCAGCATAGGTTGCATAACGATCTTTGCAACCTTTTATTGAGTATCTTGGTTCATCAAACGAGTATTCACCAAATTCTAAAGTTAAATTTCCAGTAAAGCTTTCTACTGGAAAGATATCTTCAAATACCTCACTTATTCCCTCTGTCATAAACCAATCATATGACTTTTTTTGAATTTCCAATAAATTGTTTAATTCAATAGCATTTTTAGTTTTTGCATAACTTCTTCTTTCTCGATAATCACCGAATTTTTTTACTGTATAAGCCACTGTTTCACCCCATAAACTAATTTTTTCTAGATACATGTATTGGTACCGAAATAATACATGTCACCAATTTATAATTTTACCAAAGAGTGGGCAACTTGTCAATAATTTTGACAATCTATTACAAAAAAGCCTTTGTTTTTATTAAGTATTGAAACACTATATTCTGCTTTCAAAACATCAACCAATGTTTTAGCACCTTGATCCTTATGAATTACAAATATCAAATGTCCATTTGGTTCTAAAAAAGTTTTAGCACCAAATAATATTTCATATAATACTTTTTTACCTACTCTTATAGGTGGATTACTAATTATATAATCATATTTATGTGTTATGTTTTCATACATATTACTTTCAAATATATTTACCTCAACTTTATTAAGTTTAGAATTTTTCTTAGATAAAGATAACGCTCTATTATTTATATCAACCATATCAACTTTTTTACCATGATATGCTAAATATATTCCAATAGGTCCATAGCCACACCCAAAATCTAAAACATGTCCATCAATCATATTTAAGTTTAAACTTTCTAATAAAGTCCTTGTTCCAAAATCAAGACCTTTTTTAGAGAAAACATCATTATCTGTAACAAAAACAAATGGTTGTCCTGAAATAATAGCTTTAATTTTTCTCTCTTTACTAATCGATATTGGATTACTTTCAAAATAATGTGACATAACGCCTCCAATTATATCCCAAAAACACGTAAAGCCCATACTAGATATCTAGTATAGGCTATTTAGTTTTCGTTTAATATTACTTTAATTCGATTGTTGCTCCAGCTTCCTCGAATTTTGCTTTTAATTCTTCTGCTTCTTCTTTTGCAACTTTCTCTTTAACAACGCCACCATTGTCAGCAATTGCCTTAGATTCACCTAAGCCTAATCCTGTAACTTCTTTAATTATTTTGATAACGTTAATCTTGTTTGGACCAGCACTAGCTAATACAACATCAACTTCACTTGGACCTTCTTCAGCTACAGCAGCGCCTGCAACTGGAGCAGCTTGAGCTACTGCTGATGGATCTACTCCAAACTCCTCTTTCATTAAATCTACTAATTCTTTAATTTCTAATAAATTTTTCTCTTTTAAAGCTTCAATTATTTCTTTATTTTCAATCTTTGCCATTTTTAATTCCTCCCTAATAATTTATTTTTATTGTTCTTTCTCTAAATTTTGTGCATGTAAATCTAAGCAAATTGCAACATTTTTTACATGTTCGATTAAACCACCTGCAAACATTGTAAGTAGTCCATCTCTTGATGGAATTGTAGCATACTTCTTTAATGTATCTAAATCTGTAATTTCACCATCTACAATACCAATTTTCATTTCTAAATTTGGGTGATTTTCAATGAATTTACTTACAGCCTTTATTGGTTCAACTATATCTTTACCAAAAGCAACAACCTTAGGACCATTTAATTCATCTTTTAAATCAATATTTAAAGTTGTTAAAGCTCTATTTACTAATGTATTCTTATATATTTTCAATTCAGAATTACTTTCCCTTAAGCTTCTTCTCAATTCCATTGTTTCACTAACAGTTAAACCATGATTTTCTAAAAAGATAAAAGAACTAGAATCCTTAACATTTTCAACAATCTCATCAATAACTTTTTGTTTTTGATCTAATATTTTTTGGTTAGCCATATTGCACCTCCTTATTTTCATCTGATAATACCTAAAAAGTCTTTATTACACACCGTAACAAAGACTTAAACTCTTTCTTTTAAGATCCTCGGTAGGATAATTAAGACTAAGTCCCCTACTGTCTACGGTACTATCTCGCTCATGTGAGCATATTATATCATAATGTTTTAATTTTGTAAATACTAAGCTTCGAAAGTATTTGAATCAATTTTAATTCCTGGACCCATAGTTGTAGATACAGAAATATTCTTAATATATTTTCCTTTTACAGCTGATGGTTTTGTCTTAATAATTAATGAAACAAAAGCATTCAAATTCTCAACTAATTTTTGTTCATCAAAAGATACCTTTCCGATAGCTACAGCAACATTACCATAACTATCAGTACGATATTCAACACGACCTTTTTTTACATCTTCAACAGCTCTTTTTGTATCCATTGTTACTGTTCCAGTTTTTGGGTTTGGCATCAAACCACGTGGTCCTAATACACGACCAATCTTACCTAAAGCAGGCATCATGTCAGGTGTTGCAATAATTGTATCAAAATCAAACCAGTTTTCTTTTTCGATCTTCTCAATCATATCAAGATCTCCAACATAATCAGCTCCAGCTTCTTTAGCTTGATTTGCTGCATCACCTTTTGCAATAACTAATACTTTTTTTGTCTTTCCTATACCATTTGGTAAAACAGTAGCACCTCTTAATTGTTGATCAGCCTTTTTTGTATCTAAATTAAGCCTTAAAACTAATTCAACTGATTCATCGAATTTAGCTACGCTTGTCTCTTTAACCAATTTAATAGCTTCTTCTTTAGTATATAATTTACTCTTTTCAATTTTAGAAGCAGCTTCTATATATTTCTTTCCTTTTTTCATTTTTTCCTCCTTGTGTGGTATATGCGGATAATTTAATTCCTCCCACATAGGAATTACCTATGTTTATTATAATTAATCAACTATTTCTACGCCCATGTTCATAGCAGTACCTTCTACTATTTTCATAGCCTCTTCAACAGTATAACAATTTAAATCTGGTAACTTAATTTCAGCAATTTCCCTAACTTGTGCTTTTGTTAATTTACCAACAACTTCAGATTTACCTTTAGAAGAACCCTTCTTAAGTTTTGCAACTTTCTTAATTAAGAATGCTGTTGGTGGAGTTTTAATTACAAACGTGAAACTTCTATCATCCATAATAGAAATCTCTACTGGTAAAATATCTCCCATCTTATCTTTTGTTGCATCATTATATTTTGTACAAAATTCTTGTAAATTAATTCCTGCTGGTCCTAATACAGTTCCAACTGGTGGAGCTGGTGTAGCTTTTCCTGCAGGTATTTGTAATTTAATCTTCTTTACTAATTGTGCCACGAAAAACACCTCCTATATACTTTTTTCGCCGTGGTTCAAATGATATCCGCAATCAATAATCTCCCACTTAATCTATATTTAATAAAATATAGCGACTTAATAATACCATAAATTATTTAATTTGTAAATATTTTTTTAATTTGTCTTTTCTATTTCATTGAAATCTACTTCAACAATTGTCTCTTGACCAAATAAATCAAGTGCAACTTCCATTTTTTGATTAGCAACATCGATGCTTCTAACTTTACCAAACATATTAGCAAAGGCACCATTAATTACTTTGACTGTATCCCCTTCAGCAAGTTCATTTTCTATATCTAATCTACTCATACCCATATTTCCAAGAATATTATCTACTTCTTGTGGTGTCAATGGGAAAGGTTTTGCTCCTTTACCAGACGAACCAATAAATCCTGTAACACCAGGAGTATTACGAACAATAAACCAAGCTTCATCTGTCATTATCATTTCTACTAATATATATCCTGGAAACATCTTAGTTACTTTTTCTTTTTGTTCTCCATTTTTATATTCAATTTCCTTTTGTTCTGGTACAACTACTCTAAATATATAATCTTCCATATCCATAGTAGATGCACGCATTTCTAATTTTTCTTTAACTTTGTTTTCATGTCCTGAATAAGTATTAACTACATACCATTCTTTTTCCATTATTTAACCACCATCCTAACAACACTCAAGATAGCATCCGATAAAGCGAAAAAGGCCATAAAACCAATTATAAATGAAATTGTAGCTACAGAATATTTTCCCAACTCTTTTTTACTCAACCATCTTACCTTTTTCATTTCTTTTTTTACACTTACAAAGAACCTTGCAATTTTCTTCATCTCTTCACCCACTTTTAAATTTCATAAATTTAATTCAAAATAAAAACACGTCCCTGTGTCTAAAAATAATCTATCATATAATTAGACTAATGTCAATAATTTAGTTTTTAATATTTAATTATATTATTTTATTTTTCGCTGCTGAATATGGTATGTAATCCACAATTTTAACTTAAGAGGAGATAACTTTGATAGAAAATATGTTATTTTCATTTGCGTACCAGGAATAATAACTAATTTTCTTTTTAACATTTTTTTAACTGCATAGCGAGCAACGTATTCACTACTTAAACTAGGAATTACAAATTCTACTTTTGCAACTTTATTAAATTCAGTATCAACAGGGCCTGGACATAAACATCCAACATAAACTTTGCTATTACTTTGTTTCAATTCTTCATAAATTGCCAACGTCATATTTAACACATATACTTTTGTTGCATAATAAGTATTCATTAAAGGTCCCGGCTGAAAAGCAGCGCTAGACGCCACATTCAATATATATCCTTTATTTTTTTCTTTAAAATCTTTTAAGAAACATTTAGTTAAAACATGAACTGCTTTTATATTTAAATCGATCATATCTAATTCTTTGTCCAAACTAGTTTCTGTAAAATCACCTGCTAAACCAAATCCGGCATTGTTTATAACAACATCTATATTTTTATCTTTAACACTCTCATATAATTTCATGCAATTAAAAGTACTAGATAAATCACTTGTAATTATTTCTACATTAGTTGAAAATTCTTTTTTTAACGCTTCTAACCTTGTCTTACGACGTGCTACTAAAATTAAGTCATATCCTTTATTAGCAAGTTCTCGAGCAATATCTCTCCCAATTCCTGAAGATGCCCCTGTTATTAATGCTTTCATACTATCACCACTTTAATTATAATAATTATAAAAGAAGAATGCAACAAAAAAGTACAAAACATTGTACTATTTACTTTCATAATTTTTCATAACATCTTTAACTTTACTTTTTATTCTTTGAATAGCATTGTCAATCTGTTTTGGTTCTTTATCTAGCATCTCGGCTATTTCACGATAATTAAAATATGAAAGCATTAGATCAAACACTTGTGTTTCAAAGTCAGTAAGTTTCTTTTTTGCTAAATTTATTAATTCGGTATTTTCCTCATTACCTATAACTATATGTTCTGGGTTAGTTGAATCATCCTTCAAAAAATAATCTAAAGTCCCCTCTTCCTCTGTATCAAAAGAAATTGATTCGTTTAAATTCTTATGCTTTAATCGTTTGGCGGATACAATAACACTTATCATCCTTCTTTCAATACAAGTTCTAGCATAGGTATAAAAAGTTATATCTTTTTGCTCATTAAAATATCCAATGGCATGATTAAGTCCAATCATTCCTTCTTGAATCAAATCACTTTTTTCCAAACCTAAATAAGGGCAATACTGCATCATTCGATTAGCAATAGAAACAATTAATGGTTCATATTTTTTTATCATGATATTATTTGCTTCTTCATTATTTTCATTTATATAATATATAAGTTCATAATCATTTAATTTTGAATAATCCATGTTATATACCCCTTATTTTAATAGCCTCAAATATTATTATACCAGTAGCAACTGAAGCATTCAAACTATTTACAGTTCCTTTCATTGGTATACTTGCTATAAAGTCACAATTCTCCTTTACTAGTCTACTCATACCTTTTCCCTCATTGCCACATATAATAACAGTTTTTCCGCTGTAATCAAGTTTTGAATAATCTTCACCTTGCATATCTGTACCAAATATCCAAAAGCCATCTTTCTTAAGTCTTTTAATAGTATTTACCAAATTATTAACTTTAATTATTTTTACTCTATCTATTGTTCCTACACTTGTCTTAACTACTGTACCATTAACTTCAACACTGCGATCATCTGGAATGATAATAGCATCTACTCCCGCTGCTTCACATGTTCTTATTATAGCTCCAAAATTATGAGGATCTTCTATATGATCCAACATTACTACAAGAGGATCTGTCATATTATTCAATTCATCTAATGATGCATACTTATAATCCTGTCTCTTATACACATCTCCGAGCCCACGAGACAGGCAGAAATCT
>ERZ1026981.189-NODE-189-length-13291-cov-3.431021_pt1 | contig 13291 bp, 13 predicted proteins | sample MGYA00519456_ERZ1026981 | MGnify/ENA primary metagenome ERZ1026981 (study PRJEB26926, sample SAMN06164408) | human gut metagenome | biome: ENVO:00009003; feature: ENVO:2100002; material: ENVO:00002003 | host: Homo sapiens | place: USA | collected 2012 ...
AGCGTCAGATGTGTATAAGAGACAGGAACAAATGTGTTCAATGCGCTATGCACGGTATAGTCCTTACCGGACTTAACTTCAATTGGCACGGCAGAAAGGCTATCATAATCATCAATAAGATAATCAACCTCACCCTTGCTTCGATTGTCATAATAAAAGAGTTTATGACCGTGAGCGATTAATTCGCTGGCAACAACTGTTTCATAAACAGATCCCAGATTGATACTTCTCTCATCATTCAGCACAGCTCGGATGTTATTTCCGTAAAGAATACCCGTAAGAATACCGACATCATTCAGATAAAGTTTCAGCAGATTCTTTCCGGTAGATTCGATCAGGGGGAATGTCGGATTAGAAATCGCCTGAACATTCAGTGCGATACCTGCGCTTATAAGATAATCGAATTCATCTGCATAATTATTGAACGTCTTACCCCTCTTGTTCTCAATGCTTTGTACAACAATTCTTTTTTTCTTATTCTCCATATTAGAGGGAATAAGGTCATAAATTCTGCGAATTTTCAACTTCATTTCATCATCGTATTTAGAAGCATCTGCTGCATAGTAATCATGAATTTCATTTTGTATATCTCGGACTGCCTGAATGTTTTTTGTTTCAAGATAGGTATTGACCGCATCGGGTAAACCACCTACAAGCAAGAATTTGCGGAATAAATCCATCATCTTATTGTGCATGGACTCATCTAATGCTTCAAACCGCTCAAACTTTTTGCGCATTGAGGAAATTGCAAGTTCGTTCATTCCGTTAGCATAAAGAAATTCCTCAAAATCCAGCGGAAACATTCTGACCTTTCGTATGCTGCCCATGGGGATTGATGTGGTTTGCGATAGCGTAACACCTAAAAGCGATCCGCTTGCAATATAAGTGAACTTATTATCCTGCGACAAAAATTTGAGCAGAGTGAGCAAATGCGGATAAGCCTGAATTTCATCAATAAAAATCAGTGTATTTTCTTTATTCTTCATTTTATTTCCTGCAAGCATACTGACTTGCAGATAAAAATCTTCAACAGTTTTAGTATTTTCAAAAAGGCGGTCGCCCAAAGAATCAGCAATCATATTGATTTCTATATAGTTTTCAAAAAGTTTTTTACCTACATGATTAATGATGTAGGTTTTGCCAATCTGACGTGCGCCGTCGATTAAAAGAATCTTTTTAGAATCAGATTTTAAATGCTCTTCAATGAGAGATTCTATCTTACGATATAGCATAAAAATTCCTCCGTCAAAACTTTTCAAATGTATTATAGCACAATAGCAATGACATTTCAATACAAACTTGCGATAATTTTTATGACATTTCAAAATAAAGAGATGGAACCCCCAGCTAAAATGAATAAATCTTCTATTTTAGTCGGGGATATGTGTTATCAGTGTTTAAAATAAATTTTCACTTTCAAGAGCGAAAAAGTGAAAACTCTGTGAAAATTCACTTTTTGAAGCGAATTAACCTACACGACTTAGGGTGCAGTCCGGCATAACCGGTGCTTTTCACGCACTGCCAAAAGCGTGATTTTGGGACGAAAAATCGCTCGGTTCTATCAAAATTCTAATAGGCTTTTCCGGAAATCCGTTAGAACTCGGCGAAATCGGAGGAGACTTTCGGACTCGGATTTTCACTGCGTTTTCGATGCAAAGAGGTGCGGAAAGCCTTGAAAACACGGCATTTTCGGGGTTCTTTCATCTGCCGTTATCTTCCGTCAAATTCCGCCAAGTTCGTTTTTTACCACTTGACTCGAAATCAGTTTGCGGGCAACCGCACGTGAGTTCGAATCTCACCGTCTGCGCCAAACAAGCGGTTTTTACCGCACAAAAAGCCGCAAGGATTTCCTTGCGGCTTAATTAATTACAGACGGAGGAATAAAATGTCTTTTAAAAACGACGTTCCAAATTACAAATCATACAGAGAAGATAAATATCATATGCAAACCGTACCGAATGCTGTGTGGTCAGAATTAGAAGGCTTGATAAGAAGATATTCTAACGATGCTTCTACGCTAAAGGGATATTTAAATCGGTTTTCTGAAATTATACCTTGCGGACCAACAACAAATTGGGGATGGGATTTTCTCGCTAGCGAAATTGGTTATTTTGTTCGCTGCATAAAAAATAAGGTAACCAATGGCCGATTTGATATATTTATGGATTGCATGGGTGCTTTAGTAGATTGTGTTTCAGGCAGAGATGAGGAAATTAATGACTTTTTTGAAGAACACAAAATCGGTTATTACTGCACTGTTGATACATTTAATATTCGCATTCATTGGCATATACGAGAGGATTCTGATATAGTTGATGAGATGTCATCCACAAAATCAATAATAAAATCTGCTTCCCAGCAAGCTTATGACGAATTTGAAAATGCTATAAGATCATTAGAAAATTCAAAAAATGAACGTTCAAGAAAAGATGCCGTTAGAAGTTGTGTAAGTGCATTGGAAGCAGTAATAAAAGCCTACGGAAATGATGACGAAATCGGAAATGCCACTAAAATCCTACGAGCCGAAAAAGTATGGGGACTCGAAGATATAGTGAAGGAAGGACATTCCATTTTTAATACCATGCATCGCCTTTATCCTGATTTGAGACATGGTTCAACAGAAGTTAGCACAATGTCAATTGAAGAAGCAGAATATTGGATTGGAAGAATTTCAAATTATCTAAAATACATGCAAAAAATGGCCAAAAAAAATGGTCGTAATTAAAATAAAAATAGCTGCCTCACCGTTTCCGGTGAGGCACAGTCCGTCGAAAAAGTCAAGCAGAAATGCTTGGCTTTTTCATTGATATGTGGTATAATAAATATGGTGATGAAAGGTGCTGAAAACAGGAAAACAAGAAAGACATCAGATAGAATTTGTATGTATGGACGAGCTGATACCGGAAGACCATCTGCTCAGAAAAATAGATAGCGTGATAGACTTCACAAAAATCTATGAAATAGTTTCGGATTTATACTGCGAAAACAACGGAAGACCTAGTATAGACCCCATAGTGTTGTTCAAAATGGTATTGATACAGCATATCTATGGGATACCTTCTCTGCGTAAAACAGCTGATGAAATAAAGGTAAACGTGGCATACCGTTGGTTTTTAGGCTATCTGTTGAATGAGCAGACACCGCACTTCTCAACAATCAGCTACAATTTCAAAAACAGATTTACTGCTGAAACAATAGAAAAGGTATTCTATTGGATATTGAACGAAATCGAGCAGGCAGGCTATCTTACACCCGAAACAGTATTCGTTGACGGAACGCATATCAAGGCAAATGCCAATATGAAAAAAGCGGTTAAGAAAGCTGTTCCGAAGGCGGCTAAAATATACGAAGAAAAGCTGATGGAAGAAATCAATGAAGACCGTGAAGAACACGGCAAGAAACCGTTTGATGACACCAAACCGCCGAAAGAAAGAATCGTTAATGAATCGACCACTGACCCCGAATGCGGAGTATTCCACAAGGGCGAACACAAAAAATGCTTTGCATATACAGCACAGACCGCTTGCGACAAGAAAGGATATATTCTTGATGTGACAGTCAATCCCGGAAATGTACATGACAGTGTAGCGTTTGACGGGCTATATGCAAGATTTACAGAACATTATCCTGAAATACAGAATGTCGTAGCTGACGCAGGCTATAAAACCCCTTGGATATGCAAAGAAGTAATTGATGATGGAAGAATACCGATATTACCATACACAAGACCTGCAGGTGTAAAAGATTATTACAGACCATCCGAATATGTATATGATATTTATTATGATTGTGTAATTTGTCCTGAAAATCAGGTGCTGAACTATTCAACGACAAACCGTGACGGCTACAAGGAGTACAAAAGCAAAGGCTACAAATGCGAGAAATGTCAGACAAAAGATAAGTGTACCAAAAATGCAAAGAGTGAGAAAACAGTAACAAGGCATATATGGAGTGAGTATATCGAAATGGTGGAGGATATTCGGTGTACTCCGAAATACAAAGCAATATACACACTGAGGAAAGAGACAATTGAACGAGTGTTTGCAGACGCAAAGGAAAAGCACTCGATGAGATATACTCTTTTCAGAGGCTTGGCTCAGGTAACAAATTGGGTCAGGCTTAAATTTGCTGCAATGAACCTCAAAAAATATGCGATCCATAGCTGGAGGAAACGCATATTTTTCTCATCTTTCGCTGTTATTGAGCCTAATTTCTATTCAAAGGCATAATTTGGCATAAATTTAGCCCCGACTTGCTTGCAAATCGGGGTTTTTCTACAGTCTGTGCCTCACCGTTTCCGGTGAGGCATTCTGTTACGGCAGAGGATTAAAAATCAATATCTTTTATGATAAAAATCTTTTTATCCTTGCCGTATCCTTGCATCCTGATATACCCAAGTGCTTCAAGATCGTCGCAGTAGGTGTATCCAAGGTAGGATTTGTAAAGGTCATCTCTGTCGAGGGCGACGAGCATTTGCCATGGATATGGATTGCAACTGCCGTCCTCGGTTTCGGAGCAACGCTCTTTGAGGTACATATACAGTTTATATAAATAATTTCTGTAATCGCCAACGATAAGACCGTCACGCTGCCTGCGGAGATAGTCAAGTTTTTCGGCTATATGTTCTTTTGTCAGAACCTTTTTCTTAATCAAAGTTTTCGCCTCTTTTCATTCTTCTTTTACATCGCCGCTGTTCGTTCTCACGCTCACGGCGCTGTATGTATTTGAATTCCCGAATGAGTTCCTTATATTTTTCCGTGCGCGGGTGCGCCAGCCTTTGCGGTGACGCCATAAAGCCGATAAATTCCGCTTTGGCACAGTACTGTATGGCGCCGAGCTTGATGCCGGTTAAGGTTTCCTCCCGTATCCATTCGTGAATGCGCTGCGGGCTGTGACCGACAAGTTCCGCCGCCGTCTGCGTGGGCAGAGCCTCCGGCAGCTCTGCCCACTGCGAATCGAGCCACCGCCGAAGGGCTTCGCAGTTTTCCGGGGTGGCTTCAAACATCGGGAGCGGATGCCACTCGGTGCGGTTTGAGAACATACCGTTCAGCTCTGTGAGAAAGCCAATTTCGTTATCCATACGGTATTTGAACACTTCCGCATCCTCCACAAGCACCCGATACTTATGCGTTGCGTGTCCCGTGTTTTCGTGTGGGATATAGTTATGATCCATTAAATATTTCATCTTGCGAGTGGAAATGTGCAGGTACTGGCGAAGCTCGCTCCCGCTCATAAATTCTTTTTGGGTCATATATAAAATCATCCTTTCTGTTAGCATTAATGCGCCCGCCGTGGGCGCATTATTCTTTTGCTTTATTAAAGATATTGCTGATAACATCAGCGCTTTCCTGTTTCTTGGATTTATCCAGATGGGCATAGATATTTGCCGTGGTGGACAGGTCGGAATGACCGAGGAAGGTCGATACATTCAGCAGCGGCACATCCTGATTGATGAGGATGCTGGCGAAGGTGTGGCGCAGGTCGTGGAAGCGAATCTTGCGCAGACCGTATTGCCTGATCAGGTCGGCGAAACGCTGCGTGACCCGATTCGGGCGTATCAGCCCGCCGAGCTGATCGACGCAGATATAATCGTCGTATTTGCGGTTGTAGCTGCCCTTGAACATTCGGCGGTACAGGTCCTGCTTTTCCCGTTCCTCGCACAGCATTTCATACACCGGGTCCGGCAGCGGCAGTGTGCGGCGGCTGGATTTGTTTTTCATTTCCTCCACAGGTTCGATGATGACCTTGCCGTTTTCCTTGTACTCAATGATTTTGGTGTCGAGCAGTATGGTTTTCTTTTCCCAGTCTACTCTCGACCACCGTGCGCCCAACGCCTCGCTGCGGCGCAACCCCAAGCCGCCCGCCAGCATAACCGCCGGATAGATAGTATCCCCGCGGATAAGCCCGAGCATGGCGATCAGCTCCTCCTCGGAATAGTTTTCTCCGGTGAACTTGTTTTTCTTCGGGCGGTCGATGCGGTCAAAGGGGTTCGAGTCAATCAGCCCGTCCTTGAATGCTCTTTTGAAGGCACTGTGCAGGACGGTGTGGTAGTGGATAACGGTGTTGGCGACTACGCCCGATTCGAACATCCACTCGTAGAAATCCTCGATGTCCTTTGCGGTGATGCTGCCGACCGTCAATTCTTTTCGGGCAGTAAAATACCGCCGAATTCTACCGTTTATCATTCCGCGGTAGCTTTCGGCGGTACTTTTTTGAATGTTTTTCTCGATCTTTTTATAGTAGGCACACATATAATCGTAGATCGGAATATCCGAGGCGGGCTTTTTGTTTTGCGCGATCTGCTCGGCATAGGACTGTTCAAAGGCTTGCACCACCTCTCGGTAGGCTTTGTTCACCTTTGATTTGTTGGCGCTTTCGGGCAATCCCAGCGCGCGCCATACGGGCTTTGTCCTGCCGTTCTCTCTGACCTGTATCACGGCATAGAGACGGCCTTTCTTAGCCTGTACGCTGGCTGCAAGTGTGGTTGCGACATTCATTTGCATTCACTCCTTTTTTGTTTTTACCGACACGAACAATATCACAACTCACCGCACAAGTCCAGACTTTTTCGGAAGTTTTCTCAAGAAAGCAGACCTTTGGGTTCGAACCCGGTCGTTCTCTTTGCCGTAGATAGTCAATGAGCTGCGATTTGGCAATGCGGTTTTCTCTGCCGACCTTTACCGCCGGAAGGGACTTTTCTTTTATCAGCTTGTATACGGTCTTGGTGCTGACCCGCAGGATCTCCGCGACCTCGGCGGCGGTCAGCGCCGCCGGATAGCAGCGCAATTCTTTTTCGTGTTCTTTTTTCGTCATAGGCAATTCCTTTCTCCTACATCTTCATGGTAGGTCCGTCGTTTTCCTCTGCGGTCATATCTTCCTCGCTGTCGGCTGCGGCGGTGAGGATTCCGACCGCAAGCCCGATAACGGCACCGAGGTTGGAGGCGTTTTCCTGTGCCTCAATGCGCTTTCGGCGTTCCTCCGGGTCCTCGGCAGTGCTGTCAATTATACTGCCAGCTTCCAGAATACCGCGCAGACCAGCAGCGACAGCGCCACTGCCGATACCGCCGTGGCTATCATAATTTTCAATATTTTTCGGCGCAGTTTCTCTATCGTGCTGTCCAACGTCTCGGTACTCTTGGAAAGAGTTTCGGAGCAATTCAAAATAAACTGCTCTTGATTCTTCCCAGCCTGTTCGACGAGGTTCTGCATCTGCGCCGCCGTTTTGCGGTTTTCCGTCACCACTTCCCGCACTGTCTGTTCCATATACTCCGCCTCGATATTCTGTATTTGGATGCAGTGGTCGCTCAGTTCCTCCGCCGTCGCCAGCCGTTCGATCAACTGATACAGCTTCGGCTGAAATTCCACCGCGTCCGCCAGCAGTTTGCTCTCCCGCTTGCGCTGTTCTATCGGGATCGCATACACCTGCGGCTGATACGGTATCTGCTCCAGTTCGGACAGCGTCCGCGTGTTTTTCTTTCTCAGCATATCCATTGCCGAATTCTGCTGTTTGCTGTTTTCTGATTGTGAATTCATATTCCAATACCTCTTTCAAATATTTTTCATCGTGCAGGCGTATATCTCTGCACTTCATTCCGTTGGGACAAGTGAAAGTGATATATTTTCTTTCATCTGTCCATGTGATTTGATAACCGAGCCGCTGCATTTCCCGTATAAAATTCGCACGGTTGCCGCTGCGGTTCATCACAAAATCAATATCGGACATCAGCTTGAACTTCCAGCTGTCGCCCTTTGCCGCGGCACGGTACTCGCGGCTTGAAATATTTGTACCGTCTTTTTTATACGGCTCGAGAACGCTCAGCCCATACTGCTGACAGATACCGTCGCTGAGTGAGCGCAGCTTTGTCAGCGTGCCGGGATTTTGGCGGAGCTTCTTTCCGTTTTCGTAATGCACGGAGTTGATGACAAAGTGGTTGTGCAGATGCGCGGTGTCGGTGTGCGTGGTCACCAGCACCTCATGCCCCGGCCACGCTTTTTTCGCAAACGCCAAACCGATTTCGTGTACCTGCTCGGCGGTCACTCTTTCGCCCGGCGAAAAAGACTGCACATAATGATAAAAATTCATTCCGCCTTTTTTGTGATGCGCAGTCTTGGTCGCCATAAATTCCGTGAAAGCATTTTCGCCGTTGCAGTTTACGCCGCTCACCAATCGGCGGCCGCTGTCTGCGTCCGCAACCTTTTTCTGTTGTAAGCAGTAATCTATCACTACTTTCATTGCGCTGACGCTTTGATTGGATTCGGGAATGAAATTTACGGTTGCCATTATCCCTTCCTCGCAATCTCTAAAAGCTGTTCGTAGATTTTCTTCTGCTCGTCTACCACATCCTGAAAATCATATGACCGAAACACGCCCGAATTGATTTTTGCCGCGATTTGATTCAGGTTATTGCCGATGCGCTTGAGTTCGATCAGCAACGGCTTTACATCCTCTGCAACATGGATAGGAGTTTCGAGCGAAAGCGAAACAATATAGTCGGTAATACTCCGCTTGGCTCGTTTTGCATTTCGCTCGATGCGTTCCTTTTCGGCTTTGGTCAGCCGAATCGTCAGCGTGGTGTCACGCAGTCTTTGTTTACTCATGAATATCACTCTCCGTTTCTAAATTCAGTGGGTTCGGGCTGCTGCCCGAAAATAATGGGCGTCACGGCGAGGACAGCCGGACGCTCTGCTTGCCCCGGACGAAGTCCGGGAAATCGGAAGCCGAAGCCCTCCGAAAAAGCCCTGAATTTGCGGTTTGTTTTTCGTTGGAGTGTTTACCCTTCTCTCTGTCGAAAGCGGCACAAACCGCCCGTAAACCGCCGACAGGGACGAAAGGAACGCTTGTGACGAACCGTTTGGGATATCCGAAGTTAACCGTCACCAACGGCACTATCGTCACCGGCAGAAAAGAAATATTCAATTTCCAGCAGTCGGGCGCCGTTGCTGCGATGGCTGCGAAAGCGCACGCCGAAATCGGCAAGGCGGTATTCCCAAAGATTCATAAGCCGTTTCAGTCCTCTTGCCGATACCGCCTGTCCTGCGTATTCGTTATACCGTTCGCAGAACTCCGTATTGCTGCCGCTGTATTTTTTCTGCACTTTCATAAATTCGACCAGCAGTTCCATCTCCTTCGGCAGCAGCATTTCCCGGTTCTCCATACTGTCGCCAAGCATTTTCCAAACAAATTCCTCTTTGGAAAACCGCAATTCAAGCTGGCGGTCCTCCACATCACGGCCGGTGCAGTAGAGGGTGGCGCTGTCGGCATTGCGGCGGCTCTTGTCCAGCACGAAAGCGGTATCCACTGCGCCTACGATTCCGGTGGTGCCGGTCAGCTTGTTGAACGGATCGCTGTCGCCCTGTTTGCGCAGGTGATGCACCAGCAGAAGGCAGATACCAAGTTCGTCCGCCAGCTGTTTTAATATCCGTATTTCCTCATAGTCGTTTGCGTAAGAGGTGTCGATGCTGTTGTTGCGCACAATCTGAAAGGTATCCACCGCAACAAAAACCGTGTCGGGATGCTCTTTTACAAAATTCCGTATCTGTTCGCACAGACAGTCGGACAGCGTTCCGGCAGAGGTAGCAAAAAACGCGTTGGGCGGCACTTCGTCGGTGATGCAAAGCAGACGGTTCTGCACGCGGCGCAGCGTGTCCTCCAAGCAAAGGTACAGCGTTGTTCCACCTGTCGTTTTCAAATCCCACATCGGTTCGCCCTTTGCAATGCGCACACACAGATCCAGCACCCACCACGATTTGCCGATCTTTGACGCGCCGCCGAGGATGCACAATCCCTGCGGCAGCAGCGTGTCGACACAAAACTTTGTCTGCGGAAGTTTCATGTCCATTAAGGTTTCGCCGTCGATAACGGCGAGTTTTGTTTTTCCGTCAGCCATACTGAAATCTCCTTGTAAAAAAGTAAGAGCAAAAGCAGCGGCGGCGGAACCGATGCTTTCGCTCTCCTATCTATCTAATGGCTGAAAACAGAAAAATTACATAAAATACTGTGAGCGCAAAAATTCGTTTCTGAATTTTTTGTAATTTTCGGTGACAGCGAAACGGTTTTATGGTATACTGATAAAAGAAACGAGGTGCGACTCATGAATCTGATCGAAACAAAACCTGTCGGCGAAACGTATTTCAGCCATTTTGCCGTTGATTTCAGTGATACGAATATCCGTATTAACGGGAAGCAATATCTTGCCGGGAAAATCACGCACGAGATTCTTTGCCTCTCGCCCGAATGGGTAAAGGCGCTTTTTTATAAGGGCGACGCTTTGTATGAGCTTTGCCTCCGCTGGTCAGGCGAAGGATATTCCGTTGAACTGTTCTCCGAAATACAGAACAGCCTTTTTGAGATACTGAACTACGTCAAGGATGTCCCGCCGTTTTGTCATTTTGACACCGACGGAGAATATGCGGCTCTGAACAGATTTTTCTGTAAGGATGCGCTGCAAAGCTATGAAGAGGCTTTCCGAAAATGCGGCACGGTCTTTTATGATCAATTGCCCCGAGAGAACAGGCTCCGCGCACACATGACGGCGTTTTCCTGGATCACGTTCTCTTATATTTACCTTGCCGGAGATACGCTCAACTTTTTAAGCGTGGCAAACATGTATTTTGTCAATCTCACGGAAAACGATAAACGAACCAAACACGAGTTGGCGGAGCTTGCGCGGGAAATGTTCGGTGATCCCGAAATAATCGAAAAAATAGAGCAAAGCAACCATACGGAAGCCTTCAACAATTTCACCCTGCACCCGACCGTGGAATACGCTCCCGTGATCATGACAACCGAAAGCGGCAGCGTTCTCGGCAAGAGGATAATGTTTAACCGGATGCTCAATTTTTATATCACCGATATGTTTGCCGGGCTTGCCGCCGGACATTATTCCCGGCAATGCGGAATCTGCCACCGATTCTTCTTTATGCAAACGGCGCATAAACAGCTGTATTGCAGCACCGTCAATCCGGAGTACGGCGTTCCTTGTGCCTATGTTGCAAAAAACAAACTGAATATGCCGAAGCAAAAGAAAAAGGACGGTTTCGGCTACGCTGTTTGGAAAAAAAGATATGATTCTCTGCGCAATGAAAAGCACAAAACCAATAAAAACCTGCCGTCCGCCAAATACGGTATCGATGTGTGCGATAAGGCAATAGAGCTTGCCAAACGACACTATGAGGAGGCGCAGATCGATTTTGATTACGCGCAAAATCGGTATGAACAGGATATGATTTTGCTGAATCTGATCAACGAGGCAAAAGCGGCATTGGGTAAGAAATAAAAGATTTCTTCTTCGGAAAGGGGGGGTGCGCGTATGAACACCGAATATAAAAAGGCAGCCGAAAAACTGCTTTGCGGAATTACAGACAGTCGGCTGCGTGAGCCGGCGATATGGAACGATATTCTTTCTTCTGTCCGTTCGGGCAAGCTGCGGCTTTGGGAAATAAACGATGAAATTCTGCGTATCAAATATTTCTGCAAAGAAAAAATCGAACGCGCATCTGCCTTTACCGAAAGCGATAAAAGCGGTGTGCGGTTCGATGATCTGAACGCATATTTTGTTGAGGCAATCAAAAACGGTGATAAAGGATATTTTGGGGCGTTTATCCGCACTTATGAGCCGGTGCTGCAAAGCCGCGCTGAGCGTTTTGTTTCCCGATATGATCTGTCTGCGGACGATGCCGAGGACATCAGCAAATCTTTTTGGAGACCCTGTGGTTTGCTTTCCTCGATTACGATGCCGCCGATCCCATTCCGCTTTTGCAGTATGTGAAAAAAGCGGCGGTGCAGCGACAGCTGGATTATATCCGCACAACGAAAAACGCCTGCACCGTGCCGACGCAAAACAGGTACGCCGAGCTGCGAAAGGTCATGCGCATTTATAACGGCGCTCCCGAGCTTTCCGCCGATGCGCGCATTGCGCTTGCAGTAAAAGAAACCGGATTTGCCGAGAAAAAGGTTACCGAGCTTGTTGCAGTCGGCAAGGCTTGTGAATATCCTGTCGGCATTGTACCGACAGAGGAAAACGAAAAAGCGGCCGACGGCACCGTTGCGGACGAGCTTATCGAAGATCCGTCCGTATCCCTGTTCGAGGAAGTGCTGCGAAGTATTTACCGTGACAATTTCTGCACCACTGCCAATAAAATCACACCTAAGGATAAGCAGATTTTATCTCTTTCCCTCGGCGTATGTTTTGATTGCTTCGGCGTTTTCAAGCCCAGCACCTATGCAGAAATTGCGTTAAAACAAGGCGCGTCGGGCGAAAAAAGCATTGAGAAAAAACGCAAGGCGGCAATCGAAAAATTCACAAAGGAACTGTGCGCCGCCGGCTTTTGCGACGGCGTTTTCTTAAAGCAAACGGGTATAACGGTCATAAAAGAAAAAGGCAGAAAAACTGTACAGTCAGCCGTATATGCCTATGCACCCTACGGCGATGGGAAATCCGGCGAGATTCTGTATACCGCCGCCGGAAAGCACCGCTTTCAAATCGTCCGCCTTGCGGAATTTGATGTGACCGGTGCTTACGCTGAACAAGTTACAAAAATTATCAGTTATATGAACGGCACCTATATCAAAGAAAAGTTTTATGCTATTCCCTTGGAAAAACTATCCAATGTGAGTAAGCATAACGCCAAACCCAAGCTGCCGTTTTATAAAAAGCCTCGTACAACCGAACAGAAATAGTTTTATCGATCCGTAGGCCGTTTCAGATAAAACAAACGCCTACAAAGGCAAAGCAAAAAATTTCCCACCGGATATTGTGGCAAGGTTCAGTGCCTGACCGCCGCTTCCAGTGGGTATTTTTATATTTCTTCCACCTTTCCTAAGCCTTCCGTTACTTCGACCATTATGCGTGTTGCGAGGATAAATCCCGAACTGAACGCTTCACGCTCGGTGATGCAGTACAGTTCGCTTGTGCATTCCTTAAATTTTTCAAAAATTTCTTTCTGCTTTTCCGTGAGACCGGCGTTAAGTTCTTCCTCGTTTTTGCATATCAACTTAACAAGCTTATCCACTCTCGTTCCTCTCTTGATATACCTTTCGTGCGGACTGATGTTGCCGTAATATAAATCTTCAAGCGTTGTCATTTTCATCCCACCTCACACAAGAAGAGGACGACATGTCATCGATCATACCCGACACCGTGTCGCCCTCATTTTTCATTTTCTCTGCCGCAATCAGCGCGTGCTTTACAAGCAGCATATCAAGCCATGTCCGCTCATCGTACTTCGACGGGCACCCATTTTTCTGTCTCTTATACACATCTCCGAGCCCACGAGACAGGCAGAAATCTCG
>ERZ1026981.193-NODE-193-length-13172-cov-9.954105_pt1 | contig 13172 bp, 11 predicted proteins | sample MGYA00519456_ERZ1026981 | MGnify/ENA primary metagenome ERZ1026981 (study PRJEB26926, sample SAMN06164408) | human gut metagenome | biome: ENVO:00009003; feature: ENVO:2100002; material: ENVO:00002003 | host: Homo sapiens | place: USA | collected 2012 ...
AATGGTAAGTCTTTATCACTTAATTTTTTATCATTATCTAAAATTCTAATTTGAAAACTATCCGTTGAAGGTTTTGATTCTTTTAAATAAGGAATTTTATTAAACTCTAAGCCAACATTTTCTTCAAAGTCGTCTAAAAAGTTAAAGATTACCCCTTCACCATTTAAACCATATAAAGGATAATCATTTACCACTTCAAAATCATAGGTTTGATCAGCATTATCTTGTACCCAACGTTTTTCACTTACCGTTAGTGTTGTTGTTTTATCTTCTTTATTATAATATCTATAAACAAAAACAAAGGTTAATGCTGCAATTAAAATAGGAACTATAATTAATAATTTCTTTTTCATTATTCTGCTCCTCTATCTTTTGTCCAGGAAAACTCATCTTTTGCATGATGCTTATATCCTATAATTGGAAAATCTTTTGCGTCTGTTTCTTTTTTTATGAAGACTTGAACGTCATAGAATTTTTTTTCGTCGCTTTTTAGAGTCTCTGATATTTTAGTGGTTAGGTTTTTAGCAGTATCTACTGAAGTGTCATCTTGAACAGTAATAATTACTTCAATTATTTTACCACTAACATTAACTGAAACTGATTTTGTTGCTGCATCTTCTTTTACAGCATTTTCAATACTTTCTTTTCTGGCTTTCGTTATTTCTACTTCTTCAATGCCATCTAGACGGTTTCCATAAATTGCTTTTCCTTCTGCTGGAAAGAAAATCATTTTCACTTGAAAAGCTAAGAACACTAATATTAAGAATATTCCTATTGCTATAATTATAAATTTATTTTTTCTTATAAAACTCATTTTATTATCACATCCTAGTATTATTATTATACACTATGTATTTTGCTTTTTCAATTACTTGTTTAACTCTTCTATTAAAATATCCATGGCCATCTTTGGATTTAATGTTCCCTTACTTTCTTTCATTACTTGACCCATTAAATACTTAATGGCTCTATCTTTTCCAGCTTTGTAATCTGAAACACTCTCTGGATTACTAGAGATAATTTTTTGAATCATTTCAGCTATTTTTTTATCATCAGTTATATTTTTTATACCTACTTCATCAATGATTTCAGCGATGCTTTTTTCTTCTTCCATTACTTTATCTAAGATATCTTTTAGATTTTTACTGGTTAAGCTACCCTCACTTATATTCTTTACTAATTCTTGGAATTTTTCTTGAGATAATTTGGTTTTAGTAATTTCTGTTTCATTTTTATTTAAATAAGCAGAAATATCACCTAATAGTAAGTTGCTTGCTGTTTTAAAATCCATATCTTGTTCTAAAAATTCATTGAAGTAATCACTCAAACTACGATTTTGAACTAGTTTCTTGGCATTTATTTCACTAATTCCAAGTTTTTGATATTTTTCTCTTCTTTCATCTGGTAACATAGGAATGGTTTTTCTAACACTTTCGATTTGATCTTCAGTTAGATAAATATATGGAATATCTGGTTCTGGAAAGTAGCGATAATCATTCCCGGTTTCTTTCACACGCATTAAAACTGTATCATTTAATTTATCATCAAAACGTCTTGTTTGTGGTAAGAAAGTTTCTCCATTATCATATAGTTTACTTTGACGCTCTATTTCTTTTTCAATACCTAATTTTACATTTGATATTGAACCGATATTTTTTATTTCAGTTTTTGTTCCAAAGGCATCTTCTACATTTTTTCTAATTGAAACATTGGCATCGGCTCTCATCGAACCTTCCTCCATTTTACAATCTGAAATATCACTATAAAATAATAATTCTTTTAATTTTTCTAGGTATAATTTTGCTTCTTCTCCACTTTCCATACACGGTTTTGTAACAATTTCTATTAGTGGTACACCGGCACGATTAAAGTCTAGTAGAGTTTTTGTTCCGCGATGAGTACTTTTACAAGTGTCTTCTTCAATATGCATTTCTTCTATACCAATTTTTTTCTTTTGGCCATTTACTTCAATTTCAACATAACCGTCATAGCCAATTGGTGTTTCGGCTTGAGTAATTTGATAATTTTTAGGATTATCTGGGTAGAAGTAATTTTTACGATCGAAGTGCATTTTAGTTCTTATTTTACAGTTTAAGATTAAAGCTGCTTTGATTGCTAAATTGATTACTTCTTTATTGATTGTTGGTAGAGTTCCTGGATAACCTAAATCAACGACATTGGTTAAAGAGTTAGCCATTTGTCCATAACCATTTTTACTATTTGAAAATATCTTGGTATTTGTTTTTAATTCACAGTGAACTTCAATCCCAATCGTTGGTATGTAGTTAGACATTTTCATCATCCTTTCTTGGAACTAAGTCCAAATTTAATTTTTTTTCAATAAAGCTTGCTAATTGATAGATGGTTTTTTCATTAAAGCTATTAGCAATTATATGAAGCCCAATTGGCATATTATCAGAACCAAAACCAATTGGAAGAGAAAGACCTGGAAGACCTGCCATATTTACAGGAATAACTAAAACATCATCCATAAAACTCTTGGATGGATTATCCATTGAATCAGTTAAGTTATAAGCAGTTGTAGTAGTGGTTGGTCCGATAATTAAATCATAGTCTTTGAATACTTTATCAAATTCTTTTTTCATGGCATCTCGAATAGATAAGGCTTTATTATAATAGATCTTAGCATTATCACCACTCAATAGATAAGAACCAATCATTATTCTTCTTTTTACTTCTTTACCAAAACCTTCTTTTCTAGTTTCTAGATACAAATTTTCAATATCTTTAGGATTTTTTATAGTAAATCCATAGCGTATTCCATCAAATCTAGCTAAGTTAGAACTGGCTTCACCCATTGCAATTATTTGATATAATGTCACAGCTTTATCTAAGTATTTCATATCAATGTAGTCTACTTTAGCACCAGCATCCTCTAGCAATTTTACAACTTTTTTAACTTCTTTTCGAATTTCTTCTGTTACTATTTCACTCATAAAGTAATTAGGAATCGCTACTTTCATATTGGTAATATCTTGACCAATTAATCTAGTAAAGTCTTCACTTTCTTGTCTTGCCGATGTTAAATCTTTTTCATCTTCACCGACGATAGCGTTTAGTAAAAGGGCATTTTCGTAAACGTTTTTAGTCATTGGGCCAATTTGGTCTAAGCTAGATGCGAAAGCTACTAGACCATAGCGTGATACTCTACCATAAGTCGGCTTCATCCCTACAATTCCTGTGTAACTAGCAGGTTGACGAATACTTCCTCCGGTATCGGTTCCTAAAGCAAATAAGACATCTCTTGCTGCGATAGTGGTAGCACTTCCACCAGATGAACCTCCAGATATTTTTTCTTTATTCCAAGGGTTTTTAGGCGCACCAAAATAACTAGTTCTACTACTAGAGCCCATAGCAAACTCATCCATATTGGTTTTTCCAATCACAATCATATCTTTGGCTTTTAGTTTTTCTACTACAGTAGCATCATAAATCGGAGTAAAGTTTTCCAAAATATGAGATGCACAAGTTGTTAATAAGTCTTTAGTTACTATATTATCTTTTATAGCAATAGGCAGTCCAAATAGTAAATTATCTCCTATTTCTTTTTCTTCTAAAGCTTTGGCTTTTCTTAAAGCATCTTCTTTATTTAAAGTAATGTAAGCATTTAATTCCTGATTTTTTTCGATATTTTCAAAAGCTTCTCTAACTAAATCCACTGGCTTAATTTCTTTATTTTTTAGTGCTTCATGAATTTCTGTGATACTTTTATCTAAATAGCGCATACTAAGCCTCCTCACTAATTACAATTGGTACTTCTACATAGTTTCCACTATGTCTTGGAACATTTTTTAAAATTTCTTTAGGATTTAACATCTCTCCTGGTTCATCTTCTCTTAATATAGAGCTTTTACTCCATGGTGCTATCATTTGTTCTTCATCACAATCAGTTACTTCTTTTATTTTATCAACATCATTTAAAAGTTTTTTTAATTCTATTTGATATTTTTCTATTTCTTCCTCATCTACTTTGATTCTAGCAAGATGAGCAACACGTAATACTTCTTCTTTTGTTAGTCTTTCTTCCACTGGGATTTCCTCCTTTAACTTTAGTTATTATATCATGTATCACTTTAGATGTAAATTAATCAGTCTAGCAAATAAAAAAGAATCTTTTTGATTCTTTTTTAGCTTATTCCATAAAGCAATTAATCATATTTACCGTATTAGGGGTAGTGTTTGTTTTTAAAGTAAAGTCTTTGATAGTACCAAGAATAGTTATTTCCATTTTCTCTTTTAACTGATTAAAGTCATATTTTTCATCCATAGGGCAGTTTACTGTTAAAGTATAATCTCCAGCTTCATCTTTATATTCCAACACTATGGTGTTATCTTTAATTCTACTAATTTTACCAGTTATTTTTACAAATTCTTTTGCAAATTTTTCGGCAGTTTTTTCTGGGTTATTGCGAAATTCAATAGCTAAATCTAAAACTGATATCGCGGTTGGTTCCACTGAATATGGCATAGTCCAAGGACCTATTTTCGTATCTTTTCTACCTTGTTCTTCATGATATTTTATTACTTTATAACCTAAACCATAGTAAATTTCTGTTCCACCATCGTGTAGGGTTTGAGTACGAATGGCAAAGTATGGACCTTTTTCATATTTTGAAACCATAACGACATCAATTGTGATGATAATAAATACAGCAATGATAATTACAAATAAACAATTTAATATGATTTTTATTTTAGATTCTTTTTTTATTGCTGGTTCTCCTAGGTCAATTTCATTTATACCATACTTATCATAATCCGTGTATAAATCATATTCTCCGTGTTTTTTTCTCATATTTTCCCCCTCATTTTTCAAGGCATATTATAACACTATTTCGTTATTTTGTAAAGAAAAAAACAGTAGTTCTAGCTACTGTAATTTATCTTTAAATTCTTCTTCTGTCCAAATAGGAATTCCTAAAGCTTTAGCTTTTTCATATTTACTACCTGGTTTTTCTCCTACTATTACTACTGAAGTTTTTTTCGATACAGAATCTACTGTTTTACCACCAAGAGATTCTATTTTTTCTTTAGCTTCTTCTCTAGTGAAGATAGTTAGGCTTCCTGTTAAGACAAAACTTTTACCACTGAACTCCATGTTTTCTTCTACTTCTTGACCTAAGTACTCTGTATTTATGCCTAAGTCAATGAGTTCTAACACAATTGCTTTATGATGATCATCGTTAAAATAGTCAATAATGCTTTTAGCAATAATTTCACCAATGTCAGGTATTTCATTTAATTCTTCTTCAGTCGTTTCTAATAAATTAGTTAAGTTTTTGTATGTTTTAGCCAAAAGTTTTGCTGTTTTTGCTCCTACATGAGGTATTCCTAATCCAAAAATTAGTTTTTCTAAGGAATTCTTTTTACTATTTTCGATGGCATTTAATAAGTTCGCAACCGACTTTTCTCCATAGCCTTCTAATCTTATTAAATCTTTTTCATGATCTTTTAAAGAATAAATATCAGCAATAGTAGCAATAAAGTGGAAGTTATAGAAATCCTCCATTATTCTATCTCCTAATCCATCAATGTTCATAGCATCACGAGATACAAAGTGGATTAAACTTTCAATATTTCTCGCAGGACATTTTCTATTTGGACAGTAGTAGTCTACTTGACCTTCTTTTTTTACTAATTGACTATTACACATAGGACAATTCGTAATCATTTGGAATGCTTGTTCTTCTCCTGTTCGACGTTCTTTCTTGACTTCTACTACTTCTGGAATCACATCTCCTGCCTTACGAATGGCGACAATGTCACCTATTTTTAAATCTTTTTCTTTTACATAATCTTCATTATGAAGAGTTGCTCTAGAGATGGTTGATCCTTGCACAATAACAGGTTCCAATACGGCATTAGGTGTAATTTGACCCGTTCGTCCAACAGTAAAAATAATATCAGTTAATTTTGTTAGAACTTCTTGTGCTGGAAATTTATAGGCTGTTGCCCATTTAGGATATTTTGCTGTTGAACCTAAAAGTTTTTGATCATCAATATTATTTACTTTTATAACAATTCCATCAATATCATAGGGTAAACTATCTCTTTCGCTTGATTTTTGTTCAATAAAGTCTAATACTTCGTTGATATTCTTCACTAAGCGATTATTGGGATTAATTTTAAAACCTAGTTTCTGCATATAGTCTAAAGCTTCACTATGAGTATGAATTCCATAATCTAATGGATTTGGTAAATGATAAATAAAATTGTCAAGTTTTCTTTTGGCTGCTACTTTAGAATCTAATTGTCGAATAGAACCGGCAGCGGCATTACGACAGTTTTGAAGCAAAGGTTCTCCTCTTTGTTTTCGTTCTTCATTTATTTTTTGTAAAGTTTCTTTATTCATGAATATTTCACCACGAACTTCTATATCCACTTCTTCTTTTAATTTTAAAGGAATCACCTTAATAGTTTTAGCGTTATGGGTAATATCTTCACCAATTGTTCCATCTCCTCTTGTAGCAGCACGAACTAATTTACCTTTTTCATATAATAAAGAAACAGAAAGACCATCAATTTTTAATTCACACATATATTCTGGCGTGATTTTTTCTTTTTTGATTCTTTCATCAAATGCTATTACTTCACTTTCAGAAAAGACATCACTTAATGACATCATCGGTATTTTATGAGTTACTTTCTCAAAACCTTCAATTACTTTTCCACCAGCATGTTGAGTAGGAGAATCTTCTTTTATCCACTCAGGATGTTCTTCTTCTATTTCAATTAATTCTCGTAAATATTTATCATATTCTTGGTCAGTAATTGTTGGGTTATCTAACGTATGATAATTATAATCAGCTTCATTTATGATTTGGATTAATTCTTCCATTCTTTCTTTCATGTTATCACCATTATTAGTATATCATTTTTAAAATATAAAAAAAAGAAAGTTTGAACTTTCTTTAGACTTTTAAAAATAGTTAATTTGTAACTTAGAAATAATCGTTTAGCTCTTTTCTTCTTCTAAAGAATGAGAATTTTTATTGGCACTCATAACCATGGGGATAGCTTCTTTAATTAATACTTTACCACGATCATAAGTTCTAGTCATTGTTTGCGTCCAAAAGACTTCATTATTAGTCGCTTTTTTTATAGCAATTATTCCTTGATTTTCTTTTAATTTATAGCTAGCAACAATAAATTTTTCATCTTCATAGGTTTCTTCTTTTAAATCTGTTATTATCTGGTTTGTATCTTGTAGTTGTTTAAAACTTTTTAAGACATTATTATAACTATCTTGATATAGTTGAATTCCTATCGATTCATTGGATTCAAAGTAGTCTGCTTTAATGTTTAAAACATCATTTTCAATATTCGTTTTATAGATTGCTGGTACTTTTAGATTATAGCCAGCATAAGATATCGTATTAATTTTAGTGGCTGCTAGCTTTTTAGGTATTTCTCTTCCAACATATAAAATAGCAACTAATAACAATAAGCCAATAATTATAAGAAAAGTTTTTTTAGTTTTAGATTTTTCTAAATTATTATTATAACTTTGTTTTTCAGTAGTTAATTTCGTTCCACAACTTTTACAGAATTTATCATTTAAATCATTTTTAGTACCACAGTTTCTACAATACATAATAACTTCTCCCTTTTATCTTAGAATACCATCTATTTTAGAAAAGGAGCTAGTTTTTTCTTTTATTTTACGTCTTTTTACAAAAAAAAGAACCTAAAGGTTCTAGTTCTCTCTTTTTCCAAATAGCTCTAACAGTCTGATGAATAAGTTGATGAAGTCCAAGTATAATTGGAAAGCTCCATAAACGGCCGCTTTTTCTTCACCAACATAACTACCTAAGTCTTTTAATTTATTGACATCATACGCAATATATCCAACAAAGACTAATACTCCAATAATTGATAGCCCCATATCTACGCTTGCACTTTTAAAGATAAACATATTTAGTAAACTACCTATGATAATACCAAGCAAACCAATAAAAGCTATTGTTCCAATATTGGTTAAATCTCTTTTCGTTGTGTAACCATATAAAGCTAATAGACCAAATATAATAGCAGCTATTATAAAGATACTAATTAAAGATGACATTTCAAAGACCACGAATATTGTTGAAAATGTTATTCCTGTTAAAACAGAATAAACAATATATAATATTTTAGCAGTCATTGGATTCATCTTAGGAAGTCTAATGCTTAAAAATAAAGCTATTCCAATTTCTATAATGGCTATTGGTAAAGCTCCAAAGCTTACTAGCTTTAGCATCATGTTTGTATTCATTGATAAGGCATATCCGCTGGCAAAAGTAATTAATAAGCCAACAAATAACCAAGTAAACATTTTTGGATATAATTCATTTCTTTCGTTCATTTCTTCTCCTTTTTATAGGTTAACCTATTTTTTATAATTTTGTAGCTTTCCTACTTTTATATTATATCATATTTTTTAATTTTTCCATAGATTTATAGGGTATTTCTTAGTATCTACTAGTTTTTTAATAGCTTCTCTTACACTTTCTTTATCTTCTTTATAAGTTACTCCATACCATTTAGCTGTTGTTTCTAAAACATCAATTTCTTTTTGATTCGTTTTAATACAATAATCTAAAACACTAGGTATTTGGTATTCTTTATGCATTAAATCATTTCGATTACTAGTTAAGAAATCTATAAATCTTTCAGATAAAATATTAAAAATATCTGGTGTGAATAGTAATAGGTTCATGGAAACTATGGTATCTTCCGTGATAAATTTTTTTTCATTGCTGTCTTCTGGTGTTGCAATTATTTGATTATTTACTTGTTCTACACTACATTCTACGACTTCTTGAAGTTTATTATTCTCTATTTGACAGACCCCTCGTTTGGCAGAACCATTAGGACTTAAGGTATTCACAACATGGTATCCTACCATAGCATAATGATCTTTTTTTATTTGTTCTAAATATTTACTAGCTTTTTTGTAAGCATCATCCCCATAAAAATCATCAGCGTTGATTACTGCAAATGGCTCATTTATTTTGTCTTTGGCACAAAGGATAGCATGTGCTGTCCCCAATGGTTTTACACGACTTTTTAATAATTCTTGATAATTTTCTGGTGTTTGGTTGATATTTTGAAAAACATATTCAGTTTTCATATGTGGTTCTACTCTTTTACCAATCGTTTCTTTAAAGATATCATAGTTTTCTTCCTTTATGATGAAGACAACTTTATTGAAACCAGCTTTTTTAGCATCATAGATTGAGTAATCAATGATAAATTCTTTGTTCGGCCCCATTGGTTCTATTTGTTTCAAGCCTCCGAAACGACTACCCATTCCAGCTGCCATAATAAGTAATGTTTTATCTTTCATGATATTCCTCACTTTTATTTCCATAAATTATTTGGGTAAACTCCAGTGTTGACAAGGTTTAAAATAGCATTTACAACCATGTCTTTGTCTTCTTTATAAGTTACTCCATACCATTTTGCTGTTGTTTCTAAAACATCTACAATTTTAGATTTTTCCTCCACTAGTTCATTTAAAACGATAGGAATTAAAAATTCACAACTTTCTAGGTTATTTTTTTTCTTATCTAAGAAAGTTTTCATTCTACTTTCCAATATATCAAATAAGTCTGGAGTAAATAATAAGAAGTTCATAGAGGCAATTGTATCTTTACTAGTAGTAAATTTATCTGGTTTTTCTAGTGGTTCTACTTCTACTACATCTCCCTTTAAAGTCACTTTACTTTCTGTTAGTGTTATTAATTCCTTATTTTCAGTTACTTCACATACGCCACGCTTCGCAGAACCATTTGGCGTTAGAGTATTTCCCAAGCGATAAGCAACTAGACCATAATGATTTTTAGAAACTTTGTCTAAATAGTTAGCTGCTTTTTCATAGGCATCATAACCATAGAAATCATCGGCATTAATGATAGCAAAGGGTTCATTTATTTTATTTTTTGCACAAAGGATAGCATGAGCTGTTCCCAGTGGTTTAATACGATTTTTTAATAGTTCTTGGTATTCTAGTGGTAAATTATCATTTTTTTGGAAAACATATTCTGTTTCAATATGTGGTTCTACTCGTTTTCCAATTGTTTCTTTAAAGATATCATAGTTTTCTTCCTTTATAATGAAGACAACTTTGTTGAAACCAGCTTTTTTAGCATCATAGATTGAGTAATCAATGATAAATTCACCATTTGGTCCCATTCCTTCAATTTGTTTTAAACCTCCGAAACGACTACCCATTCCGGCTGCTAAAATTAATAATGTTTTTTTCATTTTCATATTCCTCCTAAATTATTTGTTTTAAACCTTAGATAATTTTTTATGATTTTTCATTAGTTTTTTAATTCCATGTGGATGTTTGAAAGCAACACTTACTAGAGTATTGGTTACTTCAACAACTCTACCAGTTCCAAATGTTTCATGATAAACATAATCTCCTACTTGATAGTCTACTTCTTCTTGTCTAAACATTTCCTCTACTTCTATTTTTTCTTCTTTTACAGATTGTTCTTCTTTGATATTTGTTTCCATTAAATCTAGACTTATTTCACCTATAAATCTACTAACTGGATTAATTTGTTCTTTTCCAAATAGTGTTCTACGTCTAGCATTTATTAGATGCAAGTCATCTTTTGCTCTAGTAATTGCTACATAACAAAGTCTACGTTCTTCTTCTAGTTCGCTTGTTTCCATCAAAGAGTTCATATGAGGAAAAATTCCTTCTTCCATTCCTACAACAAATACGTGATTAAATTCTAATCCCTTTACAGAGTGAACAGTCATTAAACTGATTCTATTAGGATCGTCTTTATATTCTTCAACATCACTAATTAGACTAATCTCAAGTAAAAAGTCTTCTAAAGAAATTAACCCTTCTCTTTCCTCAAATGATTTAGTAATCGATTTAAATTCTTCTAAGTTTTCTAAACGGACTTCTGATTCTAAGGTTTTTTCACTTTCTAAGTCTTGTCTCATACCGGAAGCATCTAGTACTTTATCAATTAATTCTGTTAGGGTTAATTCCTCTGCTAAAGATTTTAATTGTTCAATTGTCTTTTTAAATTCTAATTCTTTACCAGAAGATATCGCTTCATAAATACTTGTATTTTCACTGTCTGCTTTCGTAGTTAGATTTTCAATTGTCTTTAAACCTATTCCTCGCTTTGGAGTATTAATAACCCTTAGTAGGCTTACATTATCTTTAGAGTTATGAATTAATCTCAAGTAAGCAATTAAGTCTTTAATTTCTTTTCTCGAATAAAAGTAGAAACTTCCAATTACACGGTATGGCATATTTTCTTTTAACATTTCTTCTTCTAAAACACGAGATTGCGCATTGGTTCTATACAAAACAGCAATATCTTTATATTCAACATCTTTGTTTCTTAATTCTTTTACTTTTCTAATAATATACTGGGCTTCATCTTTCTCATTATAAGCTCGATAGTATTTAATTTTTTCTCCTTTCCCCCGAGAAGTCCAAAGATTTTTATCTTTTCTTTGTTTATTATTTTTAATTACTTGGTTAGCAGCATCTAGAATCGTACTAGTAGAACGATAATTTTCTTCTAAAAGAATAGTTTTTGCATCTTGATAGTCTTTTTCAAAGTTTAAAATATTTTTATAGTTTGCTCCTCGGAAACTATAGATACTTTGTGAGTCATCACCTACACAAGTAATTTTTCTATTTTTAGCACTAATCATTTTTGATAAGATATATTGAGCTTCATTAGTATCTTGGTACTCATCAATTAAAATATATGTATATAATTCTTGATAATCTTGTAATACACTTGGATTTTCTTTAAATAATTTTATTGGTAATAATAATAAGTCATCAAAATCTACGGAGTTGTTCTTTTTTAATTTATCTTCGTATTTTTCGTATACTTGATGCATAACCTTTTCATAGTCACTGACTGCATACCGTTCATACATTTCAGGAGTCATCATTTCATTTTTACAACTACTTATTTTATTACGAATAGCACGAGGATTATATATTTTAGGATCATATCCTAAGTCTTTAACTATTTTTTTTACGACAGTTAAAGAGTCATCACTATCCATAATTACAAAGTTTGCCTCATACCCTAGTTTTTGATAATTTTCTCTTAATAATTTTAAACCAAAGCTGTGAAATGTGGATACTTGAACTTTTTTAGCCAAATCACCAATTAGGGCATATAGTCTATCTTTCATTTCTTTAGCGGCTTTATTAGTAAAGGTGATTGCTAAAACATTGTAGGGTTTAGCTAATCCTTCTTCAATTAAATAAGCTATTTTAGTGGTTAAAGTTTTAGTTTTTCCAGCACCAGCTCCTGCAATGATTAGTAGTGGTCCATCATTATATAAAACAGCTTCTTTTTGTCTATCATTTAATCCTTCAATCATTTTATACCTACTTTCTAAAGCTATTATATCGTATTTTTGATGTTTAGAAAAGAAAAATCACTAAGTGACTAACTTAGTGATTTGTTATTATTATTTCGTTTTATATAAATCTCTAAAATCCTCTAACTTTATCGGCTTTTTATCTTTCGTGGTACTTTCTTTTACTTCTGCTTTTTTCTGATATGTTTTTAAAATTGATAAGACTCTTTTATAATCATCTAATGTTAATAATCCATCAAAAATATCCAATTCTTTTTTTTCTTTTGTAACTTCTTTTGATGGCTTTTCTAAGACTTTTGGTCTTTCTTTTTGACGTTTCATGATTTGTTCATTATTAAGCATAACATCTAAAGCTTGACTTTCTGTTTTTGAAAATGGATTAGGAATATCGGTTAAATAAGTATCTTCTTGATAAATTTTTTGAAGTTCGTTTATTGGTTCTAGTTTTGGTTTTATTTTACCTTCTATAATACTTGGTGCGGTAGTTTTTATAATGTTATCAGGTAATTTTCTTTTTATAATTGTCTCAGTTTTTATGATAGGTTCTAGAGGTAGACTACTCACTGATGTTTTTTCTTGGCTGTTTTCTTGGCTATAATTGTTTGATTCTTCCCTTGTTTGATATATTCTAATTAATTTATAAGTAACTAAAAATAAAATCCAAATAATAAAAATAATACTGGATAATTCAATTAAAGCTTGAGCATCTTTATTTTGATAAATGGATGATTGTTTAAACTGTCTCTTATACACATCTCCGAGCCCACGAGACAGGCAGAAAT
>ERZ1026981.198-NODE-198-length-12997-cov-8.332638_pt1 | contig 12997 bp, 9 predicted proteins | sample MGYA00519456_ERZ1026981 | MGnify/ENA primary metagenome ERZ1026981 (study PRJEB26926, sample SAMN06164408) | human gut metagenome | biome: ENVO:00009003; feature: ENVO:2100002; material: ENVO:00002003 | host: Homo sapiens | place: USA | collected 2012 ...
AGATTTCTGCCTGTCTCGTGGGCTCGGAGATGTGTATAAGAGACAGCTATTATATCTAATTTGATAATTACATCAGCAACGTTTTTACCCATCTTTATTGGTATTAATTTAGTTAAAAATAATATTTTGACAGTTGGTGATTTAATTGCTTTTAATGCTTATATAGGGATGTTATTTTCTCCTATAACAGCTATTATCTCGACAATAACTACTATAAAATTGAATTCGGTTTATCATACACGAATTACTGAGTTTTTATCTGGCGATGGATATATTAATACTAGTTTTTCAACAAAATCTACAATTAATACGTTGATTATGAAAAATGTGAATCTATTTGTTGATGATCAAAAAATAGTAGAATCAATTAATTTAGAATTAAAATCTGGAGATATCATACAGGTTAAAGGAGATAACGGAAGTGGAAAATCGTTATTTCTAAAGTCTATGATTAATCTAAATGAATTTTCGGGTGATATTATTTTCAATGGTATTGATATAAAGGAAAAAACGATAGAACAACTAAGTAATGAAATTGTTTATGTCTCTAATGAACTTGGATTTGTTGGAGGAAAACTAATTGAAAATATACCTGAAACTGAAGAGATCAAGCATATCTTTGAAATTGTTAATTTGTCATCAAGATTAAAGAAAATTGAAAATTTTTTAATTTTTTTTCAAAAAAGGGTTGTTTTTTTATTTTTTTTAGTATATAATGAACTAGTCAGCACGAAAGAGTGCAAACGAAATGCCTGAGTGGCGGAATAGGTAGACGCACAGGACTTAAAATCCTGCGAGATTTAACCCTCGTGTCGGTTCAAGTCCGACCTTAGGCACCATATCTGGAGGAATACCCAAGTCTGGTTGAAGGGACCGGTCTTGAAAACCGGGAGGTCGTGCAAGCGGCGCAGGGGTTCGAATCCCTTTTCCTCCGCCATTAATATCGCGGGATGGAGCAGCTCGGTAGCTCGTTGGGCTCATAACCCAAAGGTCGTAGGTTCAAATCCTTCTCCCGCAACCAATTTGGTCTCATGGTGCAGCTGGTTAACACGTCTGCCTGTCACGCAGAAGATCGCGGGTTCGAGTCCCGTTGAGACCGCCATTTGGCTTCATAGCTCAGTCGGTAGAGCAAGGGACTGAAAATCCCTGTGTCGCTGGTTCGATTCCCGCTGGAGCCACCATTTTTGTTAAGTACTAAAATTTATATAAATTGGTTACGTGACATGCGCTCGTAGCTCAGCTGGATAGAGTGTTTGGCTACGAACCAAAAGGTCAGGGGTTCGAATCCCTTCGAGCGCACCAGTTTTCGGGAAGTGGCTCAACTTGGTAGAGCACTTGGTTTGGGACCAAGGGGTTGCAGGTTCAAATCCTGTCTTCCCGACCATTTATATCAATTAACTGCATAGGCAGTTTTTTTGTTTTATTTAAGCTCATCATATAAATTAGATAATTTATCTTTTAATAGTTCAAATCCCGTTCCGTGGTCATAGGTTTGACCTTTCTTTTTTCCTGTTTTATATATTCCTATTTTGAAACATATTGCTATATTTCCATTTCCTAGTAATTTTAAAAAAGTTGCCAAATCTTTTGATTTATAAAAATTTATCTTTTTGTATTTGAAATATGCTTGGTTAGCTATTTCTTTTTTTTCGGCAATAATTAATGCTAAGTATTGTATTTTTTTTTGTATTTTTTCTTCAATAGTGTCAAAATTCCAAAAACATTCTATAGATGATGTTTTAGTTATTGTATTTAATGTTTTTAGATATATACGTTTTTCTAAATAACTAATTTCTACTTTCATATAGTATTTATTAGTTATTTTTGTATATTTATTTGCTGTTATTCGTGAGTAAAATATTTTCTCATTGTTTTTGTTTAACCACCCAAATTTATCTCTTAGAATTTGATTTTGATATATATAAGGACCATCAGGAGCAGCGCTAAATAGGGTAATATATCTGTTTCTATGATAATTTGTACTAGTTTTTATTTCGATTCCATTATAGTCAGCTATAGGAAAATTTTCTCTTTCTTTTCCTAGTATATTTTCAAATGTTATTCCGACATTTCCTCTTCCATTTGAACTACCTTTTATCCAATTTAATTTTTGTATTTCTATAAATTTATCTTTTAAATCTTTTATATTTCTTTCATTATTCATGCAGACCTCCTTACTTATATTATTTGAATATTTTATAGGTTTTCATATTGTTCTAAAAAAAAAGAAAATCATTAATATGATTTTCCCCAAATTACCATGTGTTTTGATTCTTTTCCGCAACAAATACATTTATTTGATAGATGTTCTTCATTAAATGGAATACACCTTGATCCGGCTCCTCCTGTATCTGCTTTGATTTGATTTTCACATTCTTCATCTCCACACCACATAGCTTTGATGAAACAACGTTGTTTGTTAAACTTGTTTACCATTTCATCCATTGTGGTTGCAGTTTCAATGTGTGAATTTAAGAAATTTTCTGCTTTGTTATACATATTTGTTTGGATGTTTTCAAGAATATTTGGTAGTTCAATTTCTAAATTATCTATTGAAAGTGAAATTTTTTCTCCGTTGTCTCTTCTAACAATTATTATTTGATTATTTTCAATATCTTTAGGTCCAATTTCAATTCTACTAGGTATCCCTAACATTTCTTGTTCTGAAAATTTATATCCTGGTGTTTTTTCACTATCATCTAATTTAGCTCTTATACCAATTTTTTTCAATCTTTTTAATAATTCTGTGGCTTTTTCTAAGACTCCCTCTTTGTGTTGGGCAATTGGAATTATCATTGTTTGTGTTGGAGCAATTCTAGGTGGTAATACTAGTCCGGAATCATCACCATGTACCATTATTATTGCTCCGATAATTCTAGTTGATAATCCCCAAGATGTTTCATATGCGCTGTGTAATTGATTGTTTTTGTCTAAATATTTGATATCGAATGAATCAGGAAATCCATTTCCAAAATAATGACTTGTACCCGATTGCAAAGCTTTACCGTCATGCATCATAGCTTCAATAGTATATGTTGCTTCTGCACCAGCAAATTTTTCACTTTCTGTTTTTCTTCCTTTTATTAGTGGAATTGATAAATCTTTTGTTACAAAGTCATAATAGATATCTAGCATCATTTGAGTTCTTTCTTGAGCTTCTTCTGGTGTTGCATGAAGTGTGTGTCCTTCTTGCCATAAAAATTCTCTTGAACGAAGGAACGGTCTTGTCGTTTTCTCCCAACGTAAAACAGAATTCCATTGGTTCCATACTTTTGGCAAATCACGGTATGATTTTACTGTTTTTTGCCAGTGATCACAGAATAAAGTTTCTGAAGTCGGTCTAATACAGAACCGTTCTTCTAATTTTTCAAGACCACCATGTGTTACCCAAGCAACTTCTGGTGCAAACCCTTCGATATGGTCACTTTCTTTTTGAAGTAAGCTTTCTGGGATTAAAATGGGAAGATATACATTTTCCACTCCAGTTTCTTTGAATCGTTTATCAAGATTTGATTGAATATTTTCCCAAATTGCATAACCATTCGGTAAGTAGTTTAAGCATCCTTTTACACTTGAATAGTCGCAAAGTTTTGCTTCTCTTACTACATCTGTATACCATTGAGCAAAATCAACATCACGAGATGTAATAGATTCTACAAATTTCTTGTCGTTTGACATGTTTTTTCCTCCTTCTTTGTTTATGTAGTTCATTTTATCACAAACTTCTTTTATTAGCAATAATACTTTCTATATGTACAAAATTTTATAATATTGTACTTTTATAAAAAAAAATGATATAATATGGATTGTCGAATGGGGGAGTTTTTTTGAAATTAACTGAAATTTTTAAACGTATTCTTAAAATGCTTGATAAAAAACAGAAAGTTTACTTTGGAATTATTGTACTTATTATGATTGTTTCTTCATATTTAAGTCAGTTAACTCCATTAGCAATTGGTAATTTGACCGATGGAGTTTTAGGAGGTAGTGAGGAAACTTTTTATCATGTGATTCCTTATTTGCTGTTTATTTTGATAGTTTGTGTTTGTAATGAATTTATTAAAGTTATTCGAAGAATTTTAGTAGAAGATACGTGTACTAGAACTGAGAAAAGGGCACGTTTTTTGGCTTTGAACGCTCTGTTGAAAGCACCGATGTCATATTTTAAAGAGAATATGGTTGGAAATATTCATGGAAAACTAAATCGTAGTTTAGAAGGAACTATTCGTTTGTTGAAATTAATGTTTATGGATTTTGCTCCAGCTATTTTTAATAGTGTAGCGGCTATTATTGTTATTTATTCACAATTACCATTTTACTTGGCTACATTAATGATGCTTGTTATTCCTGTTGGAGTCTTAATTGTTTTTTGTCAGATTAAAACACAGAAGGGAATTCGGGTGGAGCTTTTGGAGACAAAATCAAAAATGGATGGTAATGCGGTTGAACTGATAAACGGCATTGAAGTTATCCGTGTTTCTAATACTGCTGATGATGAGTGTAACAAATTTGATTGCCGTAGTGAGTACTTGAGAGAAAAAGAAATGAAACATCATAAAGCTATGGCAAAATATGATTGTTTAAAATTTATTAATGAGTCTGTATTTACGGTTTTAATTATTGGTGTATCTGTTTATTTAGCCTCTATTGATGTTATTACTGTTGGTAGTATTTTAACTTCTTATTTATGTTTTACACAGTTATTAACACCGCTTAAAGAATTACATCGTATTTTGGATGAGCTTAGTGAATCTATGGTTTTGGCTAATGAATATTTTAAAATTAGTGATATTCCTAATGACTTTTCTTATCAAGTTTTAGGTAAAAAAAATATGATTGATAGGGATAGTAAAGTCATTTTAAAAGTAGAAAATTTGGATTTTTCTTATTCTAATGATAGGCATATGAAAAAAATTCTTGATCATTTGAATTTAGAGATTAGAAGAGGCGAATTTGTAGGAATTGCTGGGCCAAGTGGTTGTGGTAAGTCGTCTTTTATAAAAGTAATTACAAAATTAGAAGCTGCTAAAGGAAACGTTTTTATAGATGAGTTTTCTATTTCTAAATTATCTAGAAAAAATATAGCTGATTTGATTGCTTTAGTTCCACAAGTTCCATTTTTAGTTTCTGGGACTATTCGAGATAATATTTGTTATGGTTTAGATAGAAAAGTTAGTGATACAGAATTAGAGAAAGTTTGTGAAAAAGCCTATATTTTGGATTTTATAAAATCTTTAGATGATGGGTTTGATTCTATGATTTCTGAAGGTGGTTCTAACTTAAGTGGAGGGCAAAAACAGAGGATAGCAATTGCACGAATATTTTTAAGAAAACCAAAGATTTTAATTTTGGATGAAGCTACTAGTGCTTTGGATAATACTTCAGAAAAGCATATTCAAAAGGAAATTGAGCGATGGCAGAAAGAAGAAAATATTACTGTTATTTCTATTGCTCATAGACTTACTACATTAAAGAATTGTGATCGTATTTTAGTTTTTAATGAAGGTAAGATAGAACAATTTGGTAAATATGATGAGCTAATTAAGATACCGGGTATCTTCAAAGATATGAACGATGGAGTATTAAAATAAAATAATTTTATTGAGTTTATCATATACTTTTTTAGGTGATGCACTTTGAAGAAGTATATGATTTTTTTTATGATGATTATAATTATTTGGCCGATTTCAGTTTTGGCTGATTCTGCTAAATCTAGTGTTGTGATGGACTTAGATAGTGGTAGAGTAATGTATCAGAAAGATATGAATCAAAAACGTCTCATTGCTTCTACGACAAAAATTATGACGGCTATCGTTGCTATTGAGAATGGTGAATTAACAAAAAAAATTAAAGTCGGAAAAGAAGTTTTATCTATGTATGGAACTAACATTTATGTAGAAGTTGGGGAAAGTATGAGGCTTAAAGACTTATTGTATGGATTATTGCTTCGTAGTGGAAATGATGCTTCTGTTGTTATTGCAAAAGCGGTGGCTGGGAGTGAAGAAAAATTTGTAAATATGATGAATGATAAGGCTAAAGAAATAGGAATGAAAAATACGATATTTAAAAATCCACATGGCTTAGATGAAAAAACAGAAAATTATTCTACTGCATATGATATGGCTAAATTATCTAAATATGTTTATCAAAATAAAACATATCGAAATATTACTTCTACTAGTAAGTATGAAGTCTCTACCGGCAAGAAAACGTATCTTTGGTACAATAGAAATAAGCTATTGACGGATTATGAATATTGTACAGGTGGTAAGAATGGTTATACACCTAAGGCTGGAAAGACGTTAGTTTCGACAGCGTCTAAAAATGGACTTAACTTGACAGCAGTTACTTTATCTGATGGTGATATTTATACTAATCATAAAAATTTATATGAAATAATTTTTTCCAAATATCAAAGATATAAAATTGTAGATAAGAATCATTTTGCTATTGATAAAGAGTTTGTTGATTATGATGTATATTTAAAAAATTCATTTTATTATCCACTTAGTGAGGATGAGCTTGATGATATTAAAACAGTTGTTTATTTTTTTGATGATGTTACTTCAAATAAGGTTGGAAAGATAAAAGTCTATTTAGCTGAGGAAGAAATTGGTGAAGTTTTTATTTATAAGAAGGAAAAAAAGAAAGATGATGTATCTTTCTTCGAATGGTTAAAAAATTTATTTTGATGATAATCTGAAGAAATTTATGCTTGGTCTACAGAATAAGCGAAAGCCGTTACCGTTTGTTCCAATTCCACTTGATATATATAATTTAGAATTTTCTAGTTGGTAAAACTCATTGGTATAATTTCTGGCACCATCTTTTTTGAATATTCCACCTATATAAGGAATACTTACTTGGCCATTGTGGGAGTGTCCAGCTAAAAATAAATCTGTTTTGTAATTTGATATAATCTCATCTACTGTGTCTGGTTCGTGTAGTAATGTGATTGTATATATATTAGAATTATGGTTTGGCTCATTAAAATATTGGTATCCTTTTTCAATGTTTATTTCTCCAGTTGTGCTACTATTTAGTCCAATTACAAGGATTGGGTTATTGCTGTTATTGTAAATTAAATCATAACTGTTATTTAATATTGTAAAATCACTTTGGTTCATAATTGTTGTAAATTTGTCTTTATCTTCTTCTCCCATAATTGCATACTTTCCGACCGTTGAATTTAATTTTTTTAATTCTTTTATAAGTTCTTCTTGTTCTTTTGATTTTATTTTATATCCTTTGTTTATCAAATCACCAGTAAATACTATTAAATCAGGTTTTCGTCTATTAATTTCTTTTACTATTTTTTTTATGTCTTCTATAAAAATAGTTGAACCGTAGTGAATATCTGATATTTGAATTATTTTTAAACCGTTGAAACTGGTTGGTATTTTTTTATCTGTAATTCTTGTTTCTTTAATTGTGATTAATTTTGAAGATATATAAGTAGTGTATAGGAAAAATGTTAAACTGACAATAATTATTATGGTAATTATTTTTAATGTTGTCAAAACCATTTTTTTTCTTATTTCTCGATTTTCTTCTTTGATAATTTCTTTTTGTTTTTGTTCGTTTCTTTCTGTTCTTGTCGCCATATTATCACCATTCTTATTGTATCATAATTTTATAAAAAGTAGGAGGAATTGTCTAGTAAAACTTGATGATTGACATCGGTTAAAATAATTAATATTTTTTTTCTTTTATGATACAATGTAATTGGTGATGAAAATGAAATATGATGTTGTAATTATTGGTGCTGGCCCAGCAGGACTTTTTGCTGCTTATGAACTTATTACAAAAAATAAAAACTTAAAGATTGCGTTAATGGATAAAGGCCAGAAAGTGAAAACTAGGTTTTGTCCGATGAATAAGAATAAGACTAAGTGTGTTAATTGTAATCCATGCCGGATTTTATCTGGTTATGGTGGCGCTGGAACTTTTTCTGATGGAAAACTAAATTTTATTCCTAAATTAGGAAAAAGTGATTTGTTCAAATATATGAGTGAGAGTGAAGCTGATAAGTTGATTGATGATACGGAAGCAATTTTTACTAAATTTGGTATGGATAGTGATGTTTTTCCAAGTAATATGGAAGAGGCTTTGGAAATTAAGAGACGAGTTGCTATCCAGGGAGCTCGTTTATTACTGATTCGACAAAAGCATTTAGGTAGTGATCATTTACCTGAATATATTGAACAGTTTAGTAATTTTTTAGAAGATCATGGTGTTGTTTTGTATGAGAATACAGATGTTTCTGATGTTGTTCGTGGGAAAGATGGATACCAAGTTTTTTTTGGTAAAGAAAAGTTGTTGACTAGAAAAGTAATAGTTGCACCTGGTAGAACGGGGGCAAAATGGGTTCAAGAATTAGCTGATAAATACCAAATCCCATACCTTTCACAAAGTATCGAAATAGGTGTAAGAGTGGAAGTTAGAAAAGAGATTTTGGAGTCAATTACTAAGGTGATTTATGATCCAACGATTTTTATTCATACAGATACTTATGGTGATGAAATACGAACTTTTTGTACAAACCCAGGTGGTTTTGTAGCAAAAGAAAATTATTATGGTTATATTTGTGTTAATGGTCATGCTTTAAAAGAGGTTAAATCTAATAATAGTAATTTTGCTTTTATTAGTAGAGTACATTTGACAGAACCAGTTACTAATACTAGACTTTATGGTGAATCTATTGCTAGGATTGCTAATGTTTTGGGTGATTCTAAACCAATTATTCAATCTTTGAAGGATTTAAGATGTGGTCGTAGATCTACTTGGCATCGTATTAATCAAGGATTTATAGAACCTACATTAAAAGATTGTGTGGCTGGTGATTTGGCTTTAGTTTTACCACATCGTATTGTTACTAATATTTTGGAAGGTTTAGAGAAACTGGACAAGATTATTCCAGGTGTCAATAATGATGAAACACTTCTTTATGGTCCGGAAATAAAATTTTTTAGTAATGAAATTGAAACAGATAATCATTTCAAGTTAAAGTCTGAAGATATTTATTTTGTTGGTGATGGTGCTGGAAAAGCTGGTAATATTGTTGTAGCAGCAGCTACTGGTTTAGTGGCAGCTCGAGATATTTTAGAAAGAGGTGATTAGTATGAAAAAAATCTTGTTATTGTGTTTAATTTTTATATTTTCTTTTTGTTTAACTGGTTGTGGGATTGAAGAGGATTTGCTTGGTATTTCATATGATATAAAGAATAATGAAGTTACTCTTAAGCAGTATAAGACAGAAAATCCTGTAGTAGCAATGTATATAGAGGGATATGGTTCTGTAGTTATGGAGTTATATCCAGAAGTTGCACCAAATACGGTTTCAAATTTTATTTCGTTGATTAAGGAGGGTTTCTATGATAATAATACATTTCATCGTTTAGTTCCTGGTTTTGTATTACAGGGTGGAGATCCTAATGGCAATGGGACAGGTGGACCTGGATATACAATCAAAGGTGAATTTTCTAATAATGGATTTGAAAATAATTTAAAACATAAAAAATGGGTTGTTTCTATGGCTCGTAGTCAAGAATATGATTCTGCTGGTAGTCAATTTTTCATTATGTTGGGTGATGCTGAATCTTTAGATGGTGATTATGCAGCTTTTGGTAAAGTGATTGATGGTAAAAAAAATATAGAAAACATTGTAAAAATGGAAGGTGTTTCTGATTCTAATAGCGGACAACTTACTCATAATTTAACAATTAAGAAAGCTTTAGTTGATTTAAAGGGAGAAGAATATGGTAATCTAGAAAAAATTGATGAATAGATTTCATGCTTTAATTCTATTTTTTGTCTAGATAATTGTAAATAAGAGAATTATGTAAATATTAAGTTTGATAAAAAATTATTTAAAGAAGCTTGAAAAAGATAACTTTATTAGGTATAATCTTTAGTAAATGCGATGAAGCTGAGGAGTAGAAATAGAAAGTTTTTAGAGAGGTTATGGTTGGTGAAAATAACTGATAGACTATTTTGAAGGTAGCAGGGGAGCTGAATTATTGAAACTGAGTAAGTAATTCCGTTGGTCACGTTAAGACTTTGAGATAGAATTGTAGTAATTCTATGAACTAAGGTGGTACCACGAGTTTTCGTCCTTTGGATGAGGCTCGTTTTTTAGTTAGGAGGATGTTTATGAGAGGTAGTGTTGTTATTGTTCCAGATGAAAGACAAATTTTGGCAGATTCTTTTTCTGAAGACATTCCGTATGCTTTAGATCATGCTATAGCTTATCAAGACTTTTCTGATAAGTATCATTTGGGTCTTAGTTTTAGTGATGATAGTTCACAAGCTGTTTCTTTGCACGTGGCACAGCTTGGCCATTTTTCATATAAGACAGAAGAAAAATCTAATGTAATAATTTTCTATTTACCTGAGGTTATTACTGAACGTCAAATGAGATATTTTGATGAGCATTTTATAGATTTTATGAAATATGATTTAATAGGAGCATTTAGTTTAGATAGTGATGAGCATGAATCTATTCAAAAGCTTCATGGGTTAGCTGAGATAAGAAAGGTTATGAGAGATAAGAATCGACGATTTAGTCAAGATAATGGTAAAGATAATAGATTATAAATTAGAAAGAATGGTGATATGATGTTAGATAAAAAATATAATCATAAAGAAGTAGAAAAAGATAAATATTATGAGTGGAAGAGTAAAAATTATTTTTCTGCTGATAGCAAGAGTGATAAGACTCCATTTTGTATTGTTATACCTCCACCAAATGTAACAGGAAAACTTCATCTAGGTCATGCTTGGGATACTACACTTCAAGATATTTTGATTCGTTATAAGAGAATGCAAGGCTATGATGCATTATGGCTTCCTGGAATGGATCATGCTGGTATAGCAACGCAGGCAAAGGTTGATAAAAGATTACGTGAAATGGAGGTTAACCCTCGCGGGATTTCTCGAGATGAGTGGCTAGAACATGCATGGAATTGGAAAGATGAGTATGCTAGTACCATTCATGAACAATGGGCTAAACTTGGACTTAGTTTAGATTATTCTAAAGAACGCTTTACTTTAGACAAAGGTCTTAACGATGCTGTTAATTATGTGTTTGTTAAACTTTATGAAAAAGGCTTGATATATAGAGGTGAGCGTATAATTAACTGGGATCCGGTGCAAATGACTGCACTTTCTAATGAAGAAGTTATTTATAAGGAAGATAAGGGAGCTTTTTATCATCTTAAATATTTTATTACAGGAACAGATCAATTCTTAGATGTTGCGACAACTAGGCCTGAGACATTATTTGGTGATACGGCTGTTGCGGTTAATCCTAAAGATGATCGTTATAAGCATTTAATAGGGAAAACAGTTATTTTACCTATTGTAAATAAAGAAATTCCTATTGTTGGTGATATACATGCTGATCCTGAATTTGGAACGGGTGTTGTTAAAATTACTCCAGCACATGATCCTAATGATTATGAAGTAGGAATGCGTCATCATTTGGAACGAGTTATAGTTATGAATTTAGATGCAACTATGAACGAAAATGCAGTAGGTTATGAAGGTTTAACAAGGGAAGAGTGTCGCGAACGCTTAGTGAAGGATTTGAAAAAGCAAGATTTATTGATTAGTGTGGAAGAGATGGTTCATAATGTTGGGCATAGTGAAAGAAGTGATGCCGTAGTTGAACCAACGTTATCTAAACAATGGTTTGTAAAAATGAGACCTCTTGCTGATCGTGTTTTGGAAAATCAAAAAAATTCTGAGACTAAGGTTAACTTTGTTCCAGAACGTTATGAAAAGATAATGAATCACTGGATGGAAATTACTTATGATTGGTGTATTTCTAGACAATTATGGTGGGGTCATCGTATTCCTGCTTGGTATCGTGGAGAAGAGGTTTATGTTGGTACTTCTGCACCAGTTGGTGATGGATGGGTTCAAGATGAAGATGTACTTGATACGTGGTTTTCATCAGCTTTATGGCCTTTTTCTACTTTGGGTTGGCCAGAAAATACGGAGCTATTTAAACGATATTATCCTAATAATGTTTTAGTTACAGGCTATGATATTATTCCATTTTGGGTAAATAGAATGACTTTCCAAGGATTAGAGTTTACTGGTACTAGACCTTTTAAGGATTGTTTAATTCATGGACTTATTCGTGATAAAGAAGGACGTAAAATGAGTAAATCTTTAGGTAACGGTGTTGATCCAATGGATGTTATCGATAAGTATGGAGCTGATAGTTTACGTTTCTTTTTAACAACTAATACAGCACCGGGCACAGATTTACGTTATGATGAAGAAAAAGTAAAGTCAACTTGGAACTTTATCAATAAATTGTGGAATGCTTCTCGTTATGTTTTAATGAATATTGATGATATAACAAAAGATAATGTTACTTTTGATCATTTGAGTAAAGCAGATAAGTGGATTTTGACAGCTAAAAATAAATTGATTGAAGAAGTTACTAGAAATATGGATAATTATGATTTTCATAATGTTGGTAATAGTTTATATCAGTTTATTTGGGAAGATTTTTGTGATAGTTATATTGAACTTAGTAAAGCTTTGATGAACAATACTACAAAAAGTGTATTATTAGATGTATTAACAACTATATTAAAACTTTTACATCCATTTATGCCATATGTTACCGAAGAAATTTATTCTAAATTACCGGTAAAAGATAGTGAGACAATCATGTTGAGTATTTATCCTACTTACAATGAGCAAGAAATTTTTGAGCAAGATTTTGAAGATATTTGTAGAGTTATCGTTGATTTAACAGAAATTCGTAATTTAAAAGTTAATAATGGAGTTAAAAAAGATGCTAAAGTAAAATTAGATGCCAATGATGATGTTCGTTATATTTATTGTTCACAATTGAAGATAAATGATGAAAATTTAATAAAAGATAGTGATGATATTAGTTCATATCAAACGATTTCTTATCAATCTAATTTCTGTCTCTTATACACATCTGACGCTGCCGACGATCGCATAAGTGTAG
>ERZ1026981.200-NODE-200-length-12944-cov-6.364419_pt1 | contig 12944 bp, 7 predicted proteins | sample MGYA00519456_ERZ1026981 | MGnify/ENA primary metagenome ERZ1026981 (study PRJEB26926, sample SAMN06164408) | human gut metagenome | biome: ENVO:00009003; feature: ENVO:2100002; material: ENVO:00002003 | host: Homo sapiens | place: USA | collected 2012 ...
CTCCCGTACTTACCAAATGCAACAGAAAGCACACCTCTTTTATACTTCTTGAGGGTTTCAACCAACTCCATTTGCCGCTCGATTCTCTTGTCGAGAAGCCGAATAAACGAAGCAATTACTTGCTGTTCGTGCAATACTGGCAAAAACATTTGGTATGAGCATAATGTCTTAAAATACAGTCTCGTTCTCGTACCTCCTTTTTTCTGCTGAATGCAGAATACGGAGAATAACGGTGACGAATTAAGTGTATCGACTAAAAAGTCCGTATCAAGGACTTCTTTTCTGACAGTAAACACGGGGTACTCTTTGCTTACCAAACCGTTTGCGACCAATCTATTGATATTGAAATGGAAAATATTATCATCGCTCATGTGGCGATATGTTATACAACCATACGGAAGAACACTAAACACCGTTGTCTCAGCGTTGGCTTGCTTATCTATGAAGTAATCCTCTTGAACAAATAGACCTTGCCTCGATGATGTTAAGAGCGGAAAACCGCTTTCTTGGGTAGCATAGTCAGACAGTTCGATCAACAGATTGCCAAGTTGTGCAGCTCTCCACGGCTCATCGAAGCCCGGAAAGCGCAGCTTCGGGCGCTTCTCAAGACCGTTACTTGAGGTCTTTTTTCAGACCTCATTCCGGTATGATCTAAAAGTAAAATCCCTTGCAGTAGCAGAGATTTTCCGCTATTGCAAGGGATTTCGTCTGTCATATAGCTGTTTCTGCTTTCTTGATCAGAAGTATAAAAGAGGTGTCATGCAGCGCATTTTTCGCCAACTCCCTTCTCAGGATGGCGCAGAGTGGGCTTGTGTTCGTCTTGGTGATATTTTCAAAAAAGTTTCGCGCCGTAACGCAGATGGAGTAATAAAAAATGTAATTACCAACTCTGCGGAATACGGACTAATTCCTCAGCGCGATTTCTTTGACAAGGATATTGCAGTAGACGGAAACACAGCAAATTACTATGTCATCGAAAATGGAGACTTTGTTTACAATCCGAGAAAGTCAAATTCTGCGCCATACGGACCGTTCAATAGATATACTCTCAGTGAACAAGGTATTATCTCACCGCTATATACCTGTCTTGTGCTGCAAGCAGATATTTCTCCTTCATATCTCGCTTGGTACTTTAAGAGCGACGCATGGTACAGGTACATCTATGATAACGGCTCACAAGGCGTTCGTCATGATCGAGTATCTATGACGGATGATTTGCTTATGGGTATTCCTGTTATGTATCCCAGCCATGAGAAACAACTTTTGTACGCGGATATTCTTGATGTTGTGGAGACACGATTGCAAGCCACCCAAAAAACACTTGACCTTCTGAGTAAAACGAGGGACGGCTATATGAGGCAGCTTTTTATATAAAGAGCTGTTGTAATAGACCAGCTCTATTTGAAAGCAGATAATCAAGAACGCTTTGCGCTTTGTCTGCCCTTTGGTCAAGGGCAGACAGAAAATTGGCAATGCGACATTGTTCTTCGTAAACAGGCAAAACAAGCTCAATTCTACGGCACTTTTCTTGGTTTAACTTTGGTTGTGCCGTGCCAGTGTTATAGCGTGTATAATCGAGACTTTCAAGTAGCTCACAAAGGAACTTAATATTCTGTCCTGCTTTAGGTCGCATTACATGAGCATGGTTGTTTACCCAATATTTTCCCTCTGCGATAAAACACAACGGCGTACTGCGATTAAGTATATTTGCCCCATCCTCACCAAGAAGGAGCAGCGGCTCATCGAAGATGAAATCATCAATATAGTCTATTATGCCCGATGCGCCGTAATATGGATATTGTCCTTGCCGTTTGGCTCTGTCCGCACTTTCAAGTGGTTTACGCTGTCCGTCCAGAAAATCCACTGCGTCTTGTAGCGTGCAGGATGTCCATTCTGGATATGGGCTTCCGGTTGCATCTGAGAACTTTAGCTGATGTGAAAGAATAGCCGCAACGACACCTCTTTTATACTTCTTGAGGGCACCTACTAAAGTCCGCTGGTACTCTATACGCCTATTCAAACATTCAAAAAAAGATGCTATTTTATCCTGTTCGTCCTTGCATGGTAAATCGAAGTCTGCTGCTTTCAAAGCCTCGAATGAAAGAACCACTTGACTTGTCCCGACCGCGAGGACAGATAATTTCTTCTTTGCTCGTGATGATGAGTTAAGAAACTCAGACATGAAAAGGCTGTTTGCATTTGTGAAACGGAAAACCGGATAGAACTTGCTGACAATCGCATTTGAACTGATCGTATTGATATTAAAAGCAAACCTCCCGTCATCACTTCTATTGCGATATGTGCAGTAACCGAACGGAATAACATTATATCCGTCCGTATCATGCCGTTGCTCTGACCCAAAGTGATCAACTTGTCGTTGAAGACCTTCACGAGAGGATGTTAGAACCTCATACTTATGTTCCCCATATACCTTTTCCGAGTAAGGCTCTATAATAGAGCTTAGAGAAGTCCTACTCCAACTGGGAAAACTTGAGCCATCTGCTCTTCTGAATGCTAACTTCGGACGCTTCTCAAGACCGTTACTTGAGGATACATTTGCCATAATTATTTGCCCTCCACGTCAAAGGGGAAATCCAGCCCCAACTCATCAAAAAACGGTTTCAGTTCCGCATCAATATCCTTGATTTCAGATTGCAGCTTGCGGATCTCAGCAGCAACTTCATTCAAGTCAATCTCAGGTTCCGGCTCAAAGGTGTCAACATAGCGAGGAATGTTTAGGTTGAAGCCGTTCTCTTCAATCTCTTGCATGGTCGCAACATGAGCATATTTATCGACATCCTGACGGCGCTCGTAGGTCTCAACAATCTTGTCAATGTCGCACTCCCGAAGGATGTTCTGGTTCTTTCCTGCTTCAAAGTCGCTGGAAGCGTCGATGAAAAGAATGTTGTCAGAGTTACCGTTTCGCTCTCTCTTGAGAACAAGGACGCAGACAGGGATGCCCGTACCAAAGAACAGATTTGCAGGCAATCCGATTACCGCGTCCAGAACATTTAATTTCTGAATGAGGTGCTTGCGAATTACTTCCTCCGCAGCACCACGGAACAGGACACCATGCGGCAGGAGAACGACTGCTCGTCCGTCCTCGTCCATGTGGTAAACCATGTGCTGAACAAAGGCAAAGTCAGCCTTGCTCTTCGGAGCAAGTTTGCCATACTCATTGAAACGCTCGTCCTCCATGAAGTGCATATCGGCAGACCAGTTTGCAGAATAAGGCGGATTGGCAACCTGAACACGGAACTTCATGTCTCCGAAGTAGTCATGCTCTAAGGTATCACCGTTATAGATGTTAAAGTTGCGATACGGGATTCCGCGCAGAATCATGTTCATTCTGGCGAGGTTATAAGTCGTGGAGGTCAATTCCTGCCCATAGTAGTTTCTCACGTTGGCATAGTTCTTGAGACGCAGCAGCAGTGAGCCAGAGCCACAAGTGGGGTCGGCTGCATCCTTGACATCCGTGAGACCGAGGCAAGCCAGACGGCAAAGCAATTCGGCAGGACCGGAAGGCGTGTAGAACTCACCGGCTTTCTTGCCAGCAGTTGCAGCAAACTGACCGATCAGATATTCATAGGCGTTACCAAGAACATCAATTTTGGTGTCATCCACGCCGAAGTTGATTTCGTCCAGCGAAGCGATGATCTTTGCCATAACAGCACTTCTGTCTTTGACAGTATGACCGAGCTTTGACGAATCGAGCTGCATATCAGAAAACAGTCCGTCAAAGTCTTCCTGAGAATCGTTTCCGATTGTGGACTCCATCAGGGCGTTGATTGCGCTCTGCAAAAACTCAATATCAAAGGAGCGGTTTTCCACCATCTTGACCATCTTGCGGAACAAATACTGCGGCTCGATGACATAGCCGAGATCGCGCAGCGCCTCTTCGACAACAGCGGTCTTGTACTCTTCGTCTGCCCACGCCTCTTCATAACCGATACCGTCATCCTTGAGAAGATTCGCCATATACTTCTCTGTCCGGTCAGAAAGGTAGTAGTAGAAGATCATGCCCAAGATGTAGTTCTTGAACTCATACGCCTCCATGTTTCCGCGCAAGGCATTTGCCATTGTCCATAGCTTATTGCAAAGCTCCTTCTGATGAGCCTGAATCGAATTATCCATTTATCTCTCTCCTTATTGGTATTTCTCTGTGTGCTGTCGGATGAAATCAACGATCCGATTTACAAGGGAGCGTTTCTTCAAAAGCGGCAAGGGCTTCTCAATCCGATCTCGGATATTTCCTGCATCCATTGTGCCGGAAAACTCATATTCCGAAATAATATCTGTCAGCATGGATGCGTCAATATCCTCGGTCTTCGCAAAGGCAACGATCTCTTCGCGCTTTGCTTCATTTTCAAAGTCGTTATAGGCTGCATCAATTTCATCCGCACTTTCCAAGCCGACAACAACACGATCCAAGAATGCTTGCAGGATTTCGACTTTCCGGAGCAACTGCGGATTATCAGTTCTCCCCAACTCGTCCTTAATGTGTTTAATATCGTAATCCTTTTGTTTGGGATCATCGAAGTGGATGTTACGGATCAGGTTCATGATGTATGCGACATTGATCCTGTCACTCTCCATCAATTCGATGCAGAAGTCAACGTCATTCAGGACGGAGACAACCTCGCGGTCTGTTTTTTGCCTTGAGTAGAGCATGAGGTATTTGCTCTTATAATCCTGATATTCTTGCTCGGACATGATAAGAGCATCCTGATCGAAACTGAACTCAATAAAGGTCTGCAACGATTGGAGGTACTTTGTCAGCTCACGGAAGGTCACGACAAACTTCTTCTGATCGTCCTCGTTCTGCATTGTGTCAACGGACTCCGGAAACAGAGCAATTTCCTTGAGCTTCATCACCATTTCGTTGAACTTCTCCACGAAGTATTGATACCCCGGAACAACAATGCCGGAGGTATCTTGACTCTTAGAGAAGAGTGTCAGCGCGTCATCGGTGCGTTTTTTGAGGTTGCGGTAGCAAATGATAATGCCAAAGGGCTTTGTTTCCTTCTCAACGCGGTTTGTGCGGGAATAGGCTTGCAGCAGATCATGATACTTCAAGTCCTTGTCCACATAAAGGACAGAGAGCTGCTTGCTGTCAAATCCGGTCAGGAACATATTCACAACGATGAGAATATCAAGCGACTTTGTTTTCTTTCCCTTTACTCGGTCAGAGATGTCCTTGTGATAAGCTGAGAACGTATCCGTGGAGAAATTGGTTCCGTACATCTCGTTATAGTCCTTGATGATACGCTCCAACGAATCACGGCTATGCTCGTCCTTGCCCTCGGCATCCTCATTCTGCCCGTAGGAGAAGATGCCGCTGATATTCAGGTCATGCTTGATCTTCTTGAAAATGTCGTAATACTTAACAAGGGCATCAATAGAGGACACGGCAAAAATAGCCGTATACTGTCCATTTCGGGTTTTCGCCTTGTGGTTCTGGATGATGTGATTGGCGATCAGAGACATTCGCTCATCGGACATATAGAGTTCGCCTATATCAATCGCGTCCGCGAGTGTCGGGTCATCCCAGTCGAAATCACCCTCCATTGTTTTTATGTATTCGATGTGGAAGCCCAGAACATTATTATCGAAGATGGCGTCTTTAATCAGGTAATTGTGAAGACACTCACCAAAGAGCATTTCTGTTGTTTGCGTGATTTTACCCTCAGTTTTACCGTTGACTTCAAACCGAGGTGTCCCCGTGAAGCCGAAAAACTGTGCCTTTCTGAAATGCCGCACAATGTCCTTGTGCATATCCCCAAACTGGCTGCGGTGGCACTCGTCGATGATAAAGACAACCTTCTCGTCTTTGTATGCGTCCATTACTTTCTCGTACTGAGGGCGCTTTACAGCGTTTGCCATCTTCTGCATCGTGGTGACGATAAGCTGCCTGTTCTTGTCCTTCATCTGGCGGACAAGGACATCGGTGCGATCTGTCACATCAACGGAGCCAGCCTCAAACTTGTTAAACTCTTCGGTTGTCTGAGAATCCAAGTCTTTTCGGTCAACAAGGAAAATGACTTTCTTGATGTTCGGATTTACTGCGAGGATTTGCGCAGTCTTAAAGGATGTAAGCGTCTTGCCCGCGCCGGTTGTGTGCCAGATATACGCATTCCGGTTTGTAAGCGTTGCTTGACGGATCAGCGCTTCTACGGCATAAACCTGATAGGGACGCATGACCATCAAAATCTTATCGGTATCATTTAGGATGGTGTAGCGTGTCAGCATTTTAATGATGTGATCCCTTGCAAGGAAAGAAATCGAAAAGTCCTTCAAATTGGTGATGCGGACGTTATTGAAATCAGTCCAGAAGAAAGCAAGACTATACATCAAGTCTCTGTCGGAATTGGCGAAATACTTTGTGTCAACACCATTGGAGACAATGAAGAGCTGAATGAAATGATACAGCCCGTTGTAGGAGTGTTTCTTATAACGCATGACCTGATTGACTGCCTCGCGGATGTCAATGCCACGGCGCTTTAATTCTACTTGGATCAGGGGCAAGCCGTTTACGAGAATCGTAACGTCGTAACGATTGACGTATTTTCCAACCACGGTTGTTTGATGAGTGACTTGGAAAATGTTCTTCGTGTGGTCCTGATCAAAGAAGGACAGATATACCTTTGTACCATCTTCACGCTCAAGGACAAACTTATCCCTCAAGATTTTTGCGCTCTGGAAAACAGACTTTCCGAGCATGAGGTTGAAGATACGCTCCCACTCTTTATCGGTGATAGGCGTATCCAGCTTTGGCGCATTGAAGGCTTCAAACTGAACTTTGAAGTTCTCCACCAGCGCGTCATAATCAGGAATTGCGACTGTGGAATATTCCTGCTTGGTCAGTTGCTCAATAAACTGCTGTTCAAGAGCCGCTTCGCTTTGGTATGCCATATCTTCATCTCCAATACTTGAGGATCATTTGTTGGTTGCCAGCCTGTCCTCATTTCTATTTTATCATAGCAAGTGTCCCAAATACCGGACTTATTTTCGTTTCAACTGCAAAACCACGTCACCATCATCTGTAATTTCCATTTGCATTGTTTTTAGGTACTTTGCGATGAACTGTTTTTTCTCAGACGAACTCATCTCAATGCGCGTTGCCTTCAAAGCGGCACTGAACATCTCGTTGATATTGAGCCTGACGGTTTGGTCAATATAACGCTCCATTTCTTTGAAAAGTGCGCCGAGCTTGATGTCCTCGGCATTCCCAGAGTAGAAGTCATCAATATAGCAATAAAATATCCCTGCATTCAGAAGTGCATTCTTCAAGTCCGGTCCGCAGTTCTCTCGTTCAATCATAACTAAAAAACGTGCTTCCGGCAGAGACGAGATTAACCCCCAGTAGTCGGAGTCGCTGGAAACAAGAATAAAGGAATCGACGTTATTCTTGTAGTGTTCCTGACAAGTTCGGGCAATAAGCATGACATCAACGAGTGACTTGCTTTGCTTCACCCGTTCAATCATCATGTGTTCAGCATGAATTGCGGTGAAGCTGTCTAATATCCTCCATGCGGAGGCGGTATGCACATCATCAAAGAGAATGATCGACGCAATTTTTTGTGTATACTCGTGATCGAGGTTTTTTAAGGTAGCACACAGCTTGTAGGGATCAGAGTTTTCGCAATCGACAACGATAACAGTCTTTTCGCTGCTCTCAATAAACTCATAAATACTTCCTTTGATATAACTCCCCGCATCTGAGACTTTGCTATATTCGGTGAAATAGTCGTTGTTCCAACTGTACAGCAAGGTAACGAACTTCTTATCATTGTAAAGAATGTTGCCGACTTCCTCCGGCTGCCAGTTTATGTACATCTGATAGGGATAAAAAAGCAAATGAGAGTAATAAATGTCGGCAGCCACTCTTGTACCATCTTCCTTCAAACCATCAGGCATGACGAAAAGTGCTTTAATGTAATCCCAATTTATCCAGAGTGGAAAGAGCTTCTTGCAGTTGTTGATTCTATCGCAAATCAACCTGTTAATCTCGACAACGTGTTGGCACAGTTTTTTGCTGGTGTTTTTGATGAAGTTCACTCCGTCAAGACTTAGCTGGTTTATGCTTTCCTGCGGAACATATTCCGGCATACTCAGAATGGTCTCATACTGGAATCTCATGCGTTCATTGATGCGCTTGAAATTGCGCTCAATCGCAGTTCGTACAATGCAAAGATGTCTTATAATCCGAGCTGTTTTATCACTGTCCAACCGATTGTATACTTCAACTTTTGGGGCTTCATGTTCGTTGTCAAAGATGCGTTTTGGCACACCAATCAGGTAAGCCACCTTTGAAACGATCTCGTAGGTGCTGTCTTTGTACGCTGCCCTGTCATCGGTGAGAGGGCTTGTTGCATTATCCAACACCTCATTCGGTATGGGATTTTCAAGTATACTCATGATTGCTCCTTTCCACGGAGAGCGTATCTGCTTGTTTAAGAAGCGGTGAGATTAGAAGAACGGCTGTCCAGTGCCTACGCTCTACTTTATCCGATCAGCAATGCTGTCGAGCTGCGCTGCAATTTTAGAAAAGTCGCAGTCCATGTCCAATGTCTTCACACTGATCTGATTCCCGCTCATTTGATAATCATTGTTTGGCTGAATCGCATCGTCTGTTCCCGCATATAAAAGCATACCGGAAACGACCTCATCCGGCGCGGCAGACCAGTTCTTCACATAGGTGAAAATCTGATACAGATTTCCGGAATGAAGCGTCTGCGTCATGTACGGTGCTTTCATTTGCATATTGTGCGTGTAGTATTTGGCGTCGATGATGAGCGTTTTCTTTGCTGCCTTATTCGTAATCACAATGTCGGACTGCATCGTCGGCAAGAGCGTTCTGTAGCCATCTGTGACTTGCCACGCAATTTGTGGAGAGTATGCTTTTAACTCTGGATGCTCACGCTGATAGTATCCGAGAATAAACTTCTCGTATAGCTTCGCCATTGTTTGATCATCTGCATAATCCATAATCTTTGTTGAGCCATCGGCTGTCGTTTGCAAAAGCCCTTTTATCACAAATCGGCAAACGGCTATCAACATCCGATATGTTTGATTATTGCGATCATATTGAATGTCCCAGTTGATACTATGGATGTCCAATATGCTGATGCCATCAAAGAAAATCATCAACTTCCTGATCTCCTTTTTTCTGGCTTTTGAAATACTTCCACGAAGCAGCAAATCCATTGTTGTTTTGATGATTCGGTTGGGGTAGGCATCAACCGAAAACTCATCATAATTGCAAACGAGCTGTTTCTTGCGAATAACCTGTGTCTTTATGGATTCACCAATTTCAAGTTTCCCACGGGGAGACGCAAGTGCTTCCTCTCTCGAAATGTATTGTCTGATTAAGCCTCTCTTTATCTGGACAGATACTCCACGGCAGAGAATAGCAGACAGAAGTTCAGCCACATTATCAAACTCTTCGGTGGCGACATTTTTATACCCTTGCTCATGCAGCACTTGGAACGCATAAGCCAGCATATAATAAACGTTCTGGACACGGATCATTTGACTACCTCGCGTAATGTGCGGCTCCAATCCTTCACTTTAACTGCCTCGTCAAACCAGTATTCTTTCAAAAGAGGTATCAGTTCATATTCGACAACAGACCGCATCCATTCATCGTTGATGGTTGCGTTTGTACAGAAATAGCTATGTCCGATACAGAACCCCTCACCGAGCGAGTCATCGTTTGCAATTACGTCGTTAAGCTGCTCAACTGTTGCAATGAGCCGGTCAAACTTCGGGTTATTGACTTTCGTTCTGTATGCTCTGAATCCAGCAGACGAAAATGCCGGAGCAAGCTCAAAGAAAGCAAAACGACGTCTAAGTGCGTAGTCCAGCATGGCGAGGCTACGGTCAGCAGTGTTCATCATGCCAATGATATAGACGTTACTTGGAATGGAGAACTGCTCATCTGCATATAGAAGCTGCAATTCGACACCGCGTTTATCACTCTCAATCAACATGAAGAGTTCGCCAAAAATCTTGCTGAGATTGCCTCTGTTGATCTCGTCGATAATGAAAAAGTATGGACGATCATCCTCAGCAGCTTGCCTGCAAAACTCGTAGAATACGCCCTTTCGCAGTTCAAATCCTGTCTCCGTCGGGCGGAAACCCATGATGAAATCTTCATAGCTATAACTCTGATGAAACTGAACCATTTTCACACGGTTGGTGTCCTTTTCTCCCATGATAGAAAATGCCAGTCTTTTTGCTGCGAAGGTTTTTCCCACGCCCGGTGCGCCTTGCAGAATTACATTCTTTTTGGTTAGAAGCAGCGACTTGAGAACCTTATACCGATCTTCGTCCATATACACATCAGTCAGAAAATCATCAGCGGTGTATGGCTCGAAAGTGATTTCCTCATCAGCGGCATCGTCGAAGGTATCTTCGTGCTTATCTCCGTCAATCATGTTTTGCAGCTTCTTGACGTAATCTGTGTAGGACGTAATATCCGTCAACGTTTTGATTGCACCCTGATCTGATAATTCCCACTCGCCCTTATCTGTCCAGCGAACCTTTCGGGTATTGGCATATTGACCGCGTTCAGGGTCAAAAACGTATTCGCCTTCGACCAACCCGCGACCGAGGATCTGCTTTCTGCCTTTTTTAACAAAGACAACATCACCGGGTTTCAGCTCGTTTGCAAATTGCCATGTAGCAAGAACCTGATTCTTATATGAGCCAGTATCCCCGTAGACCTCTTTCATCTTTGCCCGCATTTCTTCTTTGGAGCTATATTCCATTAGATCACCAAGGTCAGACCAGCCGATAGCCATAATCCCTTCGGCATAATCATTCTCCCAATTTGCGGAACCATCACCCGCTGCGTACAGCCAATAGTGTGTTGCAGTAGCGTCGGATGAAAGAGCTGTATCTGTGTTCTCCTTCGGAATAATTCCATCAAAGATTTCATCGTCGAAGGATATATCAATGTTGTTCTCTTCGACGATCTTTTTGCATCCTCTACGAATACTGTTAGACTTGTTGCCGGTTTGCTCGTAGTAATATTTAATGTTTTCCTGAGTGGCTTTTAGAGCATTGACCATCTGCTCCTGTCCGTAGTCTTTTCCGATGTGGACGATGAAGTAAACTGTAGTTTCAGTGTTGGACCTGCGAGTGTATTTTACGCCCTTCATCATGGACGCAAAGAGCATAATCGTCAGCTTGTGCGAGGTTTCTCCAAAGCACGGAACATCCTGACACATGGCTTTTACAGCAGCGTCCATCTCCATCGTGCCATCATAAACCATCTTGGCATATTTGTAGACAATGACTTCGCAGTCATATTCATAGCCGATATACGTCTTGACGCCACCCTTAGAATCAATAAATTCTTTCAGACGTTTCAAATCTCTATAATACTGTGCAGTGCGTTCGTCTGCTCGATCAGACATCACTTCTTGTTTTAGGTAGTCGAGGATTTCGCCCTTTGCCTTCTCCATAGCGGCATCACTTTCAAAACACTTCCAGAAGGATAGTGCAATAGTGTTTTGATACAGATAGAACGCATCGGAAACATGGGTGCTGATAGTCGTATCAGCCCAGTCAGGGTGAGTTTCCCGTAAGTATTCCTTGTATTCTTTTCTGACTTTGCTTATCGTTACGCCAATATCCATCTGTTATCCTCCTTCTTCTGTAACAGTCCTGCTACGCACAAACCTTTAATCCTTCTCCACAGGTATATAAAAAAGCCGCACGGAAAAAGGACCTATCAGTTGTCCGTCCGCACAGCCTCACAAATATCTCCAATGTCACAATTCAAATAGCCGCAGATGCGCAGCAAAATAGAGAGGGACACTTCTTCCCCCTTATTCAGTTTCGTCCATGTTCCAGATGCAAGGTTAAGCTCTTGCCGGAAGGTGGACTTCTTTATGTCTCGTTCTATCAGGAGCATCCAAAGTTTTTTGTAGCTGATTCCCATGATACGCACCCCTTTACTCATCCGCTAATCATGACTTCCATTCTATTATACACGAAAACCTCTTTGAATGCAATTATCTCATGCACAAGTTCACAAAAAAGATGCAAGTTCTTGATGGTTTTGATTTTCAAAAAGGGAAAGGCAGTTACTCATGAAAACTGCCTTTCCTTTTCTCTTTATTCGCGCTGAGAATTGCGTTGATACTCTTGGTCGCGCTCTGCGCTTGGCTTGAGGAAATCGTCCACGTTTGCCTTCAAAGTGTCGATCATCCGAGCTTCCTTTTTGAGCCTCGCACGTTCGTCATAAAGCCGCTGCTGCTCTTCAAGAAGTCTCTGCTGTTCCGCTTGGAGCGTCTTCAAGCTCGGCAACTTTTCATCGCCTTGCATGGCAAGCAGTGTACTCCGCGCCGCCTCAAAGATCACAAGCTCTGCTTCGTGCTTTGCCTTGAAACTCGGCTTGTCTTTAGCCTTCTGGAAGGCGTCATATACGGGCTTTAGGTGCTGGTAGTTGGAGATGTTTTTGATAAGCGGCTGGACTTCCCGCAGACGTGCCTCAACGTCTTTCAGCTCCTTGCCGGTGCGGTCATAGGAGCTGTGAACGTCCTCAACCTTCTTCTCAAGATCGGCGTATTGGAGCAAGTTGTTTTCCGTAAGATAGTTGAGTGTCCGCGCCGCTTCCTTGAGGATCGTGAGCTTGGCTTTATGCTCATAGCCCTTGCTGTCGATGAGCCTGATCCGCTCCTGAATATCTCCGATGAGAGAGATGCCCTTCTGCATGGTCTGCCTCTGGCTTCTTCGGGGTGTCCGTCCGGCAATCCGTTCCTTGATGCGTTCCTCGGTGTAGTTCTCTCCAATGGTTTTAGAGCGGGTAAATCGCTCCTGACCTTCAGCGCGGAAGGAGATGTATTTGCCGGTCTTAATTTCATAACCGGCTTCCTGCATGAGCCGCAGAAAGTCATCGTAGTCCTTCGCAGTGATGACACTGTCTCTTATAC
>ERZ1026981.210-NODE-210-length-12653-cov-10.931180_pt1 | contig 12653 bp, 10 predicted proteins | sample MGYA00519456_ERZ1026981 | MGnify/ENA primary metagenome ERZ1026981 (study PRJEB26926, sample SAMN06164408) | human gut metagenome | biome: ENVO:00009003; feature: ENVO:2100002; material: ENVO:00002003 | host: Homo sapiens | place: USA | collected 2012 ...
TAACTTGCGCTCCTTTCTTCGGTTTTAGGTTGTGTGTTCTAAGAGACTTCCCAACCGCTTGATTAAGAAGTCTTTTAGAGCATACAACACCTAAGACTGATAAGTCAGTAGATATAGTAGTATTTGCTGGGCAATCTAATATGAAGGGAAAGGACAAAGAAGGAGTTAGTTCTATTCCAACAATAACTAACGCAGGGTATGAGATGCGCTATAATTCTAAAGATGAGGCAGTGGGTGTTAAATATTTAAAGGATTCGATAGATTTAAAGAATTCTTTGATTCCTGCTTTTGCTAATTCTTATTATAATAATACGGGTGTACCTATTATAGCTATTCAAACTGCTGTTTCGGGTTCATCTATTAATTCTTGGCAAGAAGGGGATAAGTATTATGAAACAGCAATCAAGAAGATGAAATCTGCAATTGATTATGTTAAGAATCACCCTAATAATTTTAGCTTAAGGAATGTTTATTTTGTTTGGTATCAAGGGGAGGCTGACAAACCAAATTTAGATTATGAAAAAAAACTTAAAAACTTGTTTACGAATGCCAAAAAAGATGGAGTGGATGCTAATTTTATGATTAGGATAGGTCATTTGTATAAGGCCTCTTCCACTAAGAATGATGATATTCAAGAGCAAAAATTTAATCGTTATAGTAATATGATAAAGTTGCAGACTGAATTTGCAAGAAAGAGTGATTTAGCAGTTTTAGTGTCTACTAAGGCGGCATTACTGTCTTTGGAAAAAAATCCTACTATTGCTGCTAGCAAAGATGATTATCGACTTTCCGATATGATGATTGATCAAGTGCATTTTTCACAATATGGATTAGATATTATTGGATCAGAGGCTGGAAAAAATGCAGCTTATTATGTTAATCATCATGTAGAGCCTATGATAAAGGATGTCGATTATGCTAATGCTAGTTATGATTTTTATTATACTGGATATGATAATTCAGCATCACTTACTAAAGAACAATCAGATTATTTTTATAATAAATCACGTAAATTTGTAAGAGATGGAAATAAGAGTGGTTTATTACAGTATGGCATTTTAAGTAAATATAAAGCTTATCAGTTGCAAACAGTTTATTATCCTTCTTATTTATATAATGGGGTTGTTGTGGCGTATATGGGTGATGATTATAAAAGAGATTTTAAAAAGGGAAATTATATAGGTTTAGACTGTTCTGGCTTTACATCATTTATTTATCATTATGTTTTTGGACTTCCTTTTGATTATACTAAAAAAGTTGGGGATAGGGTTATTAAAAATAATCCTTGGTCAACAGGACATTATTTAAGTCATCCACAGAGTTCTAAGTTTGGCACTGATTATTTTATTAATACATTTAAATATGTTGGAGAGTTAAAAAGTGATAAAAAGGAATATACACTTTATTCTGCAAAAGAACATTTTAAGTTGAGAACAGGTGATTTAATCATTGGGAAAAATAGTGACAAAGATGCACATATAGTTATTTATATTGGTAAGGTAAAAAATAACAAAAAAGATCTTGTTTTAAATTCTACTTCTATGTCTAAGCATAATATAAAAGTAGGAGATAAAAGGTATAATATAGATTTTGCATATTTAACGAAAGATAACTTTGATGATGCTAAAAACTTTAGTCATAATTATAAAAATGTAACTGTATTAAGGTTAAATAACGGCATAATGCCTAATAATTTTATTGGTAACTCATATGATCTTGATTTTTCAAAATTAAATAATAAAAAAGAATCTTATAATTTTATTCCTAAATATATAGATAATACCATTCATTATAATAATTTATCTTGGACAAAACATTTTGAAGAGAATGAGTAGTGTTTACTACTCTTTTTTATTTACTTTTCCATCTTTTTTTAGTATAATTTTTTTGAAGGTGATGATATGGCAAAGTTAAATAGAAGTGGCTTTGGAGTTGGAGATATGATAGGCTTTTTAGTTGTTTTTATTCTTGCTATTTTCATTATTGCTTTCTTAGTTTATGATGTTGATCATGAAAAAGATTCAGACATCCAATTAATACAGGAAGAATTTATAATTTTTGAATAATCCTATTGACTTTGTCATATGTTAATGATATATTATATCTGCTGATTAAATATCTTTGCTTTATGGCAAAGTTTTATTTAGAAGTTATGATGATACACCTGGATATGTGTAAAGAAAGGAGATATATTTTATGCCTACAATAAACCAATTAATTCATAATAAGCGTAAACAAAAGGTTAAAAAGAGTAGTGCTCCAGTATTAAATGTTGGATTAAATACTCTTAAAAAGAAAGCTACTAATACTAGTGCACCTCAAAAACGTGGAGTTTGTACTCGTGTTGGTACTAAAACACCTAAAAAACCTAACTCAGCATTACGTAAATATGCTCGTGTTCGTTTATCTAATGGTAAGGAAGTTGATACTTATATTCCTGGAATTGGACACAACTTACAAGAACATAGTGTTGTATTAATTCGTGGTGGTCGTGTTAAGGACTTAATCGGAGTTCGTTATCACATTATTCGTGGTACTTTAGATACTGCTGGTGTTAAAGATCGTAAACAAGGCCGTAGTAAATATGGTGCTAAAAGACCAAAAGATAGTAAGTAATTAGAAATTTGAAGGGAGGAAGAAAAAATGCGTAAAAGACGTGCAGTTAAAAGAGACGTTTTACCAGATCCAATATATAAATCTAAAGTTGTTACTAAATTAGTTAATACAGTAATGTTGGATGGTAAAAAAGGAATTGCTCAAACAATCGTGTATGAAGCATTTGACAAAGTAAAAGAAAAAACTGGTAAAGATGCGCTTGAAGTTTTTGAAGCAGCAATGGAAAATATTAAACCGCAATTAGAAGTTAAGAGTCGTCGTGTTGGTGGTTCTAACTATCAAGTACCAATTGAGGTTTCTCTAGCTAGAAGTCAAGCGTTGGCTTTAAGATGGTTAATTAAATATTCTCGTGACCGTGGTGGTAAGGGAATGGCTGATAATTTAGCAAACGAAATCGTAGATGCATCTAATGGTACAGGTGCAGCTGTTAAGAAACGTGAAGATACTCATAGAATGGCAGAAGCTAATAAGGCTTTCGCACATTATAGATGGTAGGAAAGGAGTCATTTTATGGCAAGAGATACGTCTTTAGAAAAGACAAGAAATATTGGAATTATGGCTCATATCGATGCAGGTAAAACTACTTGTACCGAAAGAATTTTGTTCCACACTGGAGTTACTCATAAGATTGGAGAAACTCACGATGGTGCAAGTCAAATGGACTGGATGGAGCAAGAACAAGAACGTGGTATTACAATCACTTCAGCAGCAACTACTGCTCATTGGAAGGGATATCGTTTAAACATTATTGATACTCCTGGACACGTAGATTTTACAATTGAAGTTTCTCGTTCTTTACGTGTATTAGATGGGTCTGTAGCGTTAATTGATGCTCAAGCTGGTGTTGAGCCACAAACTGAAACAGTATGGAGACAAGCTTCTGAATTTAAAGTTCCAAGAATTATTTTCGCAAATAAGATGGATAAAATGGGAGCTAATTTCGAGTTTAGTTTAAAAACTATAACTGATCGTTTGGGAGTAAATGCAAAGCCAATTGAATGGCCTATTGGAGCTGAAGATCAATTCCGTGGTGTTATTGATTTAGTTACTATGAAGGCTTACGAGTATGATGGACAACAAGCTGAAAATGCTAAAGAAATTGAAATTCCTGAAGAATTAAAGGATATAGCTTTAGAAAAACGAGCTGAATTAATTGAAGCTGTTGCTGAGTTTGATGATGAAATGATGATGACTTATCTTGATGGTGGAGAAGTTTCTATCGAAATGATTAAGAAAGCTATCAGAACTGGAACATTAAGTGCAGAGTTTTTCCCAGTTATGTGTGGTACTGCTTTAGGAAATAAAGGTATTAAGTTATTACTTGATGCTGTACTTGATTATTTACCAAGTCCTTTAGATATTGCATCTATTAAAGGTGTTGATTTAGATGGTAATGAGTCAGTTCGTCATCCAAGTGATAATGAACCATTTGCTGCTTTAGCATTCAAAGTTATGACTGATCCATTTGTTGGACGTTTAACATTCTTTAGAGTTTATTCTGGTCATTTATCAAGTGGTAGTTATGTTTTAAACTCAACTAAAGATTCTAAAGAAAGAATTGGTCGTATTCTTCAAATGCATGCTAATACTCGTAAAGAAATTAGTGATGTTTACACTGGAGATATTGCCGCAGCTGTTGGACTTAAGAATACAACTACTGGAGATACTTTATGTGATGAAAAGAAACCAATTATTCTAGAAAGTTTAGTAGTTCCAGAACCAGTTATTCAATTAGCTGTGGAACCTAAATCTAAAGCAGATCAAGATAAAATGGCTTTGGCATTACAAAAATTAGCTGAAGAAGATCCAACATTTAAAGTTCATACGGATCATGAAACAGGTCAAACTGTTATTGCTGGTATGGGTGAGTTACACTTAGATGTTTTGGTTGACCGCATGAAGCGTGAATTTAATGTTGAAGCTAATGTTGGTGCTCCACAAGTTGCTTATCGTGAAACAATTAAAACTGCTGCTGATTGTGAAGGTAAATATATTAAACAATCTGGTGGTCGTGGACAATATGGTCATGTATGGGTTAAATTTGAACCAAATCCAGATAAAGGATATGAATTCGTTGACCAAATCGTTGGTGGTGTTGTTCCTCGTGAATATATTCCAGTTGTTGATAAGGGATTACAAGAAGCTTTACAAACAGGTGTTCTTGCTGGATATCCTATGATTGATGTTAAATGTACTTTATTCGATGGTAGTTATCATGATGTTGACTCTAACGAAATGGCATTTAAGATTGCAGCTAGCTTTGCTTTAAAAGAAGCTAAGAATAAATGTAATCCTGTATTATTAGAACCAATTATGAAAGTTGATGTTACTACACCTGATGAATACTTCGGTAATGTAATGGGAGATTTAACAAGTCGTCGTGGACGTCCGTTAGGACAAGAATCACAAGGTAACGCTGTTAAATTAAGCGCTATGGTTCCACTTTCAGAAATGTTTGGTTATGCAACTAATCTTCGTTCTAATACACAAGGTCGTGCAACATTTGTTATGTTCTTCGATCATTATGAAGAAGTTCCTAAAAATATAGCTGAAGAAATTATTAAAAAGAGTGGAAATTAATTAAAAGTGTATCAAAATAGTTGAAAAAACTTCAATTATTAGATAAAATATATGTTGTAAATGAAAAAGGAGGAATTTATAATATGGCAAAAGAAAAATTTGATCGTTCAAAACCACATGTTAACATTGGTACAATTGGACACGTAGATCATGGTAAAACTACTTTAACTGCTGCTATTAGTAAAGTTTTATCTGGTAAAAATGGTAATGAAGCAGTAGACTTTGCTAACATTGATAAAGCACCAGAAGAAAGAGAACGTGGTATTACTATTAATACTGCACATATCGAATATAGTACAGAAAACAGACATTATGCACACGTAGACTGTCCTGGACATGCTGACTATGTTAAAAACATGATTACTGGTGCAGCTCAAATGGATGGAGCTATCTTAGTTATCGCTGCAACAGATGGACCTATGGCACAAACTCGTGAACATATCTTACTTGCTCGTCAAGTTGGAGTACCTAAAATGGTAGTATTCATGAACAAATGTGATATGGTTGATGATGAAGAATTATTAGATTTAGTAGAAATGGAAATTCGTGACTTATTAAATGAATATGGTTTCGAAGGAGACGACACTCCAATTATTCGTGGTTCTGCTCTTAAAGCTCTTGAAGGAGATCCTCAATGGGTTGGTAAGATTGACGAATTAATGGAAGCTGTTGATACTTGGATTCCAACTCCTGAAAGAGATAATGACAAACCTTTCTTAATGAGTATCGAAGATGTATTCACAATCACTGGTCGTGGTACAGTTGTTACTGGACGTGTTGAACGTGGACAATTAAAACTTAATGATGAAGTTGAAATCGTTGGTATCAAAGATACTAAGAAGACAGTTGTTACTGGAATTGAAATGTTCCGTAAACAATTAGACTATGCTGAAGCTGGAGATAATGCTGGAGTATTATTACGTGGTATTTCTCGTGAAGAAGTTGAACGTGGACAAGTTCTTGCTAAACCAGGAAGTGTTACACCTCATCATAAATTTAAAGCTGCAGTATATGTACTAAGCAAAGAAGAAGGTGGACGTCATACTCCATTCTTCGCAAACTATCGTCCTCAATTCTATTTTAGAACTACAGACGTAACTGGTGTTATTACTTTACCAGAAGGTGTTGAAATGGTAATGCCAGGTGATAACGTTAATATTGAAGTTGAATTAATTCACTCAATTGCACTTGAACAAGGAACTAAATTCTCTATTCGTGAGGGTGGACGTACTGTAGGTGCTGGTAACGTTACTGAAATCGTTGAATAATGATTTTTAAAAGCTAAGGTTTCCTTAGCTTTTTTTATTTAACCATTTATTTATATAGGCTTTTTATGATATAATATTAGAGGAGGGATGATTATGTACACAAAAGAAGTTGAAAATATGTGTCCTGTTGCTAAAGGGGTAAATCATGGTCCGGCTCCAATTCCTGAGGAAGGAAAATGGGTACAAGCAAAAGAAATTAAAGATATTTCTGGTTTTACTCATGGTATTGGATGGTGTGCTCCACAGCAAGGTGCATGTAAATTAACTTTAAATATTAAAGAAGGGATTATTCAAGAAGCATTAGTTGAGACTATTGGATGTAGTGGTATGACACATTCTGCTGCAATGGCAGGTGAAATTTTAGTTGGTAAGACAATTTTAGAGGCATTGAATACTGATTTAGTTTGTGATGCTATTAATACTGCTATGCGTGAGTTATTTTTACAAATAGTATATGGAAGAAGTCAATCTGCTTTTTCAGAAGGTGGATTAGCAATTGGTGCTGGTCTTGAAGATTTAGGAAAGGGTCATCGTTCACAAGTTGGTACTATTTATTCTACTCGTGAAAAAGGGCCTCGTTATCTAGAATTAGCAGAAGGTTATATTGTAGAAATTGGTTTGGATAAAAATAATGAAATTATTGGTTATAAATATGTTAATTTAGGAAAAATGATGGATAATATTAAGGTTAAAATGGATCCTATGGAAGCTATAGAGAAAGCTAGTGGCACTTATGGTCGTTTTGATGAAGCTGTTAAAGTTATCGATCCGAGGGAGGCGTAATTATGGCATTATTTGAAAGTTATGAGAGAAGAATTGATCAGATTCAACCTATTATGGACAAATATGATATTAAAAGTTTCGAAGAAGCTAGAAAATTATGTCAAGATAGAGGATTTGATCCTTATGAAATAGTAAAATCTATTCAACCAATTTGTTTTGAAAATGCTGCATGGGCTTATACTCTTGGTGCGGCTATTGCATTAAAGAAAGGTGATAAAAAAGCTGCGGATGCTGCTAAATCTATCGGAGAAGGATTACAAGCGTTTTGTATTCCTGGTTCTGTTGCAGATGTTCGTAAGGTTGGCTTAGGTCATGGAAATTTAGCTAGTATGCTTTTATCTGAAGAGACTAAGTGTTTTGCATTTTTGGCTGGTCATGAATCTTTTGCGGCAGCAGAAGGAGCTATTGGTATAGCAAAATCAGCTAATAAAGTTCGTAAGACTCCTTTGAAAGTTATTTTAAATGGATTGGGTAAGGATGCTGCTCAAGTTATTTCTAGAATTAATGGTTTTACTTATGTAAAAACTGATTTTGATTTTTTCAAGAATGAAGTATCTATTGTAGAAGAGATTGCTTATTCTGATGGTGAACGTAGTAAAGTTCGTTGCTATGGTGCTAATGATGTTCGCGAAGGTGTTGCTATTATGCATTTGGAAGATGTAGATGTTTCTATTACAGGAAATTCTACTAATCCAACTCGTTTTCAACATCCGGTTGCTGGAACTTATAAAAAAGAGTGTTGGGAAAAAGGTAAGAAATATTTTTCTGTAGCTTCTGGAGGAGGTACAGGAAGAACATTACATCCTGATAATATGGCAGCTGGTCCTGCTTCTTATGGTATGACTGATACTATGGGTAGAATGCATTCTGATGCTCAGTTTGCTGGATCTTCTTCTGTTCCTGCTCATGTTGAAATGATGGGACTTATTGGAATGGGTAACAATCCAATGGTTGGTGCTAGCGTAGCTGTTGCAGTAGCAGTAGAAGAAAGTTATAAATAAAAAAGGAACTATATCATAGTTCCTTTTTTATATTGTTTAAATTACCTTTTAGTGGTGTTACATTCCAAGCAGTTAATTCATCTAAGTAAGGTTCATAATAATCATTTAATAGAAATATATTTTTATTAAAATAAAAGGCAAAAGCTATTTCTGCAAAAGAGTTTGGGCCTATATAGTTTTCTATTCCGTTTTTAGTTGTATTTACAATTAAAACTATTTGATTGTTCTTATTTTCAATTCTTGAAAAATGTGTGCGTGATGCAATTTTTTTGGGTATATCTTTTAAACATTCTTCCGGTAACAAAACGTGATAACCTTTGTCTTCTAGTTTTTCTTTTATTTTTAGGATGTCTTCTTTTACTTTGGTACTACCACATAATACAATATTTTTCATAGTTTTATTTCTTCCCTAAACTTTTATATAGATTATAGCTAAAGTTGTTTAGAACAATATCAAATTCTCCAATATATTCAGTAATAATAGAATTAAATCCTAGTTTCATTTCATTTAGGCCACTAAACTTATTTTTTCTTTCAAATTCTCCAACAATGGCATTTAAATTTAGATATTTTAGATGTTCTTTGTTATAGTCATCAATCATTCGCCATTTTAATAGATATGATGGGTTTAAATCAGAATATTTTGTATCGAAGCCTTCTATATATAAAAAGGCAGAATTATCATATTTGATTACAATTCCTCCCGCAATTATGATCCCTTTAGGATACTGTTTTAAAAGTTCAGTAGCACGAACCATACTATTTTTATAGGTGTTTAATAATTTGTCTGATTCCATTTTTTTATTTAATAAAGAATTTTTTGCTTGAGGAGTAATATCCATACTTTGAATTTTTTCTGCTATTTGATCATTTTTTTCCATTTCTTTTTCATAGGCTCTTCGACTGTTTATTACGTATATTTCAGTATTTATTTTAGTATAGTAAACGTCGGCATTATTACCATAGTTACTAATTAATTCTCGATAAAACTCTATTGGTTTAGGAGACTTTCTTTTTATAAATTCATATAGTGTATTAATGTTTTTACTTGGATCTTTATAACATTCGATTCCAGAGTTAGCCGCTTTTCTAATTTTGTGTCGAGTTCTTTTGTCAAAACTATTAAAAATTGTTCTGATGTCTTGGTTTAATAATACCAAGGATTCCCAACGAGGTTTTTCTCCTTCAAAAAATAAAGTTCTTCCCTGGTGTATAAAACCAGCGCTTTCTAAATTTGCCATAATCATGTTTATTTGATTATTAAAGTTCATGATGTTTCCTTCGTGATCACGGACTGTTGCGGGAATGTAAGGATCTATTTTTAATAGCATAAAGCCTTGCTTTCCTAGTATTTTTTTTAGTTTTTCAGCGAGCTCTTTTACTTGATTGGGATTTTCATAATTAAAAAGAATACCTCTAGGAGCATAAGCAATTTTGTGTTTCATAAAGACTTCTCTATAGATTATAAGAGAAGCACCAATTAAAGTATTAGAGTCGTCTGTAATTCCTAAATAGTGTACATTAAAGCCGAATTTTCTCATAGTGTTGCCATAAACTGATGTTTGATAATAATTACGATAACGGTGAGTTTTAGCATATCTATCAAATTGTTCTGGGCTAATAGTAACTATCTTCATAACGGCTCTCCTATCTTTGTTTATTATAACATGATTTTATTGATTTTTTCAATATATACAAATGATTTTAAGTAGTCAAATTTTTAGGTTTGTAGTATACTTATAGTGGTGATATTATGTTTACAAATCAAAAAATTTTTATTTTAGGTTTTGCTAGAAGTGGGTATGAAGCTGCAAAACTTTTAATTAAACGTGGTAATGAGGTTATTTTAAATGATAGTAAGCAAGAAGAAGCATTAGATCAGGAAAAGATTAAGGAATTGCGAGCTATGGGTGTTCAATTTGTTTTTGGGTCTCATCCTGATGATATTTTAGATTCATCTTTTGATTACTTGATTAAAAATCCAGGAGTACCAATTCATCATAAGTATGTTTTGAAAGCTAAAGAGCTTGGCATTGAGGTTATTAACGAAGTGGAAATGGCTTATCTTTTATTTCCAGATAAAGTTACTTTAGTGGGTATTACTGGAACCAATGGTAAAACAACAACAACTTCTTTAACTTATTCTATTGTAAAAAAAGCGTTTGGTGAAAGAGTTTTTTTAGCTGGTAATATTGGATATCCACTATCTAGTATTTTAGAAAGTTTGAAAGAAAATGATATTGTAGTTATGGAAGTATCATGTCAGCAATTAGAAAATTTACATAAGTTTCATCCAAATATTGCAGTGATGACTAATTTGAGTCCTGCTCATGTTGATTTTTTTGGTAGTTATGAAGCTTATAAGAAAGTTAAGGCTAAACTATTTAAAAATCAGACAGAAAGAGATGTAGCAATTTTAAATATTGAAAATGGAGAAGTTTTAGAAGAAACTAAAAATATTTTATCTACTACTAAATATTTTTCTAGTAAAAATGAGATTAATGGATGTTACTTAAAGGAAAAAGACATTTATTATTATGGTGAGAAAGTCCTTAGTCGTAATGATATTTTTATTGCTGGTATGCATAATGTAGAAAATGTTATGGCAGCAATTATGGTTGCAAAGGAACTTGGTGTTTCTAATGAAATTATTGTTGAAGCAGTGAGAGAATTTAGGGGAGTAGAACATAGATTGGAGTATGTTGATACAATTGATGGACGTAGATTTTATAATGATACAGAAGCTACTAATATTAAATGTACTCAAATAGCATTATCTTCTTTTAATGATCCAACTATTTTAATTTTAGGTGGTTTGGAGAGGGGACAGGATTTTCATGAACTTACCCACTATATGGATCATGTAAAATGTATTATAGCCATAGGAGAATGTCGTAACAGAGTAATGGAGTTTGGGAGTGAGATAGGTATTCCGACTTATAGTTATGAATTTTTAAAAGATGGTTTTGGAAAATGCTATGAGGAATCTGATGAAGGTGATGTTATTTTGCTTAGTCCGGCATCTGCTTCTTGGGATCAATATAAAGAGTGTGAAGTTCGTGGTCAAGAATTTAAAGATTGCGTAACTCATTTAAAAGAAAATAAATAACAACCAATTAAGGTTGTTTTCTTTTTTTTAAATAAAGAAAATAATAAATTGTATTTTATGGTGCAATATAACTTGTGAAAGGGTGATGTGATGAAAATTAAAGATGTAAAGGGTAGAGAAGTATTAGATTCTAGAGGCAATCCTACTGTAGAGGTAGATGTTATTTTAGACAATGATGTTAGAGGTCGTGCCATTGTACCTTCTGGTGCTTCTACTGGTCAACGTGAGGCTTTAGAAATGCGTGATGGTGGGAGCCGTTATAATGGAAAAGGTGTTTTAGATGCCATTCATAATATTAATACAATTTTACGGGATAAACTAATTGGAATGGATGCAGCTGAACAAAAGGCTTTAGATTATGTTATGATTGAACTTGATGGAACTTCTACTAAGTCAAGACTTGGAGCTAATGCTATTTTAGGTATTAGTATGGCAGCACTAAAAGCTAGTGCTATTAATGAAGGTAAAGAGTTATATGAATATGTTGGTAATGGAAAGACGTTACCAGTTCCTATGATGAATATTATCAATGGTGGAGCACATGCTGATAACAATTTGGATTTTCAAGAATTTATGATTATTCCACAAAGAGATACCATTCACGAACAGGTACGTGTTGGAGCAGAAGTGTTTCATAGTTTAAAGAAAGTATTAAATAGTAAGGGATACTTTACTGGGGTAGGAGATGAAGGTGGATTTGCACCGAGTTTAGATTCTAATAAAGAAAGTTTTGATTTAATTATTGAAGCAATTACTGCTGCTGGATATGAAGCCGGTAAAGACGTGATGCTTGCCATTGATGCTGCTGCTAGTGAATTTTATAGTGATGGAGTATATCATGTTGATGGTAAAGAATTTACTACTGATCAATTAATTGATTTTTATGAGGAATTAGTTAATACTTATCCTATTATTTCTATTGAAGACCCAATGGATGAAAATGATTGGGATGGATTTACTAGGATTACTGAACGTTTAGGTAATCAGATTCAATTAGTGGGAGATGATTTGTTCGTAACTAATAAGAAATATCTTCAAATGGGTATTGATCATAAAGCGGGGAATGCCATTCTTTTAAAGGTAAATCAAATCGGTACAATTACAGAAACAATCGAAACTATTGAACTCGCGAAGAAGCATGGTTATAAAACTATCATTTCTCATAGAAGTGGGGAAACTGAAGATACTACTATTGCTGATTTAGCAGTAGGACTTGATTTGGGTCAAATTAAGACTGGTTCTATGTCTAGAACCTGTCTCTTATACACATCTGACGCTGCCGACGATCGCATAAGT
>ERZ1026981.211-NODE-211-length-12646-cov-4.269319_pt1 | contig 12646 bp, 10 predicted proteins | sample MGYA00519456_ERZ1026981 | MGnify/ENA primary metagenome ERZ1026981 (study PRJEB26926, sample SAMN06164408) | human gut metagenome | biome: ENVO:00009003; feature: ENVO:2100002; material: ENVO:00002003 | host: Homo sapiens | place: USA | collected 2012 ...
TTATGCGATCGTCGGCAGCGTCAGATGTGTATAAGAGACAGTTGATGCACGTCTCGATTCTGACGGCTGGCACTGTTATGTAAAAGGCGGAAGAGAACGGGTGGAACTAGGACTGTTTGACTGGGCTAAGGAAGTAGCCGACCGGGGTGCCGGTGAAATTCTCTTTACCAGTATGGATCATGACGGTGTGAAACAGGGATTCGCAAACGAAGCCCTCGCCCGTCTTGCTGAAGAAGTAAGCATTCCTATCATCGCCTCAGGAGGTGCAGGAAAAATGGAGCATTTCCGCGATGCGTTCACCCAAGGCAAGGCAGATGCTGCCCTGGCAGCCAGCGTGTTCCACTTTGGCGAGATTGCCATTCCTGACCTCAAGAAATACCTGAGAGAAGAAGGAATCAACGTGAGAATATAGAACACGGGGAATATAATAATGTAAGAAAATAAAAACAAGATAAAATGGAAATAGATTTCGAAAAATTAGGCGGACTGGTTCCTGCCATCATCCAAGACGCAGTTACAAAGAACGTCTTGATGCTTGGCTTCATGAATCAGGAAGCATACGATAAGACAATAGCAACCAAAAAGGTAACATTCTGGAGCCGTTCACGCAATTGCCTCTGGACAAAAGGTGAAACATCAGGCAACTTCCTGAATCTCGTTAGCATTCAGAACGACTGCGATAACGACACCTTGCTGGTTAAGGTTCACCCAGATGGTCCAACCTGCCACAAAGGTACAGACACCTGCTGGGCAGAAGAGAATACACTCAACCCAATCCTCTTCCTCTCAGAGCTTCAGGACTTCATCAACAAGCGCCACGAAGAAATGCCAGAGGGAAGCTACACTACCAGTCTCTTCAAGAAAGGCGTTAATAAAATGGCACAAAAGGTTGGAGAAGAAGCTGTTGAAGCCATTATCGAAGCCACAAATGGCAACAACGAGAAACTCGTTTACGAGAGTTCAGACCTTCTCTATCACCTCATCGTTCTGCTCACAAGCAAGGGCTTGAGAATAGAAGATGTTGTGAAAGAACTTCAGATGCGTCACGATCCGGAATGGGATAAGAAACGCCGCGTTGCCAAGAGCAAGGGCGAAATGAAATAACAAACTAACATTAAGGAGAAAAAAATAGAAGATGTTAATAGATTATCAGAACGTCAGCATATATCAGGCCGACAAGTGCGTGCTCCAAAACATCAATTTCCATATTGACGAAGGAGAATTTGCCTACCTTATTGGAAAAGTCGGCTCTGGTAAAAGTTCGCTATTAAAGACACTTTATTGCGAACTAGATCTTGTAGAAGGCGAAACCGAGAAGGCTGAAATTCTCGGCAGAGACCTCAAAACTATAAGGCGAAAGGAGATTCCGGCTCTGCGTAAGGAATTGGGAATCATCTTTCAGGATTTCCAGCTGCTACACGACCGCACCGTTCGCAAGAACTTTGAATTCGTACTCAAGGCAACAGGCTGGAAAAACAAAAAAGACAGAGAAAAGCGTATCGAAGAGGTGCTCAACGAAGTAGGCATGATTGATAAAATCGACAAGATGCCTCATGAGCTCTCAGGTGGTGAGCAGCAGCGTGTAGCCATCGCCCGCGCCATTCTCAATAATCCTAAAATCATCATCGCCGATGAGCCTACAGGCAATCTCGACCCAGAGACTGCCAGTAACATCGTGAGTCTGCTGAAAGACATCACCAAACAAGGCACAGCTGTTGTGATGACAACCCATAACATCCCGATGCTCGACAAATTCCCAGGCATCGTTTACCGCTGTAAGGAAGGTGTGCTCTACGACGTAACCAACGAGTACAACCACATCGACCTCACAGAGGATGGAGAAGATAATTAAGTGAAATAATTAAATAAAATTACGACTATGAAGGTAATGAAATTCGGAGGTACTTCTGTAGGCTCACCAGAGCGCATGAAGGGAGTAGCCTCTTTGGTTACAGAATCAGGTGAACCAACTTTCATCGTATTGTCTGCGATGAGCGGTACAACAAACTCTCTCGTTGAGATCTCTGACTATCTTTACAAGAAGAATCCAGAGGGCGCCAACGAGGTAATCAACAACTTGGAGAAGAAATACATGCAGCATGTAGAAGAACTCTACTCTACCGAGGAGATGAAAAATACGACTCGTGAGTTCTTGCAGGGCGAATTCAACTATCTCCGCTCATTCACCAAAGACCTCTTCACTTCTTTCGAGGAGAAGAGCATCGTGGCTCAGGGCGAGATGATGAGCACCAACATGGTTGTAAACTACTTGAAGGAACAGGGTGTAAAGGCTGTATTGCTCAGTGCATTAGACTTTATGCGCACTGACAAGAACGCAGAACCGGATCCTCAGTACATCAAGGAGAAGTTGGCTGCTATCATGGAGCAGAACCAGGGCTATCAGATTTACATCACTCAGGGATTCATCTGCCGCAACGCATACGGCGAGGTTGACAATCTGCAGCGTGGCGGTAGCGACTACACCGCATCTCTTATCGGTGCAGCTCTCCCAGCTGACGAAATTCAGATCTGGACCGATATCGACGGAATGCACAACAACGACCCTCGTGTCGTAGAGCACACTGAGGCAGTACGCCAGTTGAACTTCGAGGAGGCTGCAGAGTTGGCTTACTTCGGTGCCAAGATTCTCCACCCTACCTGTGTTCAGCCAGCTAAGTATGCAGGCATCCCTGTACGCTTGAAGAACACCATGGATCCTAAGGCCGACGGTACAATCATCGACAATGTCATCGTACGCGGCAAGATCAAGGCTGTTGCTGCCAAGGACAACATCACAGCCATCAAAATCAAGAGTAGCCGCATGTTGCTCGCTACAGGTTTCCTACGCAAGGTATTCGAAATCTTCGAGAGCTATCAGACTCCAATTGATATGATTGCTACTTCAGAGGTGGGTGTCAGCATGAGTATTGATAATGATTCTCATCTTAACGACATCGTAAACGAGCTGAAGAAATATGGTACAGTAACTGTAGATTCTGATATGTGCATCATCTGCGTTGTAGGTGATTTGGACTGGAGCAACGTTGGCTTCGAGACCATCGCTACCGATGCGATGAAGAACATTCCTGTACGCATGATTTCTTATGGTGGTTCTAACTACAACATCTCATTCCTCATCAGAGAGAAAGATAAGAAGCAGGCATTACAGAACTTGAGCAACGTATTGTTCGAGAAGAAGTAATGCAAATGAAAACGAAGAGTGAAAAGTGAAGAATTCGTATGTAATGCTTCCTATCCACTCTTCGTTGGAAATTCTGATTTACTATAAATTGGATATTCTGATTTAACTATAAATTGGATATTCTGATTTAACTATAATAAGGTATTAATTTAAGATTAAGCGAAATGAAAGGTACATTTCCGATAGATAAGTTTCAGGAGATACAGACTCCGTTCTACTATTACGACACCAATGTGTTGCGCCAGACATTGAAAACCATCAATGAAGAGGCTGGCAAGCACGAGGGATTTGAAGTGCACTATGCCGTAAAGGCAAATGCTAACCCTAAGGTGCTCAATATCATCTGTCAGGCTGGTTTAGGAGCCGACTGTGTGAGCGGAGGAGAAATTCAGGCAGCCATCAAAGCCGGATTTCCAGCCAGCAAGATTGTTTACGCTGGTGTAGGCAAAAGCGATTGGGAAATCAACCTCGGATTGGAGAAAGGCATCTTCTGCTTCAATGTAGAGAGTATTCCGGAGTTGGAAATCATCAATGAACTGGCTGAAAAACAGAATAAGATTGCGCAGGTTTGTTTCCGCATCAATCCGGATGTCGGCGCCCATACGCATGCAAACATCACAACAGGTCTGGCAGAAAACAAGTTCGGAATTGCCATGCACGACATGGAAGCCGTAATCGAAGAGGCTGCCAAGATGAAGAACATCCAGTTCCTCGGACTGCACTTCCACATCGGAAGCCAGATCCTCGACATGGGGGATTTCGAGGCACTCTGCAACCGTATCAACGAACTTCAGAACCAGCTTGAAGCACATCACATCGTTGTGAAGAACATCAATGTGGGAGGCGGATTGGGCATTGACTATAATCATCCAAACCGACAGCCAATCCCTAATTTCAAGGATTATTTCGATACATACGCAAAGAAACTGAAGTTGCGCGATGGTCAGAAGCTTCACTTCGAGTTGGGTCGCGCTGTAGTGGGTCAGATGGGTTCTCTCATCACCAAGACACTCTACATCAAGCAGGGCACAGCCAAGCAGTTTGCCATTGTGGATGCAGGAATGACCGACCTTATCCGTCCTGCTCTCTATCAGGCTTACCATAAGATTGAAAACATCTCAAGCGATGAACCTGTAGAAACTTACGACGTAGTAGGTCCTATCTGCGAATCAAGCGATGTCTTCGGCAAGGCTGTCGACATCAACAAAGCCCATCGCGGCGACCTCATCGCCCTCCGCTCAGCCGGAGCCTATGGTGAGATTATGGCGAGCCAGTATAACTGTCGCCAGTTGCCAAAGGGGTATATTACAGAAGACTTTTAATATAGTTGAAAGTTAAAAGTTAAGAGTTTATAGGATTCTCCTTTCTCTAGCTTTCTATATTACGAGAAAAAGAAAATGATGATCATTAGTACAACTACTATAATAGCAGGCGCAGTGGTGGTTTTATTGGCGGTTCTCGGATCGCTGATAAATCCATTTCTGCGCTCGTTGCGCTTTCAAAAAACAGAAACGGCAGAGAATCAACCTCCTGTCAGTATACTCATTACCGCACACGATAATCTTGCTGAATTGGAGAGGAATCTCCCTATGTTCCTGCGTCAGCAGTACGCTGCCGACTATCAGGTAATCGTAGTCTGCCAGAGTACAGATGGCGAGACACAGGATTTTCTGAAGCGAACAGCAGCCGAGAACCCTCATCTGTATTATACTTACATTCCTGAGAGTTCACGCTACATGAGCCGCAAGAAATTGCAGATTACACTGGGTGTGAAGGCAGCCAAACATGAATGGATTATTCTGACGGAACCTAATTGCCGCCCAAGCAACGACAAGTGGCTGCAAACCATGGTCCGTCAATGTCAGGACCCCAACCATCTGGTATTGGGATATGTAGCCCTTGATGAGGAAACCAAGAGCGTACGCCGTTTCGACAGCATCCGCAAGGCTTACTATGTTTTGCGCCGTGCCCAGCAGACCTATGGTTATCGCAGCCACATGCCAAACGTAGCGTTCCGCAAGAGCGACTTCATGAAGGAACAGGGCTATCAGGGCAACCTGGAATATGTTCGCGGCGAATACGATTTTCTCGTCAACAAGTATGCCCATTGTGGCGATACAGCTACAGAACTGGATTGCGATGCATGGCTCATCCGCGAAGCACCATCGAACAAGGGCTGGCACAATGCCCACCTCTATCTGCAGGCTTCACGCAAGAGTCTGGAAAGAGCCGGTTCCATGCGAACCCTCATGTTCTTTGACCATCTCATGCCACATCTCAGCCTGATAGCAACACTGGCCGTTGCAGCCTACTCTATCCTCATGAAGAATTGGATTCTTACAGGATGCGCAGGTTTCAGTTTCCTCCTGCTGTTCATCGTGAGAATGCTGATAGCCAACAAGGCCATCAAACACTTTGATGACGGAATAGCGATGTTCAAACTGCCATTCTTCGAATATGGAATTATCTGGAGAAATCTGGCTACCAAATTGCGCTATTGGCGGGCTGACAAAAACGATTTCACTTCTCATAAACTCTAGACAGGGCAAAAAGGAAGTAACAGTCTATCAGAATAACAGTTAAAAATAACCGACAGAACGATGAAAGTATATTTGTTCATTTCCAACCATAAGAAGTTGCTGAAGATGTATCTTCCATACATCGAAGCCTTGAATAAACAGCTCGACATCACCAACAGTCTGGTTGATGCCGACATTGTGTTGGTTATAGGAGCATGGACATGGCAGGGAGCCCAGATAGCCAAGAAAGCAAAGCAGATGGACATTCCCTACATCGTTTGTCCACTAGGCGATATTTCTGAGAGAAACTGCAAGAACCCTTACTTGAAGCGTTCACTGCAACAGTCTATGTATCAGAAAGCCATGTACGCCAAAGCCAACCTCATAGTAGCTACTACCCCTATGGAGAAAAACTATCTGGAAAAGAAAGGTTGGAACAAGCGCATCGCCCTGATTCGCTATGCAGGCTACAGTCATCTTACCAACACTGAAGCCATGATGCAAAACTGGCAGGAGACGGATGAGGAGACGCTGGCAGTCTTCGAGCAGCAAAAGGCAGAAGCCATCGCTGCCCAAACCAAACAGGCAATCATCGCACAGATTATGCAGATAAAAAGCCGCATGCCGCATCAGAATATTCCGCAAAAATATCTTGACGATTTACACACTCTCCTCTATGCTGATGATTATGATGAGGATGCTATCAAGCAAGAACTGGCAGAGAAGAAACTCTCTTCCTATGCCGCCTCCGTTTTCCAGACCATGACAGATAAAACAGGACTCACAGAAGGCTTCATGCCGATTCCTGCCAAAAAGGGCAGAAAGAGTAAAGAGATTCTGAAATTTGTGAAATAAAAGAAATCTGAAGTTTGTGAAATAAGAAGAAATGAACTTAGATAGAATAGAACAGCAGGCTGGTCATCTGCCAGCTTACCAGATAGCCGACTCTGTCAATGAAGCATTGATGGAGTCGGCTAACCTTGTTATTACAGCTCCTCCTGGAGCCGGTAAATCTACCCTCCTCCCGCTCACCATTCTGCGGGGCATGAGTGATCAGGCATTGGAAGGCTTCATCCATGATCATCTTAAAAGTCAGGGTAAGATTCTGATGCTCGAACCGCGCCGCCTGGCTGCTCGCCAGATTGCCGAACGGATGGCGCAGATTCTGGGAGAGCCCGTGGGTAAAACCATCGGCTATCGGGTAAGATTCGAAAGCAAGGTTTCGGATGAAACACGCATCGAAGTCCTTACCGAGGGCATTCTCACCCGAATGCTGGTCAATGATGCTACACTCGAAGGCGTTTCGTGCCTCATCTTTGATGAGTTTCATGAGCGCAGCATCAATTCCGATCTGGCGTTAGCGCTGGCCCGGCAAACACAGGAAATCATCCGCCCCGACCTGAAGCTCATTATCATGTCAGCAACAATCGATGCTTCTATCATCTGTCAGACACTTCAGGCTCCGCTTATCGAGAGTAAAGGCAGAATGTTTCCGATAGAAACCATTTATGCAGACCACGACATCGACAGATATCAGGTAGCGCAGGAAATGGCAGCCACTATCTGTCAGGCTTTCAGAAACCAGGAAGGCGACATTCTTGCCTTTCTGCCGGGACAGGGAGAAATCATGAAATGCGAAGAACTGCTTCGCTCTGTCCTGCCCTCAGCCACTCTTTACCCGCTATACGGTAACCTCTCGCCAGAAAAGCAGCGGCTCGCAATCGCTCCTTCCAAACCGGGTGAACGGAAAATCGTACTGGCCACTCCTATCGCCGAAACTTCTCTCACCATCGAAGGAGTAAGAATCGTTGTGGATTCCGGACTCTGCCGAAAACTGGTTTATGATGCCCGTACAGGCTTGAGCCATCTCGAAACCGTTCGTATCAGTCAGGACATGGCTACGCAACGAAGGGGGCGTGCGGGCAGAATCACATCAGGCGTATGTTACCGGCTTTGGACACAGACCTCGGAACATCTGATGCCAGAACAACGACTGCCCGAAATACTGGATGCAGATCTCTCTTCGATGGTTCTCGACATTGCAGCTTTCGGGGAAAACAAACCGGAACTGCTACCTTGGCTCACCCTTCCTCCCAAGGGCAACCTCGTATTGGCACAGCAACTTCTTATGTCGCTCAACGCCCTCACTCCTGATCATGATGCTCACGCTCTCAGTGGCAGCATCACCGCAGAAGGCAGCAGAATGGCTCAACTTCCTTGTCATCCGCGCATTGCCAAGATGATGATCAGCAGCGATTCTCCGGCGAGCCAAGCCCTGGCCTGCGACATTGCTGCTCTGCTGGAAGAGAAAGACCCGATGGGCGAAAATGAAGATTCAGACATGACGCTCCGCCTTTCTATCCTCCGTTCCGCACGCTGCAAGAAGAATCTGGGGCGTTGGAACCGTATCGCTCAGATTGCCCAGGAATACAGGAAGATGCTGCGTATCAGGGAAGACAACGAGCCAATTGATGCTGAGGAAGTAGGCCATCTCATCGCCCTAGCCTACCCTGAGCGCATCGCCCATGCCACCGACCATACGGGCAACTTCAAGATGTCGAATGGCAACACGATTTTCATCGACCCGTGCGACAGCATGGCAGCAAACGAATGGCTTGCCATCGCATCACTCAACCTATCTTCAACCTCATCATCCAATTCTGGGCAGGGACGGAAAGGAAGAGTATTTCTCTCAGCCCCCGTCAACTGGAAGAACTTGCCGGCACAAACCTGCGAGAATATTTCCTGGGACAGTAAAGCGCTGGCGGTGAAGATGCAGCAGGAAACCCGTATAGGAGCACTCGTCATAGACAGCAAGCCGATACAGAATGCCAACCGAGAGACAGTTTCAGACATTATCTGCGAAGCTGCCAGAAAAGACGGACTCAGCATGTTCGATTGGAACGAATCCGTTCATCGTCTGCAACAGCGCGTGGCGCAAGTAGCTGAATGGCATCCGGAACTGGAGATTCCCGACCTGTCAACAGAGCATCTCCTGACAACAGCCCGAGCGTGGCTCCCATTCTATCTCGAAGAAGGTGGTAAGATGAAGACTTCTGTTACTGAGCTGAAGAAACTCAACCTGTGCGAAATCCTTTGGAACATCCTTCCTTACGACCTTCAGCAGGAAATAGACCACCTTGCTCCCACCCACATCCGTGTGCCATCGGGCAGCAACATCCGCATCGATTATCGCTTGGGGGCCGAAGCCCCGGTTCTGAGTGTGCGGCTTCAGGAGTGTTTCGGAATGACATCAACTCCCACTGTCGATGCTGGCAGACAGCCCCTTCTGCTTGAGTTGTTATCTCCCGGTTTCAAGCCCGTTCAGCTTACTCAGGATCTCGCAAGTTTTTGGCAAGGCACTTATTTCGAAGTCCGCAAGGAACTGAAGCGCCGTTACCCTAAGCATTTCTGGCCGGAGAATCCGTTAGAGAGCCAGGCCGTGAGAGGTGTCAAACATACCCGACACACATAGGTAGCAGCCCTCGCTCTCCGAGCGTGGGCTGCATTAGAGGCAATGCCGCCGCTCGGAGAACTTCGGCTACTAGATGATGGTGATCCAGATGCTCTCGCCTCGGTCTCTCGCCGCCGTGATGGCATTGACGAGGCGATGCAGCCAGATGCGAGAGTTTACCACCATGCCTCGGAGTTTGTTTTCGCCCGGCAGGATGCAGCCCTGCGTATCATCGGGGTAGTTACCGGCATGGATGCGGATGCCCTCAAAGCCAGGAACGCCCTGCAGCAGGGGCAGCCACTGCTTGAATCTCGGCGACTTGGTGATGAGCACGGGATAAGTGCCCTCGGGTATGGCAGTCTTGCCCTTCATCTTCTGCGCCTTCTTCTCCGACACTCGCCCCAGACGCACATTCTCCTCTTGGGGCAACAGGGTGATGCCCAGCAGGTTGCGCCACGTTGGCTCCAGGGTATCGCAGAAGTAGTGCTCCCCGTCCAGCTTGTCCACATCTACCACATGGCAGAAGCTGCGCTTCTGGTCCTTATTGAGCGTATAGTTCACCTTGCGCTCCACCTCCTCGTCCTTCAGGATATACATACGCCCTATGGTGTAAGTATTCTGCTTAGCTATTCTTTTGAGTACGATTTCCATAATTGTTTCTATTTAGATTCTTTTTTGAGAAAACATAGCTTGCGATAAAAACTGTAATTACCGTAATTGTAATTGCAATGGCTGTTATCAGCTTTGTCATTACCAGCATTAACGCCTTGTTCGCCTGCCTCCACTTTCACGATATACTTTCTGAACACCCAGGTGGCTATCATCCGTCGGGTGCCCTTGGTATCCAGCCCCAAGTCGCTTCTCAACTGCTCAGCCTGCTGATAAGAGAACTCATTTGGCAGAAGTTGCAGCATATTGGAAGGCCCTCTTTTGCTCGACTTCACTCCCTCCTGCTCCGCCTTCACGATAGCATCTCGGAAGAATCTCATCTTGCAGTACAGGTCATACTGCTCGCTCCAGCGCACAAACTCCTCTATCTCGGATTCCCATTGGCAACCATTCGCCACATAGAGCACGCAAGCCTTCAGATAGGCAATGACATTGGCTCTGAACGAGAGGTTCTCGTAAACCCTGTCTTGGCTCATACGGGCAAAGTCGGCATTCTCCTCTTTCAGCTTCTGTGCCAAGGCGAAAGCCTCAGGGCAATTGATAGTACCAGAAGCCATGTTAAGATGCTCGATATAGGGTTTTAAGTTCTCTCTGAATGTGTCATCGTATGTGCCATAGACAGGCATCTCGGCTCCTATCTCACGCTCTGGGATAGTACAGAAGTTGATTCTGGAGATAGGACCATCGGTCAATACCTTGGAGAAATATCGGATACCCTTGTTGATGGTGGTCGAGGCATTCCAGTTAAATCGGATGGTTACTCGCTCCGTAACACTCTGCGTGCCCACTCGGGTTTGTCCATATTGATTACCAGGGTCGAAGGCGAGGCACATGATACGAAACTGCTGGTTGCCAATGCCCCTTAGGTTATCAAACTGGTCTATCTCGTTGAGAGCAGTATAGAGGAAATGCTCCTGCGCCTCGGCGGTACGCATCACGAAGGCAGGGTTGGTCATATCGGCGTCTATCTCCTGGATCACGAGGTTTTCAGGTCGCTTACGCTTATCCTTGTTAGCACCTTTTCTTGTCACCTCATCCTTCCACTCCTTCTCTCGTTTCAGGTTATCTTTGTCTCGTTTTCTGATGTCTTCCATAATCAGGTTGATAGGCATCTGCACGCAGTTCTTTCCTGCGCCCGTACCAGCTAAGAGACAACACATTAGCGTAGCCTCATGCTCCACATTGTCGATGTAATTAAAATAGGTGCGGCAGAGGTGGGTGGCTAGCGGAGGAAAGATGGCATGGGCTACGGCAGGCTTATAGATATCCGGTGTCTGAGACACGAGGAGCTCCACGAGCTTAGGCAGCTTCTTCGGCATCTCGGGCGGAGCGGGGTAATCATCTTCACAGTTAGGAGTTTGGAGTGAGGAATTAGGAGTTGAGAGAGTCGCTTGCTTCTCTGCTTGCGCATTGATGCGGATCACATCTCTAGAGAATGGCTTCGAACTGTCTCCATATTTCTCATAGAAGTCATGGATCAGCTGCTGGCAGTCACGCTCTTGGGCGAAGCTAGGCATCTTCACTGCCACTACTCTTCTCAGCTCCTCTTCGCTCATCACCCTGCTCGCTCCTGCGCTCATGATGGCAAGAAGTGAGGAGTGGCGAGAGCCCTCGGTATCGATATTCACATTCTTCAGTCCTGCCGACTCCGTGAAGAGGTCGAAGGCTATCAGGCTCTTCTCGCTGGCGGTACCAGAGGTTGGTAATCCGTCAGGAATCTGATAGCCTCCAGCAGAGCCGAGATTACCAGCATGAGCAGCATTGCTATCACAAGGTTGGGCAGGCTGAATAGCAGAGCCAGAAGAAACAGCGTGATGGCTGTCAGAGCCCGGAAGTCGATGGTCTTGAACATTTTGTTGAGTGTTGAGTTTTGAATGTTGAATGTTGAGTGGTTTAGGCTGGGTGCCTTGCTGGATTCGTCCGTCGATGGCAAGCCCACGGTCCAGGTAGGCTTGTCTGCGCCTCCTCAGCTCTTCCTGTGGCAGCACCTCGTACCAGTGGGGCGAGCGATAGATTTCCGACTCCTTGTCGGTGATGAAGAGCATGCGTTCTGGCGTGATGCAGCTCTCGTCGTAGGGCACGCCCAGTGCCTCGCAATAGGCTCGTTGCGTCTCCTCGATAGTCATGCCGACGGGCATGCGGATGTCGATGTGCAACTTCTTGCGGGCTGAGTACTCCAGGTGCAGCAGGGCTCCGTTCCAGATGGTGTCGCTGCAGTTCAGCTCCCGTGCCTTCTCTATCGCCTTGTCCACATATTCCTTGTCGTCCACATCGATGGTGGTCTGGAAGAGGAAGCTTTCGGGCACGGCATTTTTCTGCGAACGCCTGTTGTCTCGGAACTGGTAGTAGTGAGCGCAGCGGAAGGGCAGCTGCTTCTTCAGTTCATCGTTATCCCCACGAATGGCAGCTACCAGGTCTGCCATCCAGGGATAAGCGATGGTCTTGTCGTAGACCGAGAGTGGCTGGGAGCTTACGCTCCCTTTATTGCCATTCTTGTATGGATTATATGCTATAATATGTTCCATTTTTTTTGAATGTTGAATGATTCATTATTAATTACCCCTTGATATCTGCCTCCTTGAATCCGGCAATCAGTTCCTTGTGCTCTACCTTGAGGTAGCGCAGCATGTCCTGCTTGTCCAGGTCACGGCTGAAGGTATAGTTCACCTGCACCGTGCGCTTGGTGGTGCGCACCACGGCATGCTTGGTCTTGAAGATTTCCTCGAAAAGCTTCTCGCCCGTACGCTCGTAAGGCTGTCTCTTATACACATCTCCGAGCCCACGAGACAGGCAGAAATCTCG
>ERZ1026981.218-NODE-218-length-12375-cov-9.502273_pt1 | contig 12375 bp, 10 predicted proteins | sample MGYA00519456_ERZ1026981 | MGnify/ENA primary metagenome ERZ1026981 (study PRJEB26926, sample SAMN06164408) | human gut metagenome | biome: ENVO:00009003; feature: ENVO:2100002; material: ENVO:00002003 | host: Homo sapiens | place: USA | collected 2012 ...
GAAGAAGAAAAACAAAAAGCTGAAGAAGAAAAACAAAAAGCTGAAGAAGAAAAACGAAAAGCTGAAGAAGCGGAGAGCAGAGCTGGCAAAGCAATTGAAAGAAATTATAGATTAATAGTGAATATCCTATCAGGAAGAACATATGAGGAAGCGGCAGACATGTTAGGGATATCGATAGAAGATGTGAAAGAAGCTGAAGCAGCGATAAAGGCTATTGATAAATAATTAGTGTCTGTAGTTGCAATGATGAGTTCTTTCGGACCGGTTGTTGCACTTGATAATCTTGGAAGTACATTGCAGAACACATTTGCAGCAGGAAACAGAGTGTTGGATATTCTTGATGGACAGCCGGTAACTAAGGATATCACAGGTTGTGAGGAAGTTGAATTTAATGGTGCAGCTACTGAAAATGTTACATTCTCATATGGTGAGGAAACTATAATTTCTGATGTATCAATTCCGGTTTTAAAAGCAAGCATTATTGGAATTTCAGGAAGAAGCGGAAGCGGTAAATCAACAATTGCAAAGCTTGACGCAACAGATGAGGAAATAATTGAGGCGTGCAAAAAGGCTTCAGTACACGATTTCATATCAAAGCTTCCTGATGGATACGACACTAATGTCGGTGAACTGGGAGATATGTTATCAGGCGGAGAGAAGCAGAGAATCGGGCTTGCTAAAGCATTTTACATGACGCGCCATTCGTGCTTCTTGATGAGCCGACAAGTAATAAAGTCGAGACAGAATAAACTTGCAAAATGTATCTTAAAAGGGCAAAATATACTCGTATTATTTCATTGATTAAATGTAAGAAAGAAGGATAGATATGGGACACGAACTTACTAAGAATGATATCAAAAAGATGGAAGAAGAGATTGAGTACAGGATACATGAGGTAAGAAAGGCTGCACTTGATGATGTCAAGGAGACAAGGGCTCAGGGGGATTTAAGTGAGAATTTTGAGTATCATGCAGCGAAAAGATTTAAGAATAAGAATGAAAGCAGAATAAGATATCTGCAGAGAACGATTAAGAATGCGACTGTTATTGATGATTCATCAGCAGATGATGAGGTTGGCGTTAATAATACGGTTGAGGTATTGTATGAGGATGATGAAAGTACTGAGACTATTAAGATTGTTACTACAATCAGAGCTGATTCATTAAGCGGTATGATCAGCATAGAGTCGCCTCTTGGCAAGGCTCTTCTTGGGCATAAGAAGGGTGACAGGGTGCTTGTACAGGTAAATCCACAGGTTGAATATTATGTTGTTATCAAGAGTATATCTAATACTGATGATTCTGATGATAATATAACAAGTTATTAATAAATAAAAAAATATATTATTAAGTTGACATAATGGCGGCATGCTTATATAATCTTAGTATACATTTGTTTGTGTAAGATTATTATAAGGGGTGCCGCTTTTGCAGTTTAATGAAGCACAGATTCAGGCTATACAACATAATACAGGACCGTGCATGGTAATTGCAGGACCGGGTTCAGGAAAGACAACGGTTCTTACACACAGGGTGAGATATCTGATTGAGAGGTACGGCGTTAATCCATCAGATATTCTTGTTATTACATTTACTAAGGCTGCTGCTGAACAGATGAAGCTTAAGTTTAAGGGGTTGTCAGAGGGCAGAAACTCTGCAGTGACGTTTGGCACATTTCATGCAGTATTTTTTACAATACTTAAGGCAGCATATAATTATTCTGCACACTGTATTATTAAGCCGCAGATACAGCATGAATTCGTGAAAGACCAGATGTGCAGGCTTGAACTGGAGTATGATGATGAGAACGAAGCTATAGCTGGTGTTTTATCTGAGATAAGCTGTGTTAAGGGTGAAGCTGTTAATATAGATGAATATGAGAGCAGATGTATTCCACCACAGAGTTTTAGAATAATGTATAGGGCATATGATGATATGCTTGTAAGAAAACATCTGATTGATTTTGATGATATGATTGTACAGTGCCGCGAGCTTCTGATGCAGAGAGAAGATTACAGGAGGGCGTGGCAGAATAAGTATAAGTACATTCTGATAGATGAATTTCAGGATATTAATAAGGCACAGTTTGATGTCGTGAGGATTCTTGCTGATGAATACAGAAATCTTTTTGTGGTGGGGGATGATGACCAGAGTATATATGGATTCAGGGGTTCTGCTCCACAGATAATGTTAGATTTCAATAAGTATTATAGTGATGCAGTGAGAATTGACATGTGTATTAATTACAGGTCAACGGGCAATATTGTGTTTGCTTCAAGGGCTGTAGCAGAGGAGAATGAGCATCGTTATTATAAAGATATAACGACGTACAATTCACAAGGAGATACTGTGTCTGTATATGAATTTAACAGTCTGAATGATGAGAAAGCATTTCTTGTATCAGAGATAAGAAGACTGATTGATACTGGAATAGCTGCTGATGACATTGCTGTGTTATCAAGAACTAATGTGATTGGGAATATGTATATGTCAAGGCTTGAAAGTGACGGGATTCCATGCTGTGATTATTCGGCAGTACAGGATGTATATGAGCACTGGATAAGTAAGGATATTCTGACATATATAAGGATTGCACTTGGAAGCAGGGAAAGAATGGACTTTCTGCGGATTATTAATAAGCCGCTCCGATATATAACCCGTTCATATATTACACAGCCAGCAGATATTAATGCATTGAAGAGAAGCTGTGAAAGAAATGAACAGATGAGTGAACAGGTGGAAAAGCTGGCATCTGATATTAACATGATAAGAAATATGTCTCCATTTGCGGCAGTTAATTATATAAGAAAGGGTATTGGCTACGATGAATATATAAGAAATTATATATATGAATATAAGGCTGATAAGGAAGAATTATATAATCTGCTTGATGAACTGGCACACAGGGCGTCGCGGTATATGAGCCTCTCACAATGGCTTGATGGTATTACAGAATACCTTAAGCAGTGTGATACTCAGCGTAGGAACAACACGGTGGAAGGTGTGCATATGCTTACAATGCACGGCTCTAAAGGTCTTGAATATAAGATTGTACTGGTAATGGATGTCTGTGAGGGAATAATACCGTATAATAAGGCGGTTTTAGATGAGCAGATAGAAGAGGAGAGGAGACTTTTTTATGTTGCAATGACAAGGGCAAAAGAAAAGTTGTATCTTCTGTACCCCAAGCAGAGGTACAACAAAGATACAACCCGTTCACGCTTTATAGAAGAGCTTCTTACTGCTCGTTATCCTCTTCTTCGTACAGATCTTCATACTCCATAGCATCTAATTCTTCGTCAAATGCTTCAGATACAAGCTCATATTCTTCATCAGATTCAATATTCTCAAGTACAGGTTCGTTGTCGCCTTCAACCTTGTATCTGTAAAGATATACCTCATCGTTGTCTGCAGCTTCACCCTCAAGTGGAAGAAGTGCGATATAGTCGTTATCTCCAGCAGGGAATATGCGTATTATTGCACATTCACATTCTGTGTTATCGTCAAGCATAAGAGTTACTGTGTTATATTCCTGATTATTATTCTCCATAATGTCTCCGTTCTGCCAGTAATGGCTTTAGTATTTTCTCTACTCTAACAAATATTATGTATAAAAGCAATGAAAATAAAGAAAAAACACTTGCCATTTTATTATGTAAGGTGTATATTATGTATAAGTTAATAATTTAAGTCAAAGGGGACGATTTTAGCAACAACGCTAGGATTGTCCCCTTTTTGGTTAAATTAATAGCATTTACAACGAATATTATAATCTGGAGGTTCACGCCATGGATAAAATCGATAAGAAGATAATTACATTATTACAGCAGAATGCAAGAATGCCATTAAAGGCACTCGCCGAGAATGTTTTCCTTTCATCACCGGCTGTTTCAGCAAGAATTGAGAGACTTGAGAAGGAAGAGATTATTGAAGGATATGAAGTTAAGATTAATCAGTTAAAGCTGGGATATCATATAACAGCATTTATTAATCTTGAAGTTGCTCCTGTGCAGAAACCGGATTTCTATCCATTTATCAAGTCATGCCCTAATGTTGTTGAATGTAACTGTGTAACAGGCAATTATTCAATGCTATTAAAAGTTATGTTCCCAAGTACCATGGAACTTGATACATTTATCGGCCAGCTTCAGAAGTTCGGAAGAACAAGTACACAGATTGTGTTCTCAACACCTGTTGCTCCAAGAGGTATTGATGTTAATCAGGAGATGCCTACAGATAATTAAATTCATCAAAAGTTCATAATTATTTAACCTATTAACACTGTCAGACACTTGCTGTTCTGGCAGTGTTTTTGTTATAATTATCTGAGTTTAAATTTCGTGTTACGAGGAGGTATTATGAGTAAGGCTTCAGATATATTAGATAATGTAAGTAAGGTGATTGTGGGTAAGAGAAATGTTTCAGAACTGGTTCTGACAAGTATTATTGCCGGTGGACATGTTCTTCTAGAAGATGTTCCAGGAACCGGTAAGACTATGATGGCGAAAGCATTTGCAAAGAGCATTGATGGACAATTTTCAAGAATTCAGTTTACACCAGATCTGCTTCCTTCAGATATTACAGGTGTGCATGTGTTTAACCAGAAAGAGGGTGAATTCGTATTCAGAAGAGGTCCGGTATTCGCTAATGTTATTCTTGCAGATGAGATTAACAGGGCAACACCTAGAACACAGTCAGCATTGCTTGAATGTATGGAGGAACATCAGGTTACTGTGGATGGTGAATATTCTAAGTTAGAAGAACCATTTGTTGTAATTGCAACACAGAATCCTATTGAGACAGCAGGAACTTATCAGCTTCCTGAGGCACAGCTTGACAGATTCCTTATGAAGATTAACATGGGTTATCCAAAGAAAGATGATGAGGTACTTATTCTTAACAGATTCTTAAAAGAAGATCCTTCTAAAGGACTTTCAACAGTTGCAACATGTGAGGATATTGCTGTAATGAAGGAAGAAGCGAAAAATGTATATGTTCACCCGGTGCTTATTGATTATATTGTTGAACTGGCAAGGATGACAAGACAGCAGGATAATGTATCAATCGGTGTAAGCCCGAGAGGAACTCTTGGTATGCTCAATGCGGCGAGAGCATATGCGTATGTTGCAGGCAGAGATTATGTTGTACCAGAGGACATCAAGATACTTGCACCTGTAGTATGGGCACACAGAATTGTGTTACAGACAGGTTACATGAATATGGATAATAAAGAACAGATTATAGAACATGTTGTTAATAACACAGCAGTTCCTACTGAAGATTGGAAGAGATAATGAATGTATTATTGATGCTTATTGGTGTACTTATAGTATATCTGGCAATTAAGCTTGTATTTCGTTATAACTGGAATAAGGGGCTGGGTGTCGCTCTTGAATTTGAGAAAAAACATGTTGTAAATGGCGAAACAGTTAATGTTGTTGAGGTTATATCCAACGAAAAACGTCTGCCGCTGCCATGTGTGAATCTTAAGTTTCAGGTGGACAGGGAACTTGAATTTCCTGGAACAGATACTAATTCAAGTGTGTCGGACCTTGCATACCGCAATGATGTGTTCTCATTTCTGGCTAATCAGAGAATTACAAGAAGAATTCCTGTTAAATGCAATCACAGAGGTGTGTTCAAAATATCAGGCGTACAGCTTACATTTGCCGGACCATTTATGAATGAGATTAATGTTCTCAAAGTGGGTAGTACCTGTGAGATAACAGTTTATCCTAAGACTGTGGATAGTAAGAGATTCAGCTTTATAAGAAGCAGAATATCAGGAGAAGCAGAACGTAAGAAATATATGCTTGAAGATCCATTTGTGTTCAGAGGAATAAGAGATTATACAAGCAACGACAGCCTAAAGAATGTGAACTGGAAGGCAACAGCGAGAACAGGTAATCTGTGTGTTAATGAATATAATGAGTCAGTTAGCCGTAATGTATGTATTCTTCTTAATCTTGAGGATGATGGAATGCTTACATATGATTCGGTTAATGAAGAAGCAATAAGTCTTGCAGCTTCTGTGGCAGAAGAGTTCATCAGACAGGGAATTAATGTCTCTCTAATTAGTAATGCATGTGATGTTGACACAAAGGAAGCAGTTGGTATAAGAGAAGGAGCAGGAGTTGGACATCTTGGAAGTATTAATACTGTACTTGCAAGAATGGATTTAAAGCTTGAAAAAGAAGAGTTTGCAGAGCTTATTAACAGAACATTTATAGAAAATGTTTCTGTCCAGAGTAGTGACAACAGTGTATATGTTGTTATATCAGCGAGCAGAAGAAAGAAGCTGCAGCAGACTATGCAGAAGTTTGAGAAAAAGTATGGACAGGTTATATGGATTGTTCCATATATGACTGGTGGAGAATACAGCCTTGATTATTGTGGTATCAGACCAGAGGGCTGGGAAGTGAAATGAGTTTATCAGGAGATAACATATGAATGAGTCGGGACAAGTTTATAAGTATAATAAACTGAGAACAATAAGAACATTGACAGATATAATAAGCCAGTGTATTGTAGCGTTCGCATTTTCTGCATTTGTTATATTGGGACTTACGAATAAATCTGACAGTTATATTATTGCAACACTGCTTATGGCAGTTCCGGTTATTATAACTTATGTGGCAAGAAAGAATATACATAAGAATTTTCTATTTATGCTGATTCATGCTGCTTTGCTTATAACAGCCATTATAATTGGTAATGGAGATGCAGAGTCTACAGCATATTTTGTAAGTGTACTTGCTGTGTGTATAAGGTCTGTAAGCATAAGAGTGGCTAATGCAAGAAAAACTGAATATATGAATGAACCGCTTTATGAGAATCAGTTTGCTGATGTAACTCAGGAAGACAAGAAAGCTGCCTTGCAGGCAGGAGAGAGAATGTCACCTCTGTATTGTCTGGTTATGGTCGCAGGAAGTCTTTATGGCGGTTCAGCAGGCAACAGACTGCTTGTTAACTATGAAACAGTATTATTTGTGCTGTTTGTTCTGCTTGCTTTTCTTGCTAACCAGTTAAAAGAGCTTAATTCTCTGTTTATAAGTAATGCTGGCAAATCAGAATTTCCTGCTGAGAGAATTACAGGAATTAACATGATAATGGTCATGGTTGTGTCAGGACTTATGATTCTTGGCATGATTCTGTTCTATAGTGGGGATTATGGCAATATATTTACACTGATTGGTTCAGGTTTTGTAGCAGTTGTAAGGATAGTGCTGAAGCTGTTCCTAAGACTTATAAGAGAGAAAGAAGAAGTCTCTACGATGCCCGAAGATTCCGTGAATCCAGTCACTGATGATGATGTGGTAAAGGGAGATAACGACCTTGCATTTACTGATAATCCTGTTATGAGTGCATTATTTACAGCATTTGCAATAGTTCTTGTAATTGCACTTGTTGTATTTATTGTCTATATGATTATCAGATATGCCAAGAATTTCAAAAAGTCACAGGATAATAATGGTGATGAGATTGAATTCATTGGTAATGACAGAAGAACAGAAGCAAGGATAAAGAGACGTCAGAGAGCAGAAGAAGCTAAGAATATGCCTGTTAATATGCAGTACAGGAAGGCATTCAGAAAAGCAGCAATAAAATCATCAAAGGCAGCCAGGGATTCGGATGGTAAATCACTTGAAAATATGCAACCACAGGATATAACAATAAACAGAATAACTGACGATGCTGATGCTGCAGACAGAATTACAGCAAGTTATGAGAAAGCAAGATATTCTGATAAGAATATTTCCAAAGAAGAACTTGAATTTATGCTTGACTTTATAAAAAATGACAAGTATAATAAGCGTACATAATAAGTAAATGCTGTGAAGAGGACTATTAGATAGGAACCAGAGTCAGAGAACTGCCGGGTGGTGCGAGGCAGTCGAAGGAACTTATTGAACTCGCCTTGGAGCTGCTACCTGAAATCATTATGAGAAGTAGGAGTAGCCGGAAGCCAACCGTTATAGTGGACAGAATATAATGCAGCACATTTGTTGTACGTATTCAGTGAGTGCATAGCATAGCTATGAAGAAGAGTGGTAACGCGTGAGATTTATCTTTCGTCTCTTTGGGTGGAATTGCCCATGGACGAAAGATTTTTTTATGCTTATCTTTAAGGAAGCCTTTACTTATTAACAATACATATTTATATTTTCAGGAGGTTTTAGGAATGTTTGATTACAGACAGTATGAAAGAGGCTATTTCATGCCACCAGTTAAGTGCAATGACTGGGTTAACAAGGAGTATGTTGATAAGGCACCAATCTGGTGTTCGGTTGATTTAAGAGATGGTAACCAGGCTCTTGTTGAACCTATGAGTCTTGATGAAAAGCTTGAATTCTTCCAGATGTTAGTTGAAGTTGGATTTAAAGAAATTGAAATTGGTTTCCCTGCAGCTTCTGAGACAGAATATGAGTTCTGCCGTACACTTATTGAGAAGAATATGATTCCTGATGATGTTACAATCCAGGTTCTTACCCAGGCAAGACCACATATTATTAAGAAGACATTTGAAGCCGTAAAGGGTGCTCCGAGAGCAATAGTTCATGTATACAATTCTACTTCATTAGCACAGAGAGAACAGGTATTCAAGAAGTCTAAGGAAGAAGTTAAGCAGATTGCTATTGAAGGTGCTAAGTTATTAAAGGAACTTGCTGAAGCTGATGGAGGAAACTTCCTTTTTGAATACAGTCCAGAGAGCTTTACAGGAACAGAACCAGAGTATGCACTTGAGGTATGCAACGCTGTTGTTGATATCTGGCAGCCAACACCTGATAAGAAATGTATCATCAATCTTCCTGCTACAGTTGAGATGTCACTTCCACATGTATTTGCAAGCCAGATTGAATATATGTCTAAGTACATGCACAACAGAGAAAATGTTATTATTTCTCTTCATCCACATAATGACCGTTCGACAGGTGTTGCTGATGCAGAGTTAGGACTTCTTGCAGGAGCAGACAGAATTGAGGGAACACTTTTTGGTAATGGTGAGAGAACAGGTAATGTAGATATTATTACACTTGCGATGAATATGTATATGCAGGGTGTTAATCCTGAACTCAATCTTTCTGATATGCCACATCTTGCAGAAGTATTTGAAAGACTTACACAGATGAAGATTGATGACCGTCATCCATGGTGTGGTAAGCTTGTTTTTGCAGCTTTCTCAGGTTCACATCAGGATGCTATATCTAAGGGAATGCATTACAGAATTGAAAATGATCCTAATAAATGGACAGTTCCATATCTTCCAATTAATCCGGAAGATGTAGGACGTACATATGATTCAGATGTTATAAGAATTAATAGCCAGTCTGGTAAGGGTGGTGTTGCTTATGTTCTTGAACATAACTATGGAATGGTTGTACCTAAGGCTATGAGAGAAGATCTGGGTTATGCTGTTAAGGATGTATCGGATGTTAATCATAAGGAGCTTTCAGCAGATGAAGTTCTTGAAATATTTGAGAAGAGATATAAGAAATACACACCAGTATTCAAGATTTCTGAAGTACATTTCAAGCAGATTAATGGAATACAGACAGTCGTAACTATTAATGAGAATGGTGAGAAGTACAATGTTGAAGATGGTGGTAATGGTCGTCTTGATGCTGTAAGTAATGCTCTTGCCAGTCATTTTGGAAAGCCTTGTGATATCTTCTGTTATGAAGAACATTCATTAAAGAAGGGTTCTGATTCTAGTGCCATTGCATATGTTGGTATTACAGGAGAGGATGGAAAGAATTACTTTGGTATTGGTATTGACCATGATATCATCAGAGCTTCTATTGATGCGTTAGAGTCAGCTATGAACAGAAGCCTTGAAGCATAATATTTAAATTGAATAATGTGTAATATAACCCATGTCCGGAACGTATACTAGAATGATACTGATTCAGGATATGGGTTGTTTTATTAATGTAGAATTAAAAAATCCCCCCAAAAGGGGGACGCAGTACTTTGGTACTAATGCTATTATACGCTGAGAGAGGGAAATATAGTTAAGGGGAAACTATTGGTTCAGACATTTTTGGAGGTATAGTAATGCTTTTTAGAAAACGATTAAGTGGTTTGAATGCAAAGATTAAGAAAACTGCAGTTGGCGTTCTTTTGGTTGCAATAGTTGCAGGTTCTGTGTTTGCTGGTACGTCTTTAAGAGCTGGCGCATATTCAAAAACACAGGATGTCCTTAATGAATTATTAGGAGCAGCAAAACCTTACGGTGTAGTTGCTGAAGAATTTAAGAATGGTAATCACAATCAGACATGTTTCGCGACTAACAAGCTTGTAATAACAGATCAGTGGATGAGTGCATGGCTTGATATGAGCGTTGGAACGACATATATCAAGAGTTTTGATAATTCTGGTTCATCAGAGGTTAATGTGGATAGGAATGCATTTAATAATCTTGTGCTTGGAACTGATTATGATTATGAACCCAGAGAGAATAAATATTATATTAAGGATGCTGACGGAAAAAGAACAGGTGCTGTTATTAATGTTGCTAACTGCAAGGATACAATCAATGTTTATTATGCAGAGGATTATATGGATGTAACTGCAGCACTTGATAATGTATACGATAATTTCAAGGCGTATGTAGATACACCAGATTCGGAGGCTGATATAGTTATTGGTGCTTATGATGATAGAAAGATTGATCTTGCTTCATTTAAGAATAAGCAGATTGTGGTGGTAAATATGTATGCTAATAATTATATTGACTGGCAGGGAAAAGAAGTTTCATCTTATTATGGAGAAGGACAGCTCAACATAACAAATAAAGCACAGGGACAGTTTGTTATCATTAATCTGCTTGGCGGTGATGGTGATGCAGACATTAAAAGATTCAGCATTAATGGAAAGAATACAGGCGGATTAACAGATGTTGATGTATCAGACACGGTTATTTTCAATGCTGTTAATGTAACTGGTAATATTAATATAGGTGAGGTATGTGGTATAGTTGTTGCACCAAAAGCAGATATTACCTTAACATCTACATGTAATGGAAGGGCAATTTCTAAGTCATTTGTTAATGTCAATGGACAAATGCATTTTATATCAGATAATCAACAGCAGGAGACGACACAAAAGGAAACAACATCTGTAGCACAGTCTTCATCAGAAACAACAAAGTCAGAAGAGACAACAACTGCACAGGAAACAACAAAGTCAGAAGAGACAACAACTGCACAGGGAACAACAAAGTCAAACGAGACAACAACTGCACAGGAAACAACAAAGTCAAACGAGACAACAACTGCACAGGAGACAACAAAGTCGAATGAGACAACAGTTGATGCTGGTAAGGAAACTAAGCCGACAAAACCAGAATCAAACGAAACAACAGCTGTTAATGAGACAACAAAGTCAAATGAAACAACAGTAGATTCTAATAAACAGACAAAAGAACATACAACTTCATCAACCCAGGTCACAAAGAAGACTGGTGAAGTTGCAGGAGATGAAGAATTAGTTACAGGAAAAGAAGATGAGACTGTTGGTGGCTCAAGAGTCAGAAAAACTGGTGAAGTTGCGGCTGATGAAGAGGTTGTAAAGACTGGTGACAATAATCATGTATGGGTATATATTGTGATTCTTGTAGCAGCAGCTGTTATTTCTGGAACCGTTATTGTGATAAGCAAAAAGAGCAATAAAAGATAATAAATGTTAATGATATCAGAGAGGCACAGCAGTTATGTTGTGCCTTTTTTATTGGGGTGGTATTGAAGCACTCTGCTTTTTTATGCTATAATGCAATATGTATGAGTCGAAGTAGGCTCTGAACACAAAATACAGTGAAGAACAAGGAGATGGAAGTTTTATGAAACATTTGATACTTGCATCGGGTTCACCAAGACGAAGAGAATTAATGAGTCAGGTAGGACTTGATTTTACTGTTGTTACAAGTGATGCAGATGAGAATATTAAAGAGATGGAGCCTGAAGATTATGTAAGGGAATTATCTTCTATTAAGGCACAGTCTGTATTAGAGCAATATGCAGATAAAGATGATTCTGTAATCGTTATAGGTGCAGATACTATTGTTTATCATAAAGGAGAGATTCTTACCAAGCCTAGGGATGAAGAGGATGCATTCAGAATTCTTAAGTCTTTAGAAGGTCAGATACATCAGGTGTATACAGGTGTAACTATATGCAGCACACATAAGAATGTAAGTTTTTATGAAAAGACTGATGTGTGGGTATATGATATGACTGATGAGGAAATCAGGGATTACATAAGCACAGGAGAGCCTATGGATAAGGCTGGTGCATATGGTATTCAGGGAAAATTCGCAGCATACATTAAGGGTATTGAAGGCGACTATAATAACGTTGTCGGTCTGCCTGTTGCAAGA
>ERZ1026981.220-NODE-220-length-12348-cov-9.246888_pt1 | contig 12348 bp, 19 predicted proteins | sample MGYA00519456_ERZ1026981 | MGnify/ENA primary metagenome ERZ1026981 (study PRJEB26926, sample SAMN06164408) | human gut metagenome | biome: ENVO:00009003; feature: ENVO:2100002; material: ENVO:00002003 | host: Homo sapiens | place: USA | collected 2012 ...
TCTACACTTATGCGATCGTCGGCAGCGTCAGATGTGTATAAGAGACAGGTTCTATGACATAAGCATTGAACCAATTAGCAATATTTAACCATATATTTTTTATAAAATTTACACCATTAAAAAATCCTGTTTTTATATTATTAATCGTAGTAGAAAAAAAAGATGCTATGGAATTCCATGCATTTTGAATAGACGACACTACATTTTTAAAAATTTTTACGATGCCATTCCATAATCCAATCCAAAAATTTCTAAACCAATCGCATTTTTTCCATAGTAGGACGAAGGCTGCAATCAGTCCAGCGACTGCCATCACTATCAAGCCAATCGGATTCAAATTTAAAACAAGATTTAACGCTTTCATGACTCCAACGCCTGTTTTTACGACTTTGAAAAATGTTGATATTGCGCTAACTACTTTAGTGATTTTGGTCACTGCAAAATAAGTAGCCATCATGCTGCCTAAAATGGATAACGTTGGTATAAGCCAATTCAAATTTTCTTTTATCCAAGATATGGCATCTCTTAAAATAGGTAATAATTCTTTAGATATAGGAATAATAAAATCCATTTGTATTTGCCTACCCAATACATTCCAATCGTTTTTTAAATTATCATATTTAACGTCAGCCATTTCTTCTAAAGAATTTTTTGATTTATTAATAGCAACATTTGTATTTTCAGAATAAGCATTGATATCACTTAAAGCAGATATGGCATCATATCCTAAATCCTCCCACATAGTCCCAAACAAAGCAATTCCAATTTCATTTTGTTTTATAGGATCGTCCAAACTTGCGAGAGAGGTCCACATTTTATCAAAAGCCTCTTGTGCTTTTTCACCACCTTCACCAAACGCTTTAGTCATTTGATCAGCATTTAAGCCCAAATCCTTAAATGCCTGTCTTGTTGAATCCGAATTATCTTTAGAACGAATTCCAAATTCTTTCATAGCGTCGCCTAATTTATCGATACTAAAGGAACCAGTGCTAGCGCCATTTATCAATGATGTAAAAAATTGCTCGCTTGTAAATCCTAACTGACTATAATGAACCGAATACTCGTTAATGGTATCTAATAGATCACCATTTTTATCCAATCCATTTTGAGCACCTTGAACAATTAAATTAAATGCCTCTTCACTGCTAATTCCAAATTGAGTTGTAAGCATATTAACAGCTCGCATTGATTCTTTAATATCATACCCATAAACATCTTTTAACGTTAAAGCTTGTTTTGTTAATTCTTTTAAATTAGATGGGTCAGTTTCATTAGTTTGTTGCTTTATTTCAGCCATAGAACGTGCTATATCATCAAATGATTCGCCATAGCCCTCTTCATATAACTCATCCATTTTGTCTTGGAACTCATCCATAGCATCCGACCCTATGCCTGTAGATGCTGCAAATTGTGAATAAGCAGCATCACTTTCGATGACAAGTTCTTTTAAAGCGTCTCTTAACTCATTCAATGCTTCTGTAACAACGTTTGCGATAACTCCTTTAAATACCGTGAAACCATCAGACAATTCATCGGTGGCATCCTTTGCATCATCAAGCATTTTTGAGGCTTGATATGTTGAATCACTAAATTTTTCAAATTTATTCGATGTCTGTTCTAATTCATTCTGGATATTTTGATATTCTGTTTTGGCATCCGTTAATTTATTATTTAACAAACGAACTTCTTCAGATGATTCACCGAACATTTTTTTAGCAACTTCTAATTTTTGCGATAGAGCCTCGATTTTATCTGTCGAAGCTTCAGCTTCCTTTTGTAAAATACTTTTACGATTGCTTAATAAATCGACACTTTCAGAATCGTTTTTTAATTCAGCTGAATTTAATTTCAATTCCTTTCTTAATCCAGTTAATTCCACATCTGCTTTTTTTATATTCGATTGAAATTTTGAAGTATCAGCTTCAAATTGAATCGTTGCTTTTGATTTCTTCGCCATTTATTCACCTTCTTTCTAAAAAAAAAGAACAAGAAAAATTATTTTTTCTCGTTCATTACTTGTTGCTTTTTATAAGACATAAAATTATCATACGCATTTTTGTTTTCCATTACAGAAATCAAAAAGGAATAATCAGCGTTCCAAAATATTTCTTCTGATATGTTTAAGATCAAAACAAAATATGTGTAATAGTCTTCAATATCTTCTAGGACTATTTTTGGCAACCCAGATATTTTTTCTGTTATGCCTGTTTTTCTGATAAATTCTTCTCTAAATTTCTGTTTTTTTTAGAAGTTGTCAATTGATTAAAAATTCTTTTGATTAATTTAAAATCATATGGAACCAACTCAAGAAATTCATCCTCATGATAAATTTCTTTTCCTACTGAATAATTAGCACACCAATAAGCAATATATAAAATGAATGGCATTTCAAACATATCAATTTCTTTTTTTTGAGTAGTCATTATAGAATTATATTTTTGATATAAATCATTTTTTACCTTTTTTAGAAGTGCTAATTTCTTAAATGACAAAACCAATTCAACCTCTTCGTCGTTTTCTAAAATCAAGGTTATTTTCTCATGCATTATTTATCACCCTTTTTCTTTTTTCCAATCTTATCCTCATTTTCAATAGAAACATCAGTTTTTTTTGATGATTGGCTCGCTTCATTTTCTTCATTTATAATAAATTCTTTAATTAATCCTCTTTCGATTAAATTATTAACACGTGCTTCATCATCAAAATTAACAAGTGAGTTAACCGGATATCTATTTCTATTGTCTTTTTCATCTTCGAAAACTTTTTTTACTATATATATTTTTTTCATATATTAATCCTTTCTATCCTTGTGGAACTGTCTTTTTTACTAAATCGCTAGAAAAATTAGTTATCCATGATTCTTTAACTGAATCATTTTCTAATTCTGATGCTAATGCTTCGTAGCACCCATACCCTTCTTCATCTGGCATAAATTTTAAATCTAATTCGATTTCAGCGACCTCTTCAGCACCATTTTCAATAGTTCTCGCGTGTCCACTTGTTATAACAGTATTAGGATAAGCGATATATTTTTCATTATCATCTTCATCAAAAGCATGTGCTGATAAGCAAAACGGTTTATGTCTAGATTTATTACCATAACCATAAACGCCTTTGATTAAGCCATCCGAAAGCATTCCAAATGATTCAAGATATATTTTATAGTTCATATGAAGCGATATTTTTCCAGTACCTGTTCCTGTTCCTTTAGTAATTGACTTAACTTCTATTCCTTCACATTTTTTTGAAATAGTTTTAGTGTCCATTGTTGATTCTAGTTTACCTACACATCCTGCTCTTTTAGCCTCTGTTTCAGAATCTAAAAATCTAATCGAAGTATCTTTGACTTCAAACTCTGAAAATCCACCTTGATTATTCATATAATCCCTCCTTAAAAAAATTATCTAACTGTTCAATTATTCCATTAACTAATAACGGATATTCTTTATTTAATCCTCGTTCTAAAAAGTCATTAGAACCTCTCTCTTCACTTGTTCCTGTTCCAGTAACGACATAATACAAATAATAAAAAGAGGACCCTCGTTTTCCCTTCGTACTATTTGATATAGAAGTTGCTAGATTAAAATTTTCAATTTCACTCCATATATTGTCCTTTGCGTGTTTTTTACCTCTTTTAGATCTTGGAATTTCTTTAGTCATTGCATCAACTAATTGCTGAGCTGCTTGGTTATGTATATAATTATTTAATATATTTTCACTTTTATATCCGACTTCAAGTATTTTCTCTTGAAGTTTTACACAATCATCATATTTTAGGGAAAAATTGCTTTTTATACTAGGCATTGATCAATATATCCTTTTCTAAATTTTGCAAAAGGGATAGTCAATATTTCTAACAAAATATCAGTATTTCCTTTTCTGATATAAGCATTATCAGCTTTCTCATCAGCTAGTTTAATACCAGGTATTTCTAATATTTTTTTTATTACCTCTTGCCTAGTTTGATCCAATACATAATTTTCACGAACAATAGCAATTGAAAAATAATCTACCAAATCATTTTTGCTGGCACTTGATTTATTAAAGCCTGAATTTCCATACACAATATAATTTAATTCGGATGCATTTTTTAAAAATGATTGTGTTGCTAAACCATAAAAAACGTTGGGATCAATCTCTTTCAATTTTTCATATATTTTATTTTTTAACTCTTCATTCAAAAAAACCAATCCCCTCTAAATATAAATAAATCTCTCTTTTTTTTCGATCATAATCATAATGAATTAGATCATATAAATAATTATCTATCATAATTTTTAAATCATTGCTGATACCTGTCCGATACGGAATTTTGACTTTTAGTGTAAGTTTATGGTTCAAGCCTTCTGCGAACTCAAAATCTTGCGTTCTTCTAGTTTCTTCCTTAAAAAAAGAACTACCTTTTTTAATAAAATCATTTTTGCTCCGACTATTTTTTTGAGCTCCGAAAGAATTAATATTATCTTTCTTTTGTAAAAAAATTAGTAATCCATCATTAAATGATTCAATTCCATTATTCATTAGCTAATTCCTTATCATATTTAATTTCATATTTAGAACGCAATGATAAAATATCATCTAAATAATTATGTTTAAAATATTCAGTTTTATCATTCCATGCATAAAAGCAATAATTTAAAAACAAATCGCGCTCTTCACTAGGAGTAGTAAATAACGTTTTTTTATGCAGTTCATAAAAATTATCATCAATACCGATCATATTTTTCACTTTGATTTCAGCATCTAGCAAAATATCTTTTAAACGAGAAATATTCTCATCACTATCGTTATCACTTACTTGATAGCATTTGCGTTTAACCAAATCTAACAATTTATAATCTATATTCATAAATCCTCTTTTCTATATAGCACCAAGGATAATAGTTAAACGCTATTATCCTTGGTCTACGGATTCACCTGGCGTAACAGGCGTAGATGTTTCAACGATAGCATTTTTATTTAAAATGGTAATATATGCAGCCTCTAATTCTGTTATATCTAATACAGCAGAAACGTTATTATCAACTGGACGTCCATCTGCATACATTTTAGCTTTATATGCTCTTTGATCTTCAAAGAATTTGATATCGTCACTATATTCGATAATCGCGTCCTTTGAATGACCTATTCCTAAAAAGTAATTAGGTAGATCAGCTAAAATAGCTTCGCCTTCGTCGATCATGATTGATTGAATTACATCCGTCGGATATGGAAATAGATCATTAACGTATGTACCTTGAGAAGTCATGACCGTTGTAGCTGGCATAATCTTTTTTAAATAATCGATTGGATTAGTTATAATACTAACTTTAGATATCACTTTAATATTGCCTTCTTCATCTTTAGCAATATTATCAGCAATTAGGCTTCCATAATTTTCAGGAAGGAAATTGACTACTTTAATAGCCGTTTTTTCAGGATAACCAGTTTCAGTATTAAAAGTAACTCCCTTTGAAACTTTTCGATTAAGTCCAATAGGTTCTCCTTTAGCACCAGATCCATATATAATTCCATATTCAAGTCCTAAGGCTATAGCTTCTTTTAATATTTCCCTTACATATCCATCTAACCAAACTGGACCTAAATCAAGCATATCGCGTGATAAAATAACAAAAGCCGATAATTTATTTTGAACTATTTCTAATTTTTTAAAAGAACCCTCGATTTTCTTTGTAATAGCCGAAGTTATTTCACCCCAAATAGCACGATCTTTGCTTTTTTTATTTAAAAGCCAGTTAGTTAAAAATTTTACATCTCTAAATTGAATTTTGCTTAACAAAGGATGTTCAGTTCTTAAATTATTATATACATCTTCGATTATGGTTTCAGGCATTGACTCCGTTTCTATTAAATCTGTAAAAGCCTGTTTTGGATTAGACGTTTTAGCCGAATCAATCCATTTTTGATACCAATTTTGCTCTTTTGGAGTTAGCATATGATAGCCCCTTGAATTCAAAACCTTATTATCAAATTCATTTAAGAAATTATTATAATCTTGTTTTATATTTTCTTGTAATTTAGCCGTGTAATCATCCCACGCCTGTGAAATTTGTTTTTCATCACCGCTTTTATATGCAGCAGCCATTTGTTTTGCTAATTCTTTATCTTGACCAATTTTAAACATTAATTATCCTCTCCTTTCATTGGCAATAGAATTAAAAAAATGATAAGCCTTTTGATTTGCGTTATCATTGTTCTCATCTTGATTATTATCTTCATTGCTAGTTTCGTTATCATTCGTTGAATCATCATCTTTTGATGCTTCAGAATTATCTATTTCTACAAATGAGTCTTTTGAGGCCCCACATTCTGGACAGACAAAATATTCTGGAAGTTCTCCTTCACGAATATATCCACATTCTTCACATTCATATTTTTTCATATCATCATCACCTTCTTCATTTTTGATAGCAAGTTGTGATTGAGAGTTATGACAAAATAATTTGTTCATCAAATTTTTTCGAGCAGATTGTGAATATTTTTTTTGTTCCTCCTTTTTAATTTCTGTGGCAAAACCCATTTTGACGCATTCTTCGGGTGTTATAAACGTTTCTTCATCCATCATCTTTTGTAATTCATCATCGGAAATATTAACGCATTTCAAATAACTTTTTTTAGAAAGGTTGTTCAGTTTTTCTAAATCGTCAGCTTGTTTGCGCATATCATTAAAATTTCCACATACATAACTTAAAACGTTATGAATCATTAAAATAGACGCATCATTCATAATTCTTCGTTCACCAGCCATAAAAATAACTGATGCAATAGAACAAGCAAATCCATCTGCTATCGTTGTAACTTTAGCTGGGTGATTAATTAAAGAATTATAAATAGCCCATCCTTCGGCTACTTCGCCACCATATGAATTAATATGAACATTGATCTGTTCCACACCCTTTAGCTCTTCTAGGCGTTTCGATAGTTTATAGCTTGAAACGTCACTTTCTAACCATGGCCAACTTGTAATATCACCAAAAATAGTGATGTCAGCTATTTTATTTTCTTTATCTATTTGCATATTATAATATTTTTCTGGTTTCTTCATAATATCATTCACCCCCTTTCATTAATGAAGACATTTCATTAAGTAATTCTTCGATTTTAGCATAATTTTTTGTCATCCAATGCTGATGACTAAAATCAGTATCTAAAGCTTGATCTCCAACCCGTTCTCTAATTTCATCTATACAAGAGTAGCCACTAGCGACCAACTTATCAATTTTATCAGCTACTTCAAAAAGGTCAATATGCGAAATTTTTGATGTATCAAGAATACAATAGTTCTTATCACCATAAGCTTTAGCACTATATAATTTTTTAGTTATCTCTTTTTCAATTAATGACTTAACAGGATCAATTGCGAAAGTAATATACGAATTAAATAAATCTTTAACGTTAGTCATATTTCCATATAAAAATGAAACAGGCATTTTGAAAGCAATTGCTACTGTTTCAAAAATATCTTTTTTTAAATTTAATATATCAGAAGCATCAGTTTTATTCGGCTTTGAATTTAAAGGTTCTAAATTATAACCCTTAAATTCAACGTATAATGATTTCGGATTTTGAATAAAAGTATTGATCTGCTTTTTAATAAATTCCTCATAGTCTTTGACGAATTGTGGATCACCAACTTTTGTTTGATCCAATTTTAACTTATATTTTTCAAAACCATTCGACTTATAATTAGAAAAAGCACATTTCAATAAATCCTGATATTCAATATAAATCGAATCAATCAAAGTCGTTACAGAATTATTTTTTAAAGTAAAATAAAAAACTTCCGATGAACGTTTATCAAAAGTTTTTAATTCCTGCTTGATACTTATATTCCGAAATATATCAGTTTCTAATGGGTGTCGCTCTCGAAAAAAGCTATCAGCTAAATAAATTTTTCCACAGTCTTCAAAAATCAGAGCTTCACCATCCAAAAATAATTTAAATATTAAATCTCTTTTTAAAGTAGAAGCTGTCTCATTTGCATTACAACCAACATTAAAAATGTAATCCTGTTCTGAAAACCTTTGTAATTTACCATCTTCATAAAAAGCAAAATCACATTTACTAATCGTATCGGCTATATAAGAAACAGCTGTATGAACTGCTAACGTTTTAAATGATAGAGATTCGAATTTTTCATCAAAAATAGAATCGAGTTTTATTTTTTCTCCATCTTTTTTATTAAACAGAAATTTAAATAAATTCATCGAACGTATTCCCATCATTCACCTACTTTCTTAATTAAAAACTAATGTTTCCATTAGTTTTTTCATGTTATCATCAAGTACAATATTTTCTTCATCCAATAGTTCTATGCATGTAACTGTATTAGCAAACGCCATAAAACCATCGGTTTTTCTATAATTCTCTTCTATTTTTTCAAATCGGACATTTCCATTATACATTTTTTTCTTGACGTTATTAGTGTACCAGCACATGATGCATTGAATACCCTTAATTGTAGATTTACCCCATATCAACATATGTCTCAAAAAAATCGTATTAATAGTAGGAGCCGCCATCATTAAATCAGAAGGTCGTACTAAAACAATATTTTTATTCTCATAGGCATCAAATCCAATTTTACAAAATGCTTTATTCACTATTGAAAATCTATAAGAGTCAATTGCCATTTTTACTATATCAAAGCCCTCTTCAATACGATTCTTGAACCATGAAACGATCAGTTCAGCTGATATTTCAACGTCATCGACATATTCAAGCATTCCCATTTTTTCCCATTCATCCAAAGGAGCTTTTATTCCTATCAAATCAGAACTGTTTTTGCAAACAAAGGTATGGTGATAAAATATATATTTAGAATTATATTTAAACAATAAGCCACATACAACAAAATCATCAGTTTTTGCAAAGTCTAATCCACCAATACATTTTTTGTTTTTTAATTCAGACAAAATTATCTCTTGATCACAAGCCATCAAATCTTCCCATTTAGCAACTTCTAATTCACGATCACCGATTGGACAATTTAAACGTTTAGCCATAAATTCCGAAAAATATTCAGGATTATATACCATATCAGCGACCTCATCTTCGATTTGCCTTTTTAAAGTTGGAAAATCATTCAATGAAGGGTTTGCCATTAGCCAACTGTCTGGATTTTTCCAATCATCAGGATCGACTGCTCGACACCAAAAAATTAGTTTTCGATTACGTGGATTATAAGCTGCCAAAATATCTTTGAATTTTTCTTTATCACGATCTAAAGCTCCTCCACGAACGTGCCCATCAGTAGTGATAGTAATAAATCTTGAATTACGAACCTTACCCAAACCGGATTTTAAGGTGTTTAAATTTTTGCAATCTTTAATTGTGTATTCATGCTTTTCATCAACAATAACGCATCCAGTACGTTTAGAATCCTTTCCTTTCAATGATGATGTGTTAAATCGCAAAATAGAATTAGTACTCAATCCTTTTATTTGTTCTTTAGTAGCATAATAAAATTTTTCTAAAGCTGGTTTGTTTTCAGAATTAGAATTATTTGTTATAACTTCATATATATCATTAAAAGAAGTTTTTGCCTGTTCTTCAGTATTAGCGATTATATCTATATCATATTTTTTGATTCCATGATATGGACTTAAAAAATAAAAACCTAAAAAAGATATAAAACCATTTTTACCAGCACCACGACCAACTACAATATCTATTTCATTATAAAAATTCTCTCCATCTTTAAAAAAAACACCCGCAATGAGTGCAAAAAGAAAAATTTCCCAATCGATTAATTTATAATCAAAATATTTTTGTAAAGATAATCCCTCTTCAATTTTTTTATTATCAATAATAATATCTTCTCTCTCCAAAACTGGAATGACTATATTATTAATCATTTGCTCTTGCTCTGGGCAATGAGGAATTTTATTATTTAGAATTTTATCCATATATGGATCGAGATATTTATTATAATTTAATCTCATTAGAATTCAATTCTTTTTGACTTGATTTACTATTTTGAAAATTAGATAAATAATCAAGTGCATTTCTCATTTCTTTTGAAATTTGCCTTTTCTCTTTTATCAAATCCATATATTCATCATCCATTTTATTCATACCTGCTAATCGATGATTTATTTTTGTCATGATATCATAATAAATCATATATTCATCGATTAGATTTTTTACAAATTGTTTTGATAACAAATCTTGAGGAATATTTTTTTCAATTGAATTACGTGTTTTAGTTCGGGCAATTTTTTCACTTTTTGAAATTTCAAAAAACACAAATCATCACCCGCTCTCTAATTTTTTAGCATTTTTTCAAAAATCTCTCCCCTTGCTTATCCCCCACGGTTGACGCTCCCCCTAACAAAAAATTCCCCTATGGGAGTTATGGGGGTATATATATCTACCATCTTTCTTCAGTAAAAAACTTTTCTTTTTTTTGGAATCTATTATGTATTTTATTGTGACATTCAAAACAAATCGCTTCTAACTGTCTTTGCTTATTTCCTAATTCATCAATAAAGAATTTAGATAATGCCAATTCAGGAAAATCCTTTAATTCTTTAATATGATGACAATGATCCTTCAAACTTAAAATAGTTAATTTATTTTCTTTCAAGCATTCTTGACATTCGAAATGTTGCTCTTTGAAAACTTCTAATTTTAAATTCTTCCAGACTTTCAAATGATAAAATTGTTCCAATTTATCATTAGCTATAAGATACAATAAATAATTACTTAATTCATTTTTATCCATATCACCTCAAAAAAAAAGAAAAGAAGAAGGAGGATGTTTTGCAAGACTCTTTCTTAAAATCTTACATTTACATTATTTCACAAAACAAAAGTAACATCAAGTAACATCAGGTAACATCAGGTAACATTTTTTCAAGATGCTTTACAGATGATGATTTTAGCCGTTTAAGATGACCTTCTGATACATAAAGAATGGATGCTATTTGACTAATCGATAATCGTTCTAAATAAAACTGTTTAATTATAAAACGTTCTCTTTTATCCTCCATTTTATTTATTAGTGACATATGACTTTCGTATTGTTCGATTCTTTCTTTTTCTTTATTTTCCAACTTCTTTTCAATATCAACTATTTTATCTATATAAAATTCTAATCCAGGTATTTTTGTGCTCTTTATACTAGAATCGTATGATACACCAGATATAGAATATAATTCTTCTTTTTTTACTCGAAGTTCTGCAAGCATAGATCTTATATCATCACATATATCATTATATTTCTCAAAATATTTATCTATCATTAATACCACCTTTCAATATATCTTTTAACAAGCCTTGTGGGACAATATCAGCAGCTTTCTCAATTGAGGTACCATTAATCATTTTACATATAAAGTCTTTGGCTATTTGTTTTGCTATCTTTCTTTTCTGTATTTTACGTTTTCTTTTAAGTGTCATTCGGTATCACCTACTCTTTTTCTACCTTATAAGGTACTATACTTTCAGGTTTAAAGACTATTTCGTAATCATATTTTGATACTTCACTATAATCTAATTGTTCAACTATATATGTGGTTTCATCAGACTTATATAAATAATGCTTTTGGTATTTATCATCTCCGATTTTACAAATTACTTCTAACTCATTACTTGTATTATCTTCTATTGAACAATTACCTATTAAGCTAAATAGGTATTCATTACTTCTTAAATTTATAAATGTTATTCTTCTTTTAACTCTAAATTGATCAGCCTCTTTACTGACGTTATACGATGCCACGTCTGCATCTCTTTGAGTACATCCTGTAGTTCCAAATATACATATGACAAATATTGCTATAATTACTAATAATGCTATTATTTCTATGAAACTAAATTCATTTCTTATTTTTTTATACATTTATTTACCTTCTTTCTTTAATCTTCATAAAAACATTTTTTCACACCTTTTCTACTAAACCTGATTGGATTAAATCGTATAAAAATTCAATAAATTTGTTTATATTATCTTCACAATAACAATTTGTAAATTCAATATTTAATTGTCTTTCATCTCCAAGTGATATTTCAAAATCATCGTAATCAAAATTGTGCCAATCCTCACATATCGTATATTTAAAACCAAACTTTTTTAATTCATTTAAATCCACATTATCTTTTATTTTTAACATTATTATTACCTCTTTTTTCTATTATTATTTTTTTATATCTTCTATTACATCTATAATCTCTGAAATTACTAATATAAAACCGAACAAAACTAAAATTGCCATCAGCATCATAAGAAATATATTTCCTATCATTTTAAAACCCCTTTTTCTATTCTCGATAATCTTATATTATCAAGACATTAATCTGTCTCTTATACACATCTGACGCTGCCGACGATCGCATAAGTGTAGA
>ERZ1026981.221-NODE-221-length-12320-cov-10.475989_pt1 | contig 12320 bp, 7 predicted proteins | sample MGYA00519456_ERZ1026981 | MGnify/ENA primary metagenome ERZ1026981 (study PRJEB26926, sample SAMN06164408) | human gut metagenome | biome: ENVO:00009003; feature: ENVO:2100002; material: ENVO:00002003 | host: Homo sapiens | place: USA | collected 2012 ...
TCATCAGTAACTTCCATCTCGTCAAGACCGAATTTGTCATGAATCTCTTTACCAATCTTAGTCTTAAGGTCATGGAATGCAGGAAGACAGTGCATAAATATTGCGTCCTTAGAAGCATTGTCCATAACTGCCTTGTTAACCTGATATGGAAGAAGTGCCTTGATTCTTTCAGCCCATACTTCATCAGGCTCGCCCATTGATACCCATACATCTGTGTATAATACATCTGCGTCCTTAGTTCCTGCCTTAATATCTTCTGTAAGTGTTACAGAACCACCGCTTATCTTTGCCCATTCCTCACACTGTGCAACAAGTTCCTTGTCTGGGAAATATTCCTTAGCTGTGCAGGCTGTATAATGAAGTCCTAACTTAGCGCAGACAATCATAAGTGAATTACCCATGTTGTATCTTGCATCACCCATGTATACGAACTTAACGCCCTTTAATCTGCCAAGCTTTTCCTTGATTGTAAGCATATCTGCGAGCATCTGTGTTGGATGGTATTCGTTAGTAAGTCCGTTCCATACCGGCACGCTTGAATATTTTGCAAGATCTTCAACTATCTCCTGACCGAATCCTCTGTATTCGATTCCTTCAAACATTGTGCAGAGAACTCTTGCTGTATCAGCAATGCTCTCCTTCTTTCCAATCTGTGAACCTGTAGGGTCAAGATATGTAACACCCATACCAAGGTCATGTGCTGCCACCTCAAATGAGCAACGTGTTCTTGTACTTGTCTTCTCGAATATAAGTGCAACATTCTTTCCGATAAGTGGCTGTTCTACAATGCCCTTTTTCTTCTTATCCTTAAGCTCTGCTGCTAAGTCTATCAAATATAAAATCTCCTCAGGTGTGTAATCCTTGAGTGTTAAAAAGTCGCGTCCCTTTAAATCCATGACATCCTCCTGTCTGTATGGCAAATTCGCCTACATTGAATAATTAATAACTTTGTTCATTCTATCGCAATTATAGTTCTTCGTCAAATGCGTTGTTTAATTTGTGTAGTTGCAAAACGGTCGGTTGTGGGAGATAGTGGATAGCTTCCGTTAAACTTCTCTGCATAATAATAGGCACTGGGCGTTCCATGCTTCGTCCCCGACCGTTAACGCTGGCAACGCACATCCATGTGCGTGCCAGCTCACGCGTCCGTCCATGGACGCGTGTACACTCGTTCCTTCTACATGCCCAGTGCCTTTATTATGCGTTCAGTTTAAAGTCAGCTCTCCGCCATCTCCCACAACCTCCCTTCCTCCACACTTCTCCAAATTCAGGGCAGAGTAGCTTCCCTCTCCTACACCTCTCCGGACTGGTTCACCTTCCGTCCGCCAATAAAAAAGGTGGTGTGGCTTTTCTGACTGCAAACTATGCACATAATAAAAGCATTGAGCAAAGTCACTACCTAAGTGTACGCGCGTCCACGGACGGACGCGCGAGCTGTCTCGTGCATGGATGCACGTTGACAGCGTAACGAGAACTTAAACAGCCTTCCACGCTCAATGCTTATTATTATGTAGCGTAGTTTGTACGGAAGAAAACCACACCACCTTTTTTATCCCTTAATGGAATATATGATCTCCAATTATTACAAAATCTGAATAGTTGTTAACATCTACAGTATATAATGCCCTGAATGATGTATAACCACCTATATTATTAACACCTGATAATGCTTCAAGTGCTGCCTGCATGCATTCTGTGTTTCTCGGACCATTTGCAAGTCTTACTGCAAATCTGTCTGATGGATTACCAGCGCCATCTGATACACCAGAGAACTGTGATCTCTGATAAACAACACCCGAAACTGTACCCGGATAATGTCCGCTTCGCACTCTGTTAAGAATAACATTTGCAACAGCGAGCTTTCCTGCATATGGCTGATATGCAGCCTCCCAGTCTATGATACATGCCATAAGCCATATATCATCATCTGATACGCTCATAGTTGGGTTATATGTTATATCTGTTCCTGATATTGTATTAGCAATTATCTTCTGTCGTCTTGCTTCCTCTGCTGCAGCTGCTGCTCTTTCAGCTTCTGCCTCTGCCTCAAGTCTTGCTTCTTCTGCAAGTCTTGCAGCCTCTTCTTCTGCTTCAATAGCTTCAATCTCTGCTATTGTATATCCTGCAAGAAGATTATCTGTTCCAATCTGTTCTGCTATAGCCTCTGCTTCTTCTCCAAAACATAAGCACTGTGTCTGTACATAACCTTCGCAGTTTCCTGAACTAACTTTAGTCCATTCCTTTCCGACCATATCAACATCTACAAGTGTGTTAGTATATAATCTTCCCACAACCTGTGCTGTCTCTTCGTCAGAAGTGTCATAAACATCAAGATAAGGATCAGTAATTGCTACTGCCTTGTTCTTGTATGTTCCTGTTTCTTCATACCCAGTCACAAGAACCTCTTCTGTATTAGCTGAATAAGATGCAACCTTAATTCCCGTGTCAGTATTCTGTGTTTTCTCATAGGTAGTTGCCACTGCTGGAAGAACCGGTGTCATAAATAACACAATTGCAGCTCCCACATAGCAAGCAGCTTTGCTACTTCTAAGTTTCATATTATACTTCCCTTTCCGGCGGCTTATTTAGCTTCGCCTGTAAATTGTTACAGAAATGTTACAATTTATTACGGAAATATAATAGCAAAGTTACAGTAATTTGTCAAATATGTTAAAACCCGCTCATAGAGCGGGTTTGCGGGTTTGTTTATTAAATTCATTTTACAAAATATAGTATATGACCATATATATAGTTGGTTATCTACACACTTCTCTGTCTGACAGCTTCGTATGTAAGAATTGTACATGCTATTGCCGCGTTAAGAGATTCAACATCCCCCTGCATCGGAATTCTTATAAGTGTATCTGCCTGCTTAGTGATATCATCTGTAAGTCCATTCCCCTCATTGCCTATTAGAAATGCGGTTCCTTCCCTGTAATCTTCACCAAGATATGTATTCTTTCCGTCAAGATGTGCAGCATATACCTTAATTCCAGCATTCTGACACTGTGAAACTGCATCGCTAAAATCCTGCACATATACAAATGGCACTCTGAATATAGAACCCATTGTTGACCTTATTGTCTTAGGATTATATATATCCACAGTATTAGAACTCATAACAACTCCGGTAACACCTGCACCTTCACCCATCCTTAATATAGTTCCCAGATTACCCGGATCCTGAAGATTCTCAACAAGAATCAACAACGGATTGTCGGTAAGCATATCTGAAATACTGCTGTCCTTCATTCTTACAACCGCCATAATTCCCTGTGGTGTCTGTGTCTGTGACATTCTGTCAAATACATTATCGGCGACAATCTCAATACTGTCAGAAGAAATCCCCTGCTTCTTAACCAGCTCATGCACATACTCAGGATTGTTACTATGAAATCTTTCAGACATATATATCTTTACAAGTAAATCTGCCGGCACCTCAGATACCATGCGGACTCCCTCTACAACATATTCTTTATTCTTCTTTCTTTCCCTGGCCTTAGAAAGCAATGATATAACATGCTTTACCTGTGAACTGCTCGTACTGGTTATCATTATGAGGTTACCTTTCTGCCATGCATTACTTAGAAAGTAACGCACTTATATTAAATTCATAATCATTAATATCCTTAGTCATGGCAAGTGCTTCATCAATATCATAATCAACAAACTTACCATCCTTGTATGCTACAAGTCTGTTACTCTTTCCTTCAGCAAGAAGATCAACCGCATAAGCACCCATAATAGACGCATACATTCTGTCCTTACATGTTGGTGAACCACCACGCTGCATGTATCCTAAAATAGTAGCTCTTGTCTCAATACCTGTTGCAGCTTCAATTCTTCTTGCCATTCCTGTAGAATGTCCGATACCTTCAGCATTAATAATAAGATGGTGTTTCTTACCTTTCTTTCTTCCTTCTATAATATGATTAATAAGAGCCTGCTCATCATTGTCATATCTTTCCGGAAGAAGGATATCCTCTGCTCCATTGGCAATACCACACCACAATGCAATATATCCTGCATTTCTTCCCATAACCTCAATAATACTGCATCTTTCATGTGATGTAGATGTATCTCTTATCTTATCAATAGCTTCCATTGCTGTATTAACAGCAGTATCAAATCCAATAGTATAATCTGTACATGCAATATCAAGATCAATTGTTCCCGGAAGTCCGATAGTATTAATTCCCTGTGCTGCTAGCTTCTGTGCACCTCTGAAAGAACCATCTCCACCGATTACAACTATACCGTCAATTCCATGCTTTCTGCATACTTCAGCACCCCTCTTCTGACCTTCTTCAGTCATGAATTCCATGCATCGTGCTGTATAGAGGACTGTTCCACCACGCTGGATAATATCAGCAACGCTTCGCTTGTCCATATCAATTATCTCATCATTAAGAAGTCCGTTATAGCCCTTCTGAATACCCTTGACCTTAAGTCCCTTATTCAAAGCAGTTCTTACAACTGCACGGATAGCAGCATTCATGCCTGGAGCATCTCCACCACTTGTTAATACGCCGATTGTTTTAATTTCCTTTGCCATAACTTCCCCTTTCTTATCTCTTAATATTATTTTCTGCTTTATGTTACCACATTATAAAAGAAAAATCTTCTTTTTTTGATAATTTTTTACCAATGTTAATTAAAATTTATGTTGTAGCAACATTTTTCTCACCATATTTACTCTTAAGAATATAAAGCAGGTCTGATGTTACCTTCACGCACTGACTCTGTGGAAGCGCTATTCTCTGTTTTTCTGCCACACAATATATTGTAACTGTGTCTTTACCGTCCGATTCTTTGAAAATATCAGCAAGCTCATCCCTGTGTGTCTCATACTCAGCAAGACTGTCAAACCTGAGCCACAATCTTCTTGGAACACTGTCAAAGCTCACAACACTGTCTGCCGTAAGTCTCGCTGGTTTGTCGGCATCTGCCTGTATTCTTCCCGTAACAAATACTTTGTTGGTCGTATCAAAAAGTCTTTTATATTTTTGATAATTTCTTGAAAACATAATTACCTCAACACTTCCAACAAAATCTTCTATTGTAAGGTATGCCATCTGCTGCCCTGAACCGGTAGTAATGACCTTAATATTACTTATAAGGCCACCTATTGTCTGCTTTGAACCGTTCATAAGCTTTGCCTGTCCGGTTTCCTCATCAATAAGAAAATCTGTACTTCTCGCAGAAATATGCTTCTCCCACATACCAGTATATTCATCCAGCGGATGTCCTGTTACATATACACCGAGAACTTCTTTTTCCCGTTCAAGCAGATCCTCCTTTTCAAACTCCTGAATATCAGGCACTTTCATTTCAAGGCTCTGTTTATCCTCTTCACTTACGAAATCAAATAGTGACATTTGTCCTGAAATAGCATCTTTATTCTGCTTAACAGCACTATCAATCATTCTCTCATAGACATTCATCATGCCCCGTCTTGTATTACCAAATGTGTCAAATGCACCTGCAAGTATAAGATGTTCCACTGTTCTCTTATTAATTACCCCTGCCATCCTTGTAATAAAATCCTGCATGGAGTGAAAATCGCCATTATTGGTTCTTTCTTCAATAATCGCAGTAATTGTAGGTCTTCCCATACTCTTTACCGCATTAAATCCAAACCTTATGTTCTTACCTTCAACACCGAACTCAGCAACCGATTTATTGACATCAACAGGAAGAATACTAATTCCCATCTCTCTTGCTGCAAGAATATATTCTGCAACCTTACTTGTTTTATCAGTTACACTTGATATCAGCCATGCCATATACTGTACAGGAAAATGTACTTTCAGATATGCAGTCTGGTATGCCACAACCGCATAGCATGCCGCATGTGATTTGTTAAATGCATATTTTGCAAAGTCCTTCATCTCATCATATATCTTATTGGCAGTCTGTTCACTTATGCCATTCTTAATACAGCCTGGTACTCCGTTAGCCTCATTACCGTATACGAAATTCTGACGTTCCTGCTCCATTACATCAAGCTTTTTCTTAGCCATTGCTCTTCGCACATTATCACTACCGCCCCACGAATATCCGGCAAGGTCACGGACAATCTGCATAACCTGCTCCTGATAAACCATACAGCCATATGTCGGCTCTAAGATTGACTCTAACTGCGGGCATTCATAGGTTATGTTTCCCGCGTTCTCTTTTCCTTTAATATACTGTGGTATGAAATCCATTGGTCCCGGTCTGTAAAGCGATATACCGGCAATTAAATCCTCTAAACAATCCGGTTTTAACTCTTTCATGAAGTTTTTCATTCCGCCACTCTCTAACTGGAATATACCTGCACATTTGCCCTGACTTATACATTCAAATACAGCCTTATCGTTATATGGTATATTATCCACCGAAAATGCAGGGTCAATCTGCTGTTCACATTTTTCAGTCTGTTGGATTACAGTTAAGTTTCTAAGACCTAAAAAGTCGAATTTTAACAGTCCCAAATGTTCCAGAGTAGGACCTTCAAACTGCGTAACCTTAACATTATCTGCTCCAACTGCAACCGGAACATACTCTCCAACATCCTTCTGACTGATAAGAACACCTGAGGCATGAACTGAAGCATGCCTTGGCAATCCTTCAAGTCTCTTTGCTTTATCTATAAGATCCCTCACTGTCTCATCAGCTTCATATAATGCCTTAAACTCAGCATTTGGCTTAATGTCCCTGTCTGCGTCACCATTCATTGCACTGTCAATCGTAACACCAACCTTCTGTGGTATCATCTTCGCAATGTTATCAACCATCGCATATGGAAGATCCATAACCCTTCCGACATCTTTAATAACGGCTCTTGCTGCCATAGTTCCAAATGTGATTATCTGGCACACACATTCTTCACCATATTTTTCTATAACATAATCAATAACCTTCTGTCTGCCTTCTGGTGCAAAGTCCACGTCAATATCGGGCATGGACACACGCTCAGGATTCAGAAATCGTTCGAATACAAGATTGTATTTAACAGGGTCAAGCGTTGTTATTTCAAGGCAGTATGACACAAGACTTCCCGCCGCTGAGCCTCGTCCGGGTCCAACCGGAATATCATGTGTCTTGGCATAATTAATGTAATCCCACACAATCAGGAAATAATCGACATATCCCATTGAATAGATAACTGACAGCTCGTAAGAAAGTCTCTGGAATATATCATTCGAATCCTCTGCTCTTTTTATAACAACATCTTTTCTGTCTGCAACTATTGATGCTTTTGCCTGCTCTATAATATCTTCAATGCATACATCTGCGGTCTTGTCCGGATATCTCTTCTTTAATCCCTCATAACATAAAGCATTAAGATACACCCATGAATTCTTACCATATTCTTCAGGCACATCAAATGCTGGCAGCTTTGTAACTCCGAATTCTATCTCAACATTACATCTTTCTGCTATCTTATGAGTGTTCTCAACTGCTTCCGGTGCGTATTTGAACAATTCCGCCATCTCTTCCTCTGACTTTAAATAGAACTGTCCACCCTCATATCGCATCCTGTTTTCATCAGAAAGCTTCTTGCCTGTCTGTATACACAATAATATATCATGTGCATCTACATCATCTGCATAAGTATAATGAACATCATTCGTACATACCAGTTCAATTCCGGTCTCATTATGCATACGCATAAGCTGTGGATTGACATAGTGCTGTTCTGCTATTCCGTGATCCTGTAATTCAAGAAAGAAATTTCCCTTTCCAAATATATCCTGAAGTTCAAGTGCAGCATCTCTTGCAGTCTCATACATGCCTCTTGACAGATATCTCTGCACCTCACCTGCAAGGCACGCACTCGTAGCAATAATTCCCTCGTGATATTCCCTTAGCACTTCCTTGTCTACTCTCGGCTTATAGTAAAAGCCTTCTGTAAACCCCTTTGAGACTATCTTCATAAGATTCTGATATCCGGTGTTATTCTCTGCCAGTAATACAAGGTGATTATATTTATCCTCACTCTGTCCTGCGCCTTTATCAAACCTTGACCCCGGAGCTACATACACCTCACAGCCAAGAACAGGCTTGATTCCTGCCTTCTTAGCCGCCTCGTAAAATTCAATAACACCATACATCACACCATGGTCAGTTATTGCAAGGCTATCCATGCCAAGTTCCTTTGCCCGTTTAGTAATCTCTTTTATCTTACTGGAGCCATCCAGCAATGAATATTCAGTATGCACATGCAAATGTGTAAAACTCATAGCATCTCCTCCCTATGTAAAAAAATATAACATATTTTCGTTTATTAATCAGCAATTTTATGATATTCTATATTTAATTATTAATGTAAGGGAGTTGTATTATGTTAATATCTGATATTCCCGTAGGCGGGCCAATTTCAATTGAAATATCCATAGATAATGTCAGCTACGAGATGCCTTCCTCTGTTGTTGCATCCAAGAATGGCTACATTCTCATAGCGCCTTTTACATCAAAAGGTGCTGTAATAGATTTTTCTTCTTATAAGGATATTTTATTTAATCTTTATACCATAGACCCAGCAACAAAGAACCGTGTAGTCTGGAAGAATATTAACATAGAAACTATCACTTATAAATCAACCGGTTTCGCATCTGCTTACTACAAAATCTCGACCAATGTTTTTGCCAGCATTGCCTCTGAATGCGACAGAAGATTTAATCAGCGCATTTCAACCAAGGCTTTGGGACATATCTCATCAGATACCACAGAAGCTGATATTCCGGTAACGTTAATTGATGTCAGTGATAAAGGACTTTCATTTTCAACCAGCAACGAACTATTATATAACTATATTAATACATATATAACATTTTCAGATCAGGCAAACGGAAAGCAGTTTAACTTTCATTTTAAATGTTTTATCATACGCAGCCAGTTGTATGGAGAACGCTACATTTATGGATGTATTATCCCAACTCCGTCCCGCGAATATCTTACATATGTTTTTCTTAAAAAAATTGAATCCAGAATCAGTTCTGCTAAAGAACAGTCTGAACAGACCGCTCTTAAAGATGCTGCTGACGTTGCTTCACAATCTATTGAAAGCACTTCGTCAGGATATCATTCACACATATCTGAAAAGAATAAGCGTTGATATAAGGGGCATATCACAATGTGATATGCCCCTTTATTATTAATCATCTTCTTTTTCTTTAGCTGTATCATCAGATTCATTATCGTCTGAATGACTGCCAATATTCTTCCATATATCGCTTTCCGGCTCACCACTAACTGTCGATGAATAGCTTCCATCTTCATTAAATGTTACGCTTTCTGCCACTTTCTCTGATGTTGAGAATAATGAAGTATCCACTGGTTCAGGGATTCCCTTTGCCTCTCTGAATATCTTCATGAATTCCTTGCCTGTGATAGTCTCATGGTCATACAGATATCTTGCAAGCTGATCCATTACTTCTCTGTTCTCTCTTATAATCTGCTTAGCCTCTTCATAACATGACGCAATAAGCTTCTTTACTTCATCATCAACTTCAGCCTCTGTTGCCTGTGCACAGTTCATAGATGCTCTTCCGCTAAGATACTCATCTTCGACTGTTGATAATGCAACAAGTCCGAATCTGTCTGACATACCGTATCTTGTAATCATTGTCTTGGCAAGGTTAGTTGCTTTCTTGATATCATCATAAGCACCATTAGTAACTGAACCAAATACAACTTCTTCTGCAGCACGGCCACCAACAAGTGATATAAGGTCTGTCATAAGTTCATCCTTAGTCTCAAGATGCTTCTCTTCCTCTGGGAAGTTAAGCACATAACCAAGTGAACCATTAGTATGAGGTATAATAGTAATCTTCTGGACCGGATCAGAATTATTCTTGATAGCTCTTATAAGGGCATGTCCAATCTCATGGTAAGCAACAACCTGCTTTTCCTTCTTGCTAAGAACTCTTTCCTTCTTCTCCTTACCTGCTACAACTGTATCAAAAGCACCAAGAAGGTCCTTCTGGGTAACAACATTTCTTCCATTCTTAACTGCCGCAATAGCAGCTTCATTAATGATATTGGCAAGGTCTGAACCAACAAGACCGCTTGTTGCCATTGCAATCTCATCAAAATCAACTGTATCGTCCATAAGCACATCCTTAGAATGTACCTTAAGAGTCTCAATTCTTCCCTTCTTATCAGGTCTGTCAACGGTAATTCTTCTGTCGAGACGACCTGGTCTAAGTAAAGCCTTATCAAGTACTTCCGGTCTGTTAGTTGCTGCCAGAATGAATATTCCCTTAGATGAATCAAAACCATCCATCTCTGCAAGTAACTGGTTCAATGTCTGCTCACGCTCGTCATTGCCACCGCCATACTTGGAATCTCTGCTCTTACCAATAGCATCAATCTCATCAATAAATATAATACATGGAGCCTGCTTAGTTGCTTCCTTGAACAAATCTCTTACTCGTGATGCACCAACACCAACGAACATCTCTACAAAATCAGAACCTGCAAGTGAGAAGAACGGTACATCTGCCTCACCGGCTACAGCCTTAGCAAGAAGCGTCTTACCTGTTCCCGGAGGTCCTACTAAAAGTGCACCCTTAGGAAGCTTTGCACCAATCTTGGCATATTTCTCAGGGTAATGTAAGAAATCAACAATCTCTGTAAGTGATTCCTTAGCTTCATCCTGACCTGCAACATCCTTGAATGTAACACCTGTCTTTTTCTGGACATATACTTTGGCGTTGCTCTTTCCAACGCCCATTCCGCCCATCATTCCACCATTCTTAGCAATTCTTCTATATACAAATGCAAAGATTATATATATGAATAAAAATGGCAGTACATATGCAAGCAGAAATTCTACAATTGAAGAACTCGAATCCGGAATATATCCTTCAAACTCAATACCCTTTCTCTTAAGAAGTGGTACAAGAGTATCATCATTAACATACCCTGTATAATATGTGTATGAAACTCCTGCTATGCCAGACTGTTTCTCCTCTTCAACAGGTGTAATAAGAATTCTGTCCTGCTCTAATGCTACTTTCTTTACCTTATCTTCATCAATCATCTGCATGAACTGGTCGTAGCTTATCTCCTTGTAAGTTGCATTCCTAAACATATTGCTAAGAAGCGTAAGTCCGATAAATGTTACAACTGCCGCTATAATAATGAATATTATAAGGTTAACATTCTTTGGCTTCTTGTTATTATTGTTGTTATTATGATTATTGTTGCGGTTATCGTTATTATTATAACCATTGTCATAACCGTTGTTGTTATAATTATCCATACTCTTCTCCTGATATGATACTGTACTTATCTTAAGCATTTCCAAATAAGTCTGTTTTCATTATAAAGAAGGAAAAAATATAAATCAACCAAAATCTAAGTGTTTAATAAGATGTTTATATTTACTTTATATTCTTAGTTTTTTTCTTTAAACTATGGAAATTTGTAATACAGGGCTGTATAATATTGCATATTTTTTTGATTACACATTCAGATTGGAGGAAAAGATGGCTGTTAAATATGTATTTGTAACAGGTGGTGTTGTTTCCGGTTTAGGAAAAGGTATCACTGCCGCATCTTTAGGCAGACTGCTTAAAGCCCGTGGTTTTTCTGTAACCATGCAGAAGTTTGACCCTTATATTAATATTGATCCAGGTACTATGAACCCTATCCAGCACGGAGAAGTTTTCGTAACTGACGATGGTGCTGAGACAGACCTTGACCTTGGTCACTATGAAAGATTTATTGATGAGAGCCTTAATAAGAATTCTAATGTAACTACCGGTAAAGTATACTGGTCTGTATTACAGAAGGAACGCCGTGGAGATTTCGGTGGAGGCACAGTCCAGGTAATCCCTCATATTACTAATGAAATAAAGAGCCGTTTTTTCAGAGATTATTCAACTGATGAAACTAAGATTGCAATTATAGAAGTTGGTGGTACTGTTGGAGATATCGAGAGTCAGCCTTTCCTTGAGGCAATCAGACAGTTCCAGCATGAAGTCGGACATGAGAACGCAATTCTTATTCACGTAACACTTATTCCTTATCTTAAAGCATCTGGTGAGATGAAGACTAAGCCAACTCAGGCAAGTGTTAAGGAACTTCAGGGAATGGGAATCCGTCCGGATATTCTTGTGTGCCGTACCGAACATCCACTTGAGGCTGGTATCAAGGATAAGATAGCACTTTTCTGTAATGTACCTAAGTCTCATGTACTTCAGAACTTAGATGTTGAGATTCTTTATGATGCACCTCTTGCGATGGAAGAAGAACATCTTGCACAGGTAGCATGTGAATGTTTACACCTTGACTGTCCAGAACCAGACCTTGATGAATGGAGAGCG
>ERZ1026981.225-NODE-225-length-12213-cov-4.857378_pt1 | contig 12213 bp, 14 predicted proteins | sample MGYA00519456_ERZ1026981 | MGnify/ENA primary metagenome ERZ1026981 (study PRJEB26926, sample SAMN06164408) | human gut metagenome | biome: ENVO:00009003; feature: ENVO:2100002; material: ENVO:00002003 | host: Homo sapiens | place: USA | collected 2012 ...
TACACTTATGCGATCGTCGGCAGCGTCAGATGTGTATAAGAGACAGGTACATAGCAGGATTCGGGTATCCGTAGTATCCCTGCTGTGCATACATATCCGCCTGTGGCACAGGTGCTACCTGTGGCATGGGTGTCGCCTGAGGTACAGGCGCCGCCGCCTGCTGAACGGGTGCTACCTGCGGCATGGGTGTTGCCTGCTGAACAGGAGCCGCTTGCTGAACGGTTGCCGCCTGCGGAACAGGCTGAGGTGCCGGAGCAGGTGCAGGTGCAGGTTCTGTCGCAATCGGTTCGGGAGATGTCGCACCGCCGATCATTCTGTCGGCAAGCGTTGCCGCAAGATCTATATCAAGCACCGATATAAATTCCGATTTTATAACACCGTCAATGGTAAGGTCAAAATTGATAGCGGCAACCATATCCGTCTGCTCATAATTCTGCAGGTCGGCAATATTTATCTCGCTGAGAATGTACGGAGTAGGTGTCGATATATCAATACCCATACCCAGAAATTCCGACAGAGCCGTCGAAGAAGCTCCCATCATCTGATTCATTACTTCGCTTACCGCACTGATATTCAGCTCATCAAACTCAAAATCAGGAGATATAACGGGCGGCTTGCCCATAAGCTGATTAAGTATCAGCTGTACATCGTCCTGCTTTAAGATCATCAGGTTTGAGCCGGAAAGCCCTTTTATGTACTCGATCTTTACGCATATCGCAGGTTCAAGTCTGTCGTAGTTAAGCTCTGATGCCTGAACTACGGTTACCTTCGGCGTAGTGATCCACACTTTGGCGTTGAGCAGCTCAGAAACTGCGGTAGCCGCACTTCCCATACTGATATTCATTATCTCGCCGATAGCGTCAAGCTGCATCCCCGACAGAGTGGTCAGTTTTCCCATTTGCCTTACCTCAATTCTTTAGTATATTATCAATCCTGAACGCTTTCTTTCCGTTCAGTGTACCGAGCTTTCCGTCAAACCAGCAGGTGCTTCCCACTTTAAGCTGTACGTTGTCGGTAATCGGCTTGTTCAGCGGTATTATGTCATTTACCTGCAGATTCAGAACGTCACGGAGCGTGAGCATTGTATCGTCAAGCACCGCCGTAACAGTAAGCTCCGACTGCGAAAGCGTTGACATAAGGTTTTCCTTACGCTCCGTTTCCTTAGTGGGACTTCCTGCCCTTTTGCCCGAGCTGAACTTAGCCGAGAATTTCTTCATTATCTGATCCATAGTAATTGCCGACATACAGAACGACACTATGGATTTTGAATCGTTTACCGTTACCTCCATCGCAACGATAATCATTGTTTCGTCGGCGTCTGCGGCGGATATTACCCTTGAGTTTGTTTCTATTGATTCCAGCTTCGGATTGGTATCAACATATCCGTCCCACGCCTGCGACATAAGCGAGGTAAAGCGTTCAACAATGCCACGCATTACGTTTATCTCTATTTCCGTAAAATCTCTGTCGGTATCCTGATATGTGCCTCTGCCGCCGAGCATACGGTCGATCATTGTAAAGGTGAGCGAGTTTGACAGCTGTAAAACCGCATTGCTTTCCTCAATATCGTCGTCCTCTATGCCGAGATCGACAATACCCATTATCGTATAATCCGGAAGAGCGTTGCTGAACTCAAAATACTTCTGTTCCTCTATGCTTGCAAGCGAAACCTTGCATTACAGCCTTAACAGACCCGTTATGTAAGATGAAAGATGCCTTGAATAATTCTCGAATATCCTCTCAAGTATCTTTATCTGTTCCTTAGTGAACTTCTTCGGAGTACGGAAGTCATACTCCTTGATTTCTTCCTTTTCTTCATGCGTGTCAAGCGATGCGGTATCTCCGCCCGAAAGTACGCTTGACAGCATTGCGTCTATTTGTTCTTGCGTAAGGGTATCAGCCAAAAATTCGCCCCCCTTTCTGTTTTCTCTTATTTTGACGTTTCGGTCGGTGCCGATGTCAGTATATCTGTAGGAATGCCCGTATATGACGGCTCATATTTCGGTCCTGCGGCGTTTGTGCTGTTGTTGCCGTCGCCCGGGTTGCTGTCATACTTGCTTTCCATATTGTCGATTATTTCGTTTACAACGTCACTGTTGACGTCCGAGCTGTTGCTGTTGTTGCGTTCATAAGGATCGGTGTTCGCACCGTTCAGCCTGTATTCGTATTTCAGAATATCGTCTATGACAGCCTGTGAGGTAGTGTCAAGCTGCGCTCTCACTATCATGATCTCTACACGTCTGTTCGCCGCTCTGCCCTCAGCCGTTGAGTTGTCGGCAATGGGCGTATAGCACGCTTTTCCCTCTACAGTGAACTTCTCGCTGTCAACACAGCGGTTGTAGTCCATATATTTTACAACGCTTGACGCTCTTGCCGCCGACAGATCCCAGTCGTTGACATCCGATACCGCCTTTGCGGTATGACCCGAAACCGAGCAGGATTTTATATACTTGTTGACCGCCTTTATACCGGGCATGAACTTGTTGAGTACCTGCTTGCCTTCTTCCTTCAGCACCGCACTGTTGCCGTCAAACATTATCGTATTGTTGAATCGGATAAAGATTCTTGTCGGGGTCTGCTCGATATACACATACTGACCAAGATCGTTTTTATCCGTTGTTGTCTTTAAGAAGCTGTAAAGCTGATTGAAGTCGGAGGGAAGACCCTCTGTCTGTTCGCTTGTAGTACCGCCGTTCTGGGTGTTCGGAGGAGCTTCGGCATTACCGTTTGTATCGGCAGCGTTATTCTTCGGCTGTTCGTCCATTACGAATGGGTTTATATAGCTTCCGCTTGACGTAAAGGATTGATATATGTACTGCCATTTCGTTTCGTCTACCGATGATGCAGAGTACAGCAATACGAAAAAGCACAACAGAAGCGTAACCATATCAGCATAGGTATCAAGCCAGTTACCTTTTTCTTCGCCGCTTTCGGCTCTTCTTTTCGCCATTTTTCTCCACCGCCTTTCTTCTGACGCTTAACCAATATATTGTATCACATTTCAGCGATTATTTCAATACTAAATTCCTTTTGCTTCAGCCGTATTTCCCGTCCTGTCGGAAACAGGCGGATATTGTTACTTGCTGCCCTTCTTCTTTATATCAGTCTGTGCAAGCATAAATTCGAGCTTTTCCTGAATAAGTCTGGGGTTTGAGCCTGCCGCAATCGACAGCACGCCTTCCTCTATTATCTGCATACAAAGAAGCTCCTGCTCGTGACTGTTCTTCAGCGATGATGCGATCGGCGCAAACAATACGTTTGAGAACAGCGAGCCGTAGAAGGTCGTGATAAGCGCAACCGCCATACCGCTTGACAGGTTGCTTGAGTCGGCACCCATACCCTTAAGCATATTTACAAGGCCGACAAGAGTACCCAACATTCCGAATGCGGGGAATACAGACATACCTTTTTCAAAGAAAAGTCTGCCTCTTTCGTGACGCTCACACATAAAGTCTATTGCGTCGTCAAGCATACTTTTTACTTTATCAAGGTCGTTTGCGTCTACTATCAGCATAAGGCTTTCCTTGAGGAACGGATCCTCACACTTGTTCGCACTGTCTTCAAGCGAGATAAGACCTTTTGTTCTGGCGATCTTTGCAAATTCAACTATCTGTTCTATGTAGCTTTGCGGATTGAATTTTTTAGGGAACAATGCCAGCTTCAGATACTTCGGCAGGTTTTTAAGGTATGAGATCGGGAACGAGGCGAAAAGACAGCCTATAGTACCTCCGACTGTGATAGCGAGCGAAGGTACATCTATGAACCAGTCAAGCTGACCGCCGTTAAATATACCGAATGTAACCAGACCGAATGATACTACCCAGCCTATGATGATCGTAATATTCAAAATAATTTCCTCCTGTAAGGGTTTATATAGCACAGCCAACGGCTGTAATATTCACAATTTATATGCTTCGCTCAAGACGCTGACGTCTTACAGACAGCCTGTATTCCTTGATGAGAGAAAGTATCTCGTTCATCGACTGCTCAACTATGTATGAATGACCCGTACTCGTGGTAATTACCGTGTCGGGATTTTCCGTTACTATTTCGATAAGATCGGGATTAAGCATAAACTTTTCCCCGTTGAGCTTTGTAAGTATTATCATATATTTCCTTCCTTTGCGGTATTGTCCGCACTGTAATTGATTCCGTCTGTATGAATATGCAGATACAGCCGTTTATCATAACCGTTCAGGCATAATATAACGGGCATTCCGGCGGAGCGTCCGCTCCGCCTGCCCTTATAAACTTGAATTTATATCGCAGAAACCTGCAATTTCCGCCAAACTTTTGCTTTTTGATGAACGCTCTGTTAGCTTTGCAATGAAACCAAAGTCGTAATTTACATCAACAACGGAACCCCGCCGTTTCGCTATCCGTCGCCAAATCGCAACATTTTCAAAGGCGAAATTACCACGGCACATTGCCGCCCCGCCGGTAACGAAAGTTACGCCGCTGTCAAACCTTTAGAACGGCGGAATTTGCTGCGGCTCACAGCCGCAACGGCGGAATTGCCTGCGGCTCACAGCCGCAAAGGCGAAATTACCACGTCACATTGCCGCCCCGCCGACAACGGAGGTTACGCCGCCGTCAAACCTTTAGAACGGCGGAATTTGCTATGCCCCACGGGCATTAGCGCTTGAGGTTTACTATTTCTTCGAGCATCGTGTCCGAAGTGGTGATGATTCTTGAGTTTGCCTGGAAGCCTCTCTGCGTGATGATCATATCGGAGAATTCCTGCGACAAGTCAACGTTAGACATTTCGAGCGCACCCGATACTACAGAAGCAGAACCGTTTTCGCCTGCAATGTTTACCTGAGGCTGACCCGATGAAAGAGTTTCTCTCCAGTAGGAGCTTCCCACCTGCTCAAGACCGTTGGGGTTATCAAATGTAACAATATCAATTCTGCCGAGCATTATGATGCCGTGTACGCTGTGTACACCGTAAATAGTGCCGTCCTCATTGATATATACGCTGTCAAGATCCTTTACTGTCTGCGTAGCCGCAACACGTCCGTCTGTCATCTTGATATTGCCCAAAAGCTGGACCATATCAGAGAAGAAGTTGTTCGAGCCGCCTGCAAGACCAACCTTGCCGTCTGTGGCAAGAAGCGTTTCAAGTGCGCCGTTTGCAGCGTCCCAGTCTGTACTTGTAACCTTAAGCTGATACTTTTCGTTACTGCCTGCCGCCTTGTCTACAGCCGCCTGTATGTCGGCTACCGTAGCACCGGGGCAAACGCTTATCGTAAGACCGTTGTCCGACCACTTTGCCGTTGTATCTGCGGCATTCTTTGAATATCTTAAGTTTATCGTGTAGTTATTTGCGTATTCTCCTGCGTTTACTGTCGTAAATGTAAGAGAAGCCTTTGTTGTTCCGTCGTCCAGCTTCATTGTGTTTGTAGCTGTCGTTGCAGGAATATCTGCCGCAGGAGGCACCGTATCAAGCTCAAAGTGGAGCGGAAGTACGCCCTCAATGCTTACACCGCCGTTTTCACAAGCACGGGTCACAGCGTCCTCAAGATCGTTGAGGTTTGTATAATCATTCTTTTCGTTCAGCTGTACAACGAGCTTGTTTCCGCTCATATAAGCGTAATCGCTTTCGCCTACCGTAAAGCCTACCGATATGTTGCCGTCAGGTGTCGCTGTATCTGCCGATACTGTAAGCGGATATGTACCGCCCTTGTATGTAATTGTCTTTGAGTAGCTGGCTTCGTTGTCAAGCACTTCGGGAACTACAAATGTAATTCTGTTGGATGATGCGTCAACGCCTGTTGCGTCACCGCTTACGCCGAGTACCATATTACCGTTTGAGTCAACAAGGTTACCTGCGTTATCAACGTTGAAAACGCCTGCTCTTGAGTAGAAGATGTTGCCGGCTTCGTCCATTACCTGAAAAAATCCGTCGCCCGATAAAGCGCAGTCGTAAACGCTGTCAGAATATGTGAAGCCCGACTGTCCCATTACCTGTCCGATAGCGCCAAGCTTAGTGCCGTAACCTACCTGAGAGGGATTTACACCGCCCTGGAGGTTAGAACCTGCCGAGCCGTTCTTCTTGGTCTGGTAATATACCTCCTGGAAGGTAGTTACACTTGTCTTGAAGCCTGTAGTGTTGACGTTTGCGATGTTGTTACCTATAACGTCCATCTTCTGCTGATGTGTCTTTAATCCTGACACGCCCGAGAATAAAGATCTAACCATGATCTGTTCCTTTCTCCATCGTGCCGACCGTTCTTACCCGTCTGTCATTCGGGGTAAGGAATACTTCCTTTCGGTCCGGTATTACATAATTACGGTCGAGTCGATGTTCGTAAAAATATTTCCTTTTAAATCTTCCTGTGACATAGTTGTGATTACCGTGCGGTTTTTCACACTTACCACAAAAGCAGTCCTGTCTACGAGTACCAGTGTTTCGTTACTGCCCTTTTCTGCGGCTATCTCAATGCCGTCATTAAGTCTTTGCAGCATATCCGAGTCAAGTATCTCGATATTTCTGCTTTCTATACGCTTCATTGCGTGTTTCGAAAAGCCTACCGCCGAGTTTCTTGCATCAAGCTCGCTTTGCAGAGCCTCTGCAAATGTTCCTCCCGACTGTTGTGCGGCCTTTTCAGCATTCCCTGCTTTTGCGGTGTTAACGTTGCCTGTCGAAATCTGCAGATTCCGCAGCTTGAGTTCATTTATCAACATAACACTGCCGCCTTTTTATTTACTTGTTGCCCTCGGCACTTCCTGCCGGAGCTTCCGTGTTCTTGTCAGCCGTACTTCCCGTACCCTCGCTGACGTGTACTATCTCGTCAATAGAGTAGAGATAATTGTCTATCACTATCTTAGCGTCGCCGTCCTGCATTTCTGCCGACTCGACCTTGCCCTTTGCGTAGTAGAATTTGCCGTCGTCGCCGAGTACCTTTACCGTTACTTCCTTGCCCACATATCCCAGTGCCTCGGTCATCGTATGTAACGTACCCTTGCTTACCGTATCGCTTATCGCCTTTACCGCCGATAAATCATACTGCTTGCCGTCAACTACTACCTTAACATCGCTTCCGCTGATGTTTACTCCGGTGCATACGCCCGATAAAAGCGTTCCGTCGTCGCTCTGCGCATTCATTGTAAGCGTCTTGCCTACAAGACCTGCCGCATAGTTTGACATACTGTACTTCAGATTGTCCTGCTGTGCCTGTAATGCCGTGAACTGTGCCATCTGCGACACGAACTCGGTATTTGACGTAGGCTCAAGCGGATCCTGATTGCTCATTTCCGCCATAAGCAGACTGAAGAACGTATCTGTGCTTATCGTATCGTTCTTGCCCGAATTCTTGAAAAGGTCCTTATACTTTTCGTGATTTGACTGTACACTCTGAAGACTTGAAATGTCTGCCATCTGTTATCCTTTCATGTCAGTCCGACCGATAAAAAATCAGTCCATCGTCTGAATCTCCCCCAACAGATTTTCAAAGTCGTCCGTGTCATTCTTCTGCTGACCGTGCGACTGCTGTCTGTAAGGGTTCTTACTGCTGCCGTCAAAATCTCTCTGGAAAAGTTCCGCCTGCGAGGTTTCCACCTTGTACGAGGTAAGCTCCACATCGTCATTCTTCAGCGCATACGCAAGCTGCTGTGACCTTGCCTGTAAAAGTTCCTTCGCCGCCTGAGTTTCCGTCAGTATCTCAACCGTGAGTTTTCCGCCCTCATTTGCCATACGAACTGTGATTTTGCCCAGTGTTTCGGGTGTAAGCACAACTGTAAGCGTACTTTTGCCGTTCGCCTTAGGTGCGTGTTCGCTCACAAACTCAGCCATATCGTTTATCGGCACTCTGACCGTGCGGATTTCCTGCCCGTTTTCGTCATAACGGCTTTCTGTTCTCGCAAATACGTCACTGCCCTTTGCAAGCATATCGCTTACCGCATTTTTGTCGGTAACCTTCTGCTCGGTTTCAAGGTCGCTGTCAGATTTAGTAACCTCGTTTCCTTTGGTTATCGCCCTCAGTTCATCGCTCTTGCTTTCGATGTTCCTCTTGGCAAATGCCATTCTCGGAGCATTGTCCTCCTGCGTCTGTATATCCTGCTTTACGCTGTTGTCACCGTATTTTTCGTATGACGTTACCTTAAATTCAGCCTTAACAACCTCAGGACTATCTGCTTTTACACCGGATGTTTCCTGCCTGCCTGTTTTCCCGATAAAGCCCATCTTCTCGACGAAATCGGTCTTTTCGGTAAAAGTCGTATCTGCCTTTGAACGTATATTATCCGCATCTGAAGACTTTTCGGCATTTCCGACAGCCATGCTTGCAAAAGCGTCTGACTTGTCAGCCGTTGCAGCCACAGCATTTTCACCGGCAATGCTGTCTGAAGCGATTTCCGCTTTGACGTTCGTCTGGTTTACAGTATCCGCAGAGTCACCATTATTCATCTGAATTTCACTCGCAAAATCATTTACGGCGGAAATCTCTTCGTTTTGTAAACCGAGAGCCGTATTAACGTCATTCCCGTCTGAAATTTTGCTGAAAGCGCCTTCTTCGGATAACACATCGCCTATCGGACTGCTGACCTCAAGACCGGTCATGATCTGCATAAGCTCGCTGTTGTCCGTCTGCACTGCGTCAGCGTAAAACTGCATCGTACCGCCTTGCAAATATCCTGCAAGCTCGGCTGTTTTAAGCAGTTCCTTCAGTTCTTTTGCATTCTGCTCAAGCTCGTTCAGTCCGCTTAATATCTCGCCGTTCATAACAGCCTTATTATCGGCATTCATTCGCACGGCCGAGTTCATATTGCACTGCTGACCGCTTGTTACCATAGCACCGAGCGTATCGGAGAAACCTCCGGCAGTACCGCTTGCTGAGCCGTTTTGTACGCTACCTGCCGAGATTGTGGCGGCATTGCCAGCAAACGTTGTAACAACGGCAGGCAATACTGCTGTCCCATTCATCATATCTCACCCCCTTTCAGCGCTATTCATTGTCAAAAACAATATATGCTTTTTAACAACTTTTATATATTTAACGGGTTTAAACCGTTAAAATTTATGAAAATTGCACAGCTTTCCACCTTGTATTGTACCACATTTCGAACTATATGTCAACAATTTACGGTGTATTACCTCCGTTTGAAGAGCCGTTTGTCACAAATTCCTCTATGATCTGCTCCTGCTCCTTCTGCGAGGCGTATCTGTACTCTTCAAGCTGTTTTTCCTCCAGCTTTTCAAGCTTAGAAACCTCTTTTGTAGCGTCTATGACCTTCTGAAGCTGAGTTTCAATTTCCTCACGCTTATGCGCCATAAGCCCCTTTATGCGATATATATCCTGTTGCAAAGAGGAAACATATTTCTTGTGCAGCGATAATCTCATAGCGGTAGTGCCGCCCCGCACAAGCTCGTTCAGCTTGTCTATGCTCTGTTCGTACTCAGCCACCTTTGCGTCAAGCTCGCTTTGCATTTCCGCAAGCTCCGCCCTTAGTCTGCCGAGTATTGATTTCTCGCTGTCAAGCACCTGATCGTTGTACTTTTTCAGCGACTGCAATGTAAAATTAAACTTCTTCATATCGCATTAATATCAGGAAACCGCCGCCTTTAACAGCTTTATGGTATCCTCCATCGAGAACGATTCATACATTCCCTGCATCAGAAAATCGTTTATCTTGTCTATCTTCTTTATCGCCTCGTCAAGAGCCGGGTTTGTACCCTTCTTGTACGCTCCTATCGAGATAAGGTCTGCGTTGTTGTTGTAAAGCGCAAGCAGATTTCTCAGCTTTCCTGCCGCTTTATTATGCTCCGGGTCTGCAATTGCCGACATAAGACGTGAGATGCTCGGCAGTATGTCAATGGCAGGATAATGGTTCTGCGCCGCTATCTTACGGCTCAGCACTATATGTCCGTCAATTATACCTCTTACGGTATCCGATATAGGCTCGTTTGTATCGTCACCCTCAACAAGCACAGCATAAATTCCCGTTATACTGCCCTTTTCGAAGTTTCCCGCCCTTTCGAGCAGCTTCGGCATTGCGGCGTATATTGACGGGGTATAGCCTCTTGCAACGGGAGGTTCGCCTGTCGAAAGACCTATCTCACGCTGTGCCATAGCAAAACGTGTAAGATTATCCATCATCAGCAGAACGTCCTTGCCCTGAGAGCAGAAATATTCCGCTATAGCCGTAGCCGTCATAGGACATTTATTTCTCATCATCGCAGGCTGATCCGATGTTGCGACAACAACGACCGACCTTGCCATACCTTCTTCTCCGAGGTCGTTTTCTATAAATTCTCTTACCTCTCTGCCACGCTCGCCTACAAGCGCAATAACGTTGAGATCGGCCTTTACCTTTCGTGCGATCATACCCATAAGCGTTGACTTGCCTACGCCTGAGCCTGCAAAGATACCCATTCTCTGCCCCTTGCCCATTGTGAGAAGTCCGTCGATCGCCTTTACGCCAAGCTCTATAGGCTCATGTATCTTCGGTCTGGTGAGCGGATTTACAGGAATGCCTGCTATAGGCACGGTGTCTGTATATTCGATCGGCTCTCCGTCGTCAAGCGGATTTCCCAGTGCGTCGATTATTCTTCCTATCAGCTTGTCGCCGGCTCTTACATTCAGCTTGTCGCCGGTGTTGTCAACTATACTGCCGGGACCTATGCCCTCAAGGTCGGTATACGGCATAAGCAGTACCTTATGCTCGTTGAATCCCACCACTTCGGCAGGGATATGCGACTTCATATCCTTTGTGTAGATACGGCACACATCGCCTATACTGCACAGCGGTCCGCTCGCCTCGATCGTCATTCCGACTATCTTTTCAATTTTACCCAGATACTTATATGTATCGGTAGTTCTGAGTTCTGTCAGAAATCCGCCGAGATCCATGTTAAAGTCCTTTCAAATAAGGGAGTTATTCGCTTTGTTCTTCGCCGCCGTCATTGTCGGTTTCTGCCTGTGCCGCAGGTTCCTCCTGCTTATCGGTCTTTTTCCTCGATGGCGCTCTGCGGTACTTTCCTCTGCCCAGCTCCTCTATCATCTTGAGCTGTGTCTGTATTCCGGCGTCGGTAATTTCACTGCCGTTGTCAATTATAACAGTACCGCTCGGTGCGTCTTTAAGCACCTCTACCTCCACGTTCTTTACATTTGTGAACAGTTTCTTGAAATAGTCGGTATCAGCCGCCATCTCCTCGCTGACATCGGTCTTTGATAAGGTCAGCTTTACATATTCACTGCCACGGAAGCTCTTTCCCGCTTCCTTTATCGTTTTCTTGACGACCGCCTTGTCCTTCTGACCGAGAGAGTTCAGCGTTATGCGGTTTACTATCTCCATTACCGTGTCGAATATCTCGACCTCGTAGCTGTCAAAAAGCTCCGCCTTGTCGCTTACCATCTGCTCGCTGAGCCTTTTCAGCTCCGACAGCATATCACGGCATTTGTCAAGCCCTGCGGCATATCCGTCCTCGTGACCCTTTGCAAAGCCGTCCGACCTGCTTTTTTCAAAGATTGCCTCAGCCTGTGCCTTTGCTTGTGCGGCATAATCCTGCGCCTGCTGTTCGGTTTCGCTGAGTATTCTCTGTGCTTTTTCACGGGCATCGGCAAGTGCCTTTTCACCCTGCTCACGATAATAGCTTGTTATCTTCTCTTTTTCCTGCTCAAGCTCCTGCCTGTGCTTTGCCGATGCTTCATCGGCGACCGCCGTATTTTCTGCGGTGTCGGCCGTCACTGTTTCCTGCAAGGGAGCTTGCGGTGCGACAGGCTTAACCTTTATTGAGTTGTCGATAACAACTGTATCTGTTGTAGGCTGTACGGTATAATAACCGCCACGACCCGCCTTGAATACGCCTGCCAAAATATATTCCTCGCTTTCGTATTATGCGATGATTTCGTCTTCCTTGCCGCCCTTTGAGATAACGAGAGTACCCTCGTCCTCAAGTCTGCGTATGATGGATACGATTCTCTGCTGAGCCTCCTCAACATCACGCATACGGACATTGTGAAGATACTCAACGTCTGTCTGTACACTTTCACGCATACGGGTAGACATATTTGCATAGATGCACTCTGCGACCTCGGGAGTAGAGCCCTTGATAGCAACCGCAAGATCCTTTGAATCGACCTCCGGTATAAACGCCTGTATAGCCATATTGTCGAGAGTTACTATATCCTCGAATACGAACATCTTTGAGCGTATATCGTCTGCCAGCTTCGGATCTCCCAGCCAGCTGTCTCTTATACACATCTGACGCTG
>ERZ1026981.228-NODE-228-length-12101-cov-8.082351_pt1 | contig 12101 bp, 14 predicted proteins | sample MGYA00519456_ERZ1026981 | MGnify/ENA primary metagenome ERZ1026981 (study PRJEB26926, sample SAMN06164408) | human gut metagenome | biome: ENVO:00009003; feature: ENVO:2100002; material: ENVO:00002003 | host: Homo sapiens | place: USA | collected 2012 ...
TACACTTATGCGATCGTCGGCAGCGTCAGATGTGTATAAGAGACAGTATTTATAGCATAAAACATCTACCAATTTTTAAAGATTTATTTCCAGGTAATGGACTATATAAAAGTAAAAAAACAAAAAGTTTTATTCGTATATTAGCTTTCATTTTATCTACTGGTCGAATGATTTTATATAAGGTATTATATTTTTCTATAATTTACATGATAGTAGAGCTACTTAGTCCTAAAAATATGGTGATGACGCTTCTACATCTATATTTTATTCTTACCGCTATGGGTATATTTGTCAATAACAAAATATTATCTACTAGTACTAAAAAATATTTTTCTATTGTTTTATTTAATATGGATGCTAAAGAGTTTATGAAATCAAATCTTTGGATGGATTTAATAACCAATTTCATTTTACATAGTATTTGTCTATTAGTAATCACTAAAAGCCCAATTATCTTTATCTTTACCATCTTTGGTTTTTTAGGCAGAATAATAGGAGAAAGAATAAATTTATTACACTATAAAAAATATAAAATATCTCTTAATTATAACTATAAAGTTTATTGGACTATAATCTTATTAGGACTAGCAACCAGTCTTTTACCATTACTTAATATTAAAATTACAAAAGAACTAGTTGCAATAATAGATATAGTCTTAATTCCACTAGCCATTATTTTTTATTACCAATTAATGAAAATAACAGACTACAAACTAATTTATAAAAAACTAAATACCAAAGTGAGAGCCCTAAATAGTAATTATTCTAGTGAATATTCTAGACAAGCCATGGTCGACATTAAAGAAAAAGATAAAAAAATTGATGCCAAAAAAATAAAAAATAAAAAAGGTTATGACTTATTTAACACTATTTTCTTTGAGCGACATAAAGAAATTCTTTTACGAAGTGCTAAATGGTTTGCTGGTATCTCTCTTTGCATCATATTTGGTATTGTTATATTAATTTCCATGAATCCCGAAATAAAAAGATATTTAAATAATTTTTTACTAAATAATATATCTTGGTTTGTTATTATTATGTATTTTATTAATAGAGGATCAATCATTACTCAAGCTATGTTTTATAACTGTGATCACGCAATGCTAACTTTTAATTTTTATAGAAGTCCTAAAGTAATATTAAATGTTTTTAAAACAAGAGTTTTAACGGTATCTAAAGTAAATTTAATTCCTGCCATGATAATTGCTTTCAGTTTACCAATTCTTCTATACTTATCTGGTGGAACACCTAGCGCGATGGACTATGTATCAATACCTATATTTATCATTACTTTAAGTATTTTCTTTTCAATTCATTACTTGGTAATTTATTATTTATTCCAACCATATGACAAAAATATGAAAATGAAAAGCATTAGTTATTCAGTAATTTCTATGTTAACTTATATCATTGCGTATTCATTAATAGACTTAAAAATGTCTACAACCATCTTTTCCATCCTAACGATTATTGCCACTGTAACATATAGTATTTTAGCTTTGGCCTTAGTCTATAAAAAATCTCCAATGACATTTAGGATAAAATAGCTAATAAATTTACAAAAAATGATAAAAATTGACAACTTTTGTGAAATAGTCTACAATAATATTGTTACAAAAAACATTTGAGGTGAAAAAATTTGAAAAAAGAAAAACTAATCAGCTCAGTTTTAGCAACACTTGGTATTATGATGATAGCAATTGCTCTAGTAATAGAGTCTAATGATATAAAAACTTTTGAAAAAGATAAAACATATGTAACCAAAAATAGTGAAATAAAGTTAAAAAATATGGCAGCATCTGCCAATACAATTATAAATAAAGACCCAGTGGAAGAAACAGAACCTGAAGTTATTCCTGTTGATATGGAACAAGCTCCATCTTCTGTAATTATTCCTCCAAGAATAGAAGTATATGAAAATATGACTATTGATGAATTAGCTGCCAAACTAAATCGTAACTTAGGAAACGGCTATATTGCTGGAAAAGGTTATTTAATAGCTAGTCAGTGTATAGAAAAGGGTGTAGATCCTTATGTAGCAGTTGCGATAATGTTGCACGAAACTGGGTGTAAACACAACTGTTCTACTTTAGTGAAAACCTGTAATAATGTAGGCGGTCAAAAAGGTGCTCCAGGCTGCAATGGAGGGTCATATAAAAGATACAATACGTTAGATGAAGGAATTGTCGGCTTTATTGATAATCTTTATAGAAATTATTATTCAAAAGGCTTAACTACCGTAGATGCCATTGCACCAAAATATGCTGCAAGTTCTGCATGGCCAGCTAAAATTAAAAGTTATGTAGCAAGTATTAGAGCAAATTAACTACCTAATTGGTAGTTTTTCACTTTTTAAAATAAAATTGACAAAAATAAGATAATATGATATTTTCTTATCGTATTATGGCACGTTATTCTAGTCCAAGGACTTATTAGGAAGACGGGATTAAACAACCGTTAAGAGCATATCTGTGAAACCTTTGGTGTTTGCTTCTTGCGCCCAGCTTGGGGTGAGTGCTGAAGATGAAAAGGTACTGGGCGACCGTAATGGCATACGGCACCCGACCCATTGCCTGCTTGGAGACCTAGCCTTGTGATTGGCCTATACGGACAATCCTGATGGACCAGTTACGAACTAGGATAGAACCTGTATTGTGGCGAAAGTTATGTGCAGTGTAGCTTGTCTTGAGTGAAGATTTTGGGATTAATGTAAATTATGAAATAGTCTTTGCAAAAAAGAACTAATAATAAGAAATTGGTGAGGAAATCTCCTAGAGCGATATAGCATGGGATTGCAGTGGATACTAAGTGGCAATCAAGTCATACAAATGGTGACATTGTATTAATTCTTATAATGGGGAACCGCATTTTTGGTAACGAAAGTGCAAGAATTAGAGAAATTCTACTTGACCTAAGATTCAAAGTTTACCATGCTATGGCCAAAATAGTATTTAATACTATTTTTTTATTTTGGAGGATAAACTATGTTATTTACAAGAAAAAATCGCAAGCAAAAAGCAGAAAAAGAAGTTAACAATATCAAAGTACAAACTAGAAGACGCGAAAAGCGAAAAAAAGAAAAAGTCGATCGAAAATGGTTCGTTAAAATATTAATACTAGCTTTCACTATATCTTTTATCTTATCTTTTATTTCAGAAACCACCATTCCAAATTTATCGTTAGTATTTGGAATAATTTTAACACTTATTTTTATATTTTTAGGTGTGCTGTTTGACATTATTGGTGTTTCTGTCACCGCTGCCGAGGAAAAAGTCTTTCACTCTATGAATTCTAGAAAAGTAAAAGGTGCAAACGTTGCTGTTAAATTAAAAAAGAATGCAGACAAAGTTTCTAATTTCTGCTGTGATGTTATAGGTGATATTTGTGGTATCATTTCTGGAGCAGCGGCAGCTAGTATTGCAGTAATTGTTTCAACCAAAATAAAGATTGATCCATTACTACCAAGTTTAATTACTGCTGCAATAACTGCTTCTTTAACCATCGGTGGTAAAGCTCTAGGAAAAAGCTTTGCCATTAATAAAAGTAATTTTATCTTATATGAATTTGCTAAGTTCTTATCGTACTTTTATCATAAGAGATAATTGAAAAATTTATATATATAGGTTATACTAAAGCTAAGATAGGAGGGATAACATGCAAGGATTACTACTAGGGATAGCTATTCTTCCAGTCTTATTATTAGGAGTATATATTTATAGAAAAGATAGAAATAAAGAACCCAAATCTTTACTAATAAAACTATTTACATCAGGTATTATCTCTTGTTTTTTAGTTTTATTAATATCAACTGCCTTAACCACTATATTTCCATTCTTATCTAAAAATCAAGCTACTATGAACTTCTTAGAATTTAGTTTTTATATCTTTGTTTTTATAGCCCTAATTGAAGAAAGTTGTAAATGGATAATGACATACTACTTGGGTTATAAAAACAAAGAATTTGATGAGGTGTATGACATAATTGTCTATGCCGTTTTTGTCGCTTTGGGATTTGCAGCTTTTGAAAATATTTTATATGTATTTCAAATAGGTAGCGTACAAGTTGGTATTATGAGAGGAATACTGGCGATACCAGGACACGTCTGCGATGGAATTGCCATGGGCTATTATCTCAGCCTAATGAAATATTATGAAAGATTAGGCAATAAAAAAGAAGTTCAAAGTAATAAAATAAAAAGCCTTTTAATCCCAGTTTTATATCACGGAATTTATGATTACTGCTGTCTAGTTGACAATGATATAGTTTTAATCGCTTTTATATTATTCATCATATTCTTATATACCACTTCGCTAAAAAAAGTCAAAAAATTATCAAGCCAAAAATTAATGATAAACAGAAATAATTATTGTCCATACTGTGGAACTAAAGTAGAAGGTAATTATTGTTCTAATTGTGGCAAAATTCAAAAATAAAAAGTAACAGGTCAAGTTCCTATTACTTTTTTTTGCATTAAAATCTAATAATTATTATGATTCAAAAAATAAGTAAAATGCCAAAGCTATTTTTTTATATATTTATCTATACCTATAATGCCTTGCTTTTTCCATAGAAATATTTAAAATAATTCCCACTAAAATCATATAAGACAGTAGACTAGAACCACCATAAGAAATAAATGGTAAAGTTATACCAGTAATAGGAAAAAGTCCTACTGTCATACCTATATTTTGTATTTGCTGAAATAAAAGCATTCCTAATATTCCTGCTAAAATATATTTATCAGTATCAACTAATTTTCTTTTAGCAAGCATTACAATTTGTGTATCAAAATAAATAATAACACCTAATAAAAGAAATACTCCAAAAAGTCCGAAATTAGAAGCAAAAACAGCAAATATAAAGTCCGTAGAGGATTCGGGGAAATAAATAGGTGTTTGATTAAAGCCATGTCCAAAAAATCCTGCTGACCCAATCGCCGCTAAAGCATTTTCTAATTGCAATCCCGTCCCACTTTTCCAAGAAAAAATTCTTTCAAATCGATAAAACAAATTAGTACCAAATAAATTAATAAATAAGTCTTGATTAATAAAGAAAACTCCAAATACAAAAGCAAGTATTGCAACTAACACGCCTCCAGCGATTAAAAACCATCGTAATCTAATACCAGAAACAAACATCATACAAAAATAGATAATAAAATAAATAATCACTGCACCTGTATCTGGCTGTAAAAAAGTAAGAATAGATGGTATTAAAACAATTGCAAAACTCTTCAAAATAAACACAAATTCTTCTTTAACACTAGGATTGTTATAATCGCTTCTAAAATTATGAATCATAGTAGCAAGCATAAGCATCAAAAATATCTTCATAAATTCACTAGGCTGAATACTACCAATCCCAGGAATAGTAAACCAACATTTACTATTATTAACAGGATCCGCAAAAAGCAATAATCCTAACAATAAAATATTTCCTATAACGTAGAGAAATATGGTATGTCTATATAAATATTCATTCTTCATATGAATTAAGAAAGCTACTAGTAAAGCTCCAATAAAATACCACAGTGCTTGTTTTAAAGCTAAATTACCTAATTCACTAGATGTATAAGTCAAAGCACTATAAATGGTAATAATACTAATAATAGCCATAACGCAAATTGGTATCAATATCTTCTTGTTAAGTCTTTTTATCGTCATATATAATCTCCTCGCTATATATTATACCAAAAAAGAGCAATTTTTATATCTAAAAAACATAAAATATCAAAGAGGAGAGATAATAAATGAAAAAATTACCAGAACTTTACAAAAATAATAATATGCATCCCAAAAATAATAATAAAACGGTATGCTATTTAAATAATGAAGATGTAAGAAATAATTCCAAACCAACTATTTTGGAAGAGTTAAATAATATTTTTAATAGCCTAGGCTATTCTTATAATATTCCTGTTATTATCGAAACAAAAAATGGAAAAATTCATACTAGTCTTGTTACCAAATCTAAAAATTATGTAGTTACAATTGATAATCAAACAATCCTTATCTCAGATATTATAAATATTGAAAAAGAATAAAATAGATTTTAACCCTTTACTTTTTTTTATTTTGCAACTAGAATGAATATATACGGAGGATAGAATGAAGAAAAGTTATATAATTATTATTGTGATAGTAGCTGTGATAGCTATAATTGCATTTTCTTTTATAGGAAGCTATAATGGCTTAGTTAAATTAGAAGAAAATGTTGATGGAATGTATGCTGATGTAGAGGTACAATTAGAAAGAAGAGCTGACTTAATTCCTAACTTAGTAAATACTGTAAAAGGATATGTAAAACACGAAGAATCTACAATCGAAAAGGTAACTACTGCTCGCGAAAATTTACTAAAAGCTCAAAGTGTGGAAGATAAAGCAACAGCTAATGAGGAATTATCATCTGCACTGAATGGTCTAATGATTTTAGTAGAAAACTACCCAGATTTAAAAGCCAACACTAATTTCATAAATTTACAAGATGAACTTGCTGGAACAGAAAATAGAATTTCTACAGCAAGAAGAGACTACAATAATGCAGTAAAAAGTTACAATGCTAAAATAAAAGCAATTCCTACAAATATTGTAGCAGCTATGGCTGGCTTTGATGAAAAAGAATACTTTAAAGCTACTGATAGCAAAAAAGAAGTACCAAATGTAGATTTCAATTAAAAGAGGAATGAAAATTCTTCTTTTTTAGAAAGTTGTAATGAAAAAGGAGTAGCCATGAAAAGAAAAAAAAATAAAAAAATAATCCTACTTATTTTATTAGTTACTTTGTTAGTTTTTCCATACTCTGTTTTTGCTATGGTAAAACCTACCAATGAATTTTATGTGAATGATTATGCTAATATCTTAACTGATGAAACAGAAAAATATATACTAGAAAAATCAGTAGTTCTAGAAAAAGAAACGAAAGCACAAATAGTAGTTGTAACAGTTCCAAGCTTAGAAGGAAAGAGTCTAGAAGAATATGCAACGGAACTATTTAGAAAATTTGGAATTGGAGACAAAAAAGAAAATAATGGTTTATTGCTACTATTAGCCTTAGATGAACGACAATTTAGAGTCGAAGTAGGGTATGGACTTGAAGGAGTTTTACCAGATGGTTTAACCGGAAGGTACCAAGATGAATATATAATCCCATATTTAAAAGAAAATAAATGGGATAAAGGAATGGTAAATGGCTACAATGCTTTTTATAAACGAGTAGCTGAAAGTTATCAACTAGATGTTAGTGATATCAAAGTAAAAGAAGTAACTGCAAAAGAAGAAGGAGATTTTATTGCCAATCCATTATGGTATCTCGTTTTAGGTATCTGTTGGTCTATATTCTTTAGCGGACGAAAATCAAAGAAAACAAAGTTTAGAAGAGCTGTTATTGGCTTAATATTAGGAATAATAAACATTGGACTTTTAATTTATTCATATTTAGTTTTCCCAACCATATTATCAAATGGACTATTTTCAGAACTAATAATTTTCTTGATAGTTGGCGGCGGAGGCGGATTTTTCTATTTTGGTGGTAGCGGTTTTAGTAGTGGCGGCTTCGGTGGCGGAGGTTTCTCTGGTGGCGGAGGCTCTTCTGGTGGTGGCGGAAGTTCAAGAGGCTTTTAACCATATAAAAACAGGAGTAATCCTGTTTTTTTATTTTGCTATCTTCAGCAAATATCAATAAAGGTATCTGGAAGACAACGAAGTGCTCCAACACACTCTAAATTAATAGTGAAAAATTCATTTGTACCCACATATTTATTACATTGAGAATCAAAGTATAAAATACGACATGTACAGCAACAATCATCCATGGCTTCAATTCGGAATACATCTGAATTAGCAGATTGACCATTTACACTACAAGAAAAATTCCAAGGATTTCCAGTACAACAATTATATAGCATAATAGGTCTAGTGTTATAACAAACTGTATTACAAACAGGTCCTAAATAAGGTTTATCACAACCACTAAACTTTTCGTTATCAAAGTCTTGTTTTTGCAATAATAAAATTTTTCTTAAAACTTCCGCAATGCATCCACATTCTTTTTTTACTTCACCACAACTCATATTATCTCCTCCTTTCTATAAACATGGAATAAAAGTATCAGGGAAACAACGAACAACACAAAAGCAATTAGTATCGATTGTGATAAATTCACGTGTCGCAATGTAACCGTCATCACATGTCTTTAATGCTTGAAGAGTAACACAATTGTCATTAATTTTTTCTACTCTAAAAAAGTGATTGCAACAAAAACTAAACAAAGAGCCATCTTTTGTATATAAAGAAATAGGACGAGTGTTATAACAATCACAATTATTAGACATAGCCCCTAAAAAGGGGCGGGCACATCCTTCTTCCAAAACATGATGATTAGCTGAATTTCTTTGTAGTAAATCGATAACTTTCAGTAAATTTAGAATACAGTTATTATTTCTCACATGACCACCTCTTAATCTTTATCTAATATAAACTATTCCAAAAATAACATTTGGTGTTTATATATACCCATAAAATACTATGTAAAGTAATAAGGAAAAATGTTAAAGTTTGTAAACTTTCTTGACTGAAAAACAAAAAAGGAAATATAATAGACTTATAAGAATATAAAGGGTAGAGATATTCTTACAAAATATAGGAGGTGAAAGAAATGTCAGATGGATTAAGCTTTGGACTAGAAGCAATGAGAGACTTGGCAGAAGATGTACAAACTCAAGAAAAAATATATAAAGATGGTGTGGATCAAATTCAGTCATTAATAACAAGAATAGGTGAAATATGGACCAGTAAAGAAACCGGTACATATGAAGCTTTTAAAGCATTATTTGATGAAAAATATCCTGATTTAATCGATGGAGATAATTTAATGCTAGAGTTCAAGAAAAGTATTAATACATATGCTGATAACTTTGAAGGTGCATCTAATGAAAGCAAAAGCAAATATGAATAAGGAAGGAGAAATAACAAATGAATGAGTTAGTATATTCTGAGATAGAAACTTCAATCTCTACAATTGAAGCTTTAACTACTCAAGTTGAAAATGCATTAAAGCAAATGAATGAATTAATTAACGAGAACATTGACAATCCAAAGGTCTGGAGAGGTGAACGTTCTTCTAAAGAATTTTTAAAAAACTGGCAAGATTTCGAAGCGAGCTTTCCAACCTTTGTTTCTACTTTTAGAAAGCAATCAACTAACGTAAGAACAACTTTACAAAATTTACGTGCTCAAGACGTATAGCCAAACAATACACTGAGTTTCCAGTGTATTGCAAATGTAAATATTTATTTATATTTGCAATGCACTGGATTATTAAGGAGGAATATATGAAAATCACATGGGAAACAGAGATATCTGAGTTGGTTAATGTAGAGGAAACCGCGGGATTAGTTGAATCAGTAGAAGAAACAATCGAACGTTGGACTGAGCCGAGAATCGATGCCTTGGAATTAGAGATGACAGTAGGAGGATTATCAAAACAAGCCTTAGTATTTGATGGGGATAGTCCTTTATATGATGAAGCTCAAAAAATTGCTAAGTCATATGAAAATAAAATTCAAGAGTTTAAAAATTTTTATAATGAAGTAAAAGAAAAAACAGAGGATAAAAGAAGAGAAGAGTTATTAGATTTACAAGAAAAAGTAAGCCAAGAAAAAGAAAGAATGCAAAAGGTAAAAGATAGCAATACAGCCAAAGCCGCAAAAGCCGATGCCTCTCCCGATGGAAAAATTAATGCTGGTGGTAGCGGAGCCTATGCCTACTATGTAGATGGAGATTTTTTTCGAAACGCAGCAACAAAAAATCAGAAAATCATAGATGAATTGCAAGGCAAACTAGAACAAATTGATGTAGAATTAGGGAAGGTATAGGTGATTATTATGTCAAAAACAGTAGTTGGAAGTGTCGATTATGAAAGAATAAAACAATCAGCCTCTATATTATTGGAAGTTGCTCCTTCGGAAAAGGATAATGAATGGCTAGTGATTCAAGATTTAGTAAATGATGACCTAAAAAAGATAAGCAAAAAACATGATAAGTATTTGAACGATACTATTTCAAAATATCATGACAATGGTCAAATATGGGGAGAATTGAGTAAGAATAATAAGGCATACAGAGACTTAATAACAAATTCAAATGAAATAGCAGAAATTTGGAAAGATGTAGACGCAAGTGTTAGCGGAGAAGTTTATGGTGGATTAAAACAAATAGATAAGATTTTAGGACTAGAAGGTGATAAGAGTTTACAAGAAAAATATTCATCAACAAGTACTAGCAAAATAACTTTTTATACCAACGCTGCTGAAGTTGAAGGATTTATATCAGTAACAGGGAATATTAGCGACTATTATCCCTCTTTACAATATAGAAATAGAAGCGCATGGAAAAAGGCTTTAATTGAACAATATATAGCTCAAGGTTATTCAGAAGAAGATGCCAAAGAACTTGCTAATTTAGCGATGGCAGAAGCTGAGATTAAAGCAACCGGAGGCGAAAGCCATAAGCAAGCTTTATCTACTATAGAAAATCTTAGAGGGGATTATGAAACGACTACCACAGATAACAGTCAAGAAACTACTGAAGAGGAAGAAACTACTAGTGAGGAAGGTACTAATGCTACTACCACAGATACCAATACGGATGATAGTACCAGCAGTGGAAATGGTGGAAGAGGGAATTCATCAGGTAATAACATACAAGCTAGAAAGACAAACTCGGGTACTGGCAATTCCTCAAGCAGCAACAACTCGCTTTCTCAAAATAATAATTCAAACTCATCTTCTAATAATACTTCTGCAAATCAAAATACTCCTTCTAGTGGAACAGAAGAAAAACCATCTAGCGGAAATGATAATCCAGTAATTATTGAAGATGAAGAAAAGGTGCCAGAAACACCAAGTGATGAAAAACCAAGTACGACACCTGACCCCGATAACCCACCTTCAAACAACAATAACAATAATAATAACGGTGGAAACAGTGGTAACAATAATAACAATAATCAAGGTAATACTGGAGAAAATAATAATAACAATAATACCAATAACGGAGGAGCAATAAATAATAATCCGTCTAATGGAGGAAACAATGGTTATTATCCACCAAGCAATAATGGAAATGGTGGCGGTTCAAGTAATGGTGGAGGCTACACAGGCGGAGGAAGTTCTAATACCCCAGCAACAGGAGCAGGAACTCCAAACGATAATGCCTCTACTACAACACCATCAGCCCCAGATAGTGATGCTGGAATCATTGATAACAGTGGGGAAGGTCTAGATGTTATTAGTATAGATAAAACCCCAAGTGGTAAAACTCCATCTACATCATCTAATGATGGAGGTAGTGTAATTCCAACAATTTTAGGTGTAGGTGTAGCCGGAGCAGCAGCCGTTGCTGGAGCTAAATATATAAAAGATAAAAAAGATAAATCAAATAATTATGATGATGATTATTCAACAGAGGAAAAAGACAATAGTTTCTCATATATAAGTAATTATCAAGAACAAAATAGTGAGAACAATGGTAATTATGATGCTTATACATCCAATGATAATTCCTACAGCAACATTACAGAAACACCTACAAAATATAAAGCTGGAAATGTCAATGCTTTAGTTTTAGATGATACACCATCAGAAATTAAAATAGCAGATGATATGTCTCAAACAGAACAAAAAGAAGAACTTGAATAAGGAAAAGAGGTTAGAAAATGGATAAAAAGATTTTACCACTAGGAAGTGTAGTACTTTTAAATGGGGGTACAAAAAAAGTGATGATAATTGGTTATTGTATGAAAACTCCAGAAAAACCAAATAAGATTTATGACTATTGTGGGTGTGTATTTCCAGAAGGAGTTCTTCGTTCTGATGTAACATGTGTATTTGATAATGAACAAATTAAGGAGATATGCTTTTCAGGGTATGAAAATGAAGAAACTTCTACATTTTTAAATAAAGTAATTGCGTTAACATCCAAAGAAGATAAAAAAGAAGATGCCGATACAGAACCTAGATTTCAAATAGAATCTTTGGATACAGAATGATTTCAATACTGTCTCTTATACACATCTCCGAGCCCACGAGACAGGCAGAAATCTC
>ERZ1026981.241-NODE-241-length-11794-cov-8.913706_pt1 | contig 11794 bp, 10 predicted proteins | sample MGYA00519456_ERZ1026981 | MGnify/ENA primary metagenome ERZ1026981 (study PRJEB26926, sample SAMN06164408) | human gut metagenome | biome: ENVO:00009003; feature: ENVO:2100002; material: ENVO:00002003 | host: Homo sapiens | place: USA | collected 2012 ...
TCTAGTAATAGTTTTAAATATACTTATGATTTAAAGAAAAATATAGTTGTATTAAATTCTTTAGGAATTTCTATTTCTAATGTGACTTTTGATACTATGATAGCAGCTTATTTATTAGATTATGTTGTTAAAGATGATATTAGTTTTGTTGCTCAAGCTTTTTCTGTTTCCATTCCTTTATATGATGATTTATATGGAACAGAAAAACGTCCTAAAGAAGTTAATTTAGAAACATTACAGGAGGTTTGTTGTCGCAAAGCTAAGTTTATTTATGATACTCGTAATCAATTATTAGAAGAGTTACAAAAAAATAATGAATTAGATTTATTTCAAAAGATAGAGATGCCATTATCTTTAGTACTTGCTGATATGGAACTTACTGGTATTAAAGTAGATGTTTCGTATTTAGCGAAAGTTGAAGAAGATTTAGCTGGTCAGATGGCTATTTTAGAAAAAGAAATTTATGATTTGGCAGGAGTAGAGTTTAATATTATGTCGCCAGCGCAGCTTTCAAAAATTTTATTTGAACATTTAGAAATTCCTTATCCCAAGAGAGTAAAAGATGGAAAATATTCTACTAGTAAAGATATCTTGGATAAGATTCGTTTTGTTCATCCAATTGTTGATAAAATATTAGAGTATAGAACTTTGGCTAAACTATATACTAACTATGCAGTTGGTCTTAAAGCAGAAGTGCGTGAAGATGGTAGAATCCATACTATTTTTACTCAGACTTTAACTAGAACAGGCAGACTTTCTAGCATTAGTCCTAATCTACAAAATATACCAGCTAGGGCAGAATTTTCTAGATTAATTCGTAAAGCCTTTGTTCCTGATATTAATTCTAAGCTTTTATCTAGTGATTATTCACAAGTAGAACTTCGTATTTTTGCTCATATGTCTAAAGCTTTAAATTTAATTCAAGCTTTTAAAGAGGGAAAAGATATTCATACTAAGACAGCTTCTGATATTTTTCATGTTTCCATGGAGGAAGTTACTAAGGATATGCGTCGTACAGCTAAGGCTGTTAACTTTGGTATTTTATATGGAATTAGTAGTTTTGGACTTAGCGAGGATTTAGGGATTGATATTAGTACAGCTAAAAAATTTATTGATAATTATTTGGAAACTTATCCTGGTATTTCAGAATACATGGAAGAAGAAAAAAAGAAGGCTTATGAACTTGGTTATGTTACGACACTGATGAATCGACGACGAGTTATTGAAGAGTTAAAAAATAAGAACTATATGATTCGTAGTAGTGGGGAGAGAATGGCGTTAAATACACCAATTCAAGGTACTGCTGCTGATATATTAAAAAAAGCAATGGTTGAGATTTACGATGAGTTTAAACGTCGTGGTTTAAAGAGTAAAATGTTAATTCAAGTACACGATGAGTTGGTGTTTAATGTTTTAGATTCAGAATTGGAAGAAGTTAGTCAAATCGTTAGAAATATTATGGAAAATACAATAAAACTTAGTGTGCCTTTGAAAGTTGATATTGAATATGGGAGTAATTGGTACGAAGCAAAGTAGAAAGTAGGTGTTTTATGCCAGAAAAACCAGAGGTAATTACAGTTGCTAAGAAGTTAGAGAGGCAAGTAATAGGGAAAACTATTACCGATACGATTATTTATTGGGATAATATTATTGCATATCCCGATGTTTCATCTTTTCAAAAAGAAATAGTTGGACAGAAAATACTATCTATTACTACTAGAGGTAAATGGTTAGTGTTTGAACTTAGTAGGGATTTATTATTAGTTCATCTAAGAATGGAAGGCAAGTTTTTCTTTAGAGATAAAAAGGATGCTAGAAATAAACATGAACATGTTTTTTTCACTTTAGATGATAAAGTTAGTTTTCGATTTCATGATGTTAGAAAATTTGGAAAGATGTATTTACTTCCTAAAGATAAAGCATATTCTATGAAGCCACTTTCGGAATTGGGGTTAGAATATAATGATGAACTTTTAACTGCTGATTATTTATATCAAAAGATACATAGTAAGAATTTACCTATTAAGACAGTTCTATTAGATCAAAGGATTATTACAGGAATTGGAAATATTTATGATGATGAAATTTTGTTTTTTAGTCATATTTCACCTCTTAGGAAAGCTAAGGATATTACTTTGGATGAGTGTGGTTTCATTATTGAAAATACTAGAGAAGTTTTAGATGAAGCTATTACTATGGGTGGGACTACAATTAAAAGTTTTACTTCCAGTGAAGGGGTTCATGGCCTTTTTCAAAATAAGTTGGCTATTCATGGAAAAAAGGGAAACTGTCCCGTTTGTGGCACTGCTACTTTAAAAATTAAGGTAGGAGGAAGAGGAACATATTATTGTCCTAATTGTCAAAAGTAGCACAGGTAATGTGCTTTTTTTCTTGGTAAATATTCAAAAAAGTTTAAAAAATTGCTATACAAATAAGTTGTTTTGTTGTATAATTATATCTGTTTGAAAAGGAGTAGTGAATATGAAAAAGACAAAAATTATTTGTAGTATCGGACCTTCTTCTAATCAACCAGATGTTATGGAACAAATGGTTTTAGCTGGAATGAACGTTGCTAGAATTAACTTTACACATGCAACAATAGAAGAAAGAGATCAAGCTATTGCATCTGTTCGTGAAGTTAGAAAACGCACTGGAAAGAATGTAGCAATTTTATGGGATACTAAGGGACCAGAATTTCGCAGTGGAATGCTTGAAAATGATTCTATTGAATTAGTTCCTGGTAATACTATTCGTCTTGTTAAGGAAAATGTTTTAGGAAATCAAGAAAGATTTACTGTTAACCATCCTGAAGCTTTAGATAGTTTAAGTGTTGGTGATGTAATTTTACTTGAAAATGCTAAGATGAAACTTGAAGTTATTAGTGTAGAAGATGATGGAGTTACATGTAAGATTGTTAATGGAGGAGTACTTGGTAATCGTAAGAGTATGAGTGTTCCTGGTATTAAATTAAATATTCCTTATGTCAGTGATTTAGATCGTGCTGATTTAGAATATGCATGTCTTCACGGTGGAGAATATTTGGCTATTTCTTTTGTTTCTTCAAAAGAAGATGTATTAGAAATTAAGGAAATTTTAAAACAACATAATCGTCTTGATTTACAAATTATCTGTAAGATTGAAAGTGATTTAGGAATTCAAAATCTAGAAGAAATCTTAGAAGTATCCGATGGTGTTATGGTAGCTCGTGGAGATTTAGGTACTGAAATTCCTAGTGAAAGATTACCTATTGTTCAAAAGGATATGATTAAAGTATGCCGTCGTATGGGTAAAATTTGTGTTGTTGCCACTGAAATGCTTGAAACAATGATGGAAAATGCTCGTCCAAAGAGAGCAGAAACTAGTGATATTGCTAATGCTGTTTTAGATGGTACAGATGCAGTAATGTTAAGTGGTGAAACTACTGTTGGTAAACATCCAGTTGAAACAGTTGCTGCTATGGCTAATATTTGTGAAGTAACTGAACAATATGCTCATTTTGATTACATTTCGGGTGTTAAGAGTGTTAATGATGTTCAAACTGCTATTGCAGAAAGTGTAGTTTCTAGTGCTAATCGTTTAGATGCTAAGTTAATTTGTGCTGCAACTATTAGTGGTAAAACTGCTAAAATGATTAGTAATTTAAAACCAAGAGCTCTTATTGCTGGACTTTGTCCAGATGAAAAGAGTGGGCGTCGTTTAGCATTAAATTGGGGTGTTTATCCAATTGTTATGCCAATTTGTAATTCTACTGATGAAGTTTTAACAGAAAGTATTGTTAGAGCTAAACAATTTATGGATTTAGAAAAAGGTGACATTGTAGTTACTACTGGTAATTTCCCTAATACAGGTGAGTCTAGACCAACTAACTTAATGAAAATTGAAGAAATTAGTGAATAAGATATCCGATGGATATCTTATTTTTATATTAAAAATAAAAATAGTACTCAAAAAAAGAGTACTATTTTTTTAATAGTTCATCATATTGATAATACATTTTCTGTACATTATTTTCTAATAAGTAATAATGTAAAATATATGGAATAAATAAACAAAGTATTGCGATAAAGGCAATTATTAGTCCAATGTTTTCTATCAGTAGACCAAATAATAAGAATAATATGGTGACTATCCCAGTGAAGACAGTGACTATTAAATGAATTAGTCTTTCATGCTGAAATTCTTGAATTTGAATTAAATGGTAGTCTAGTCTTTCCTTGGATATTTTGGTGTTACTTTTTATTAATTTATCGGTTTCTTGGACATATTTTAAAATTCTTTCTTTCATATAATGCCTCCTATAGTAATATTATATCATATAAAAAAACACATCTATAGTGTTTTTTTTAGTCTAACTTTTCTGATAGGCTCTCATTATCAAATGCTTTTTCATCATCCATTAATAATTCGTGAATTTCTTCTTCTTTCGTATCAACAAAGACTTCTTCAATTCTATCAACACGGCATTTTTCAGCGGTAATGATTGCTTCGACTTTATCAATTGCATCTTCTAGAATATCGTTTACAACAACGTAGTTATATTTTGTTACTTCATTTATTTCTTTATAAGCAGTGTGGAAACGTTTTATGATTTTTTCTTTAGAGTCGGTTCCTCTTTTTTGCAAACGTTTTACCATAGTCTTTAACGATGGTGGTAAGATAAAAATGAAAATAGCTTCTGGTATTAATTTCTTAATATTAGCAGCACCTTCAATTTCAATTTCTAGAATCACATCAATTCCTTGGTCTAGTTTTTCTTTGATTGTACCTTTTGGAGTACCATAGTAATTACCAACATAATTAGTATATTCTAAGAAGAATCCTTCTTTTATTTTTTCTTTGAATTCTTCTTCCGTTACAAAATTATAGGTAACACCTGGAATATCATTTTCACGGATTTGTCTACTTGTTGTTGAAACTGAAAGCCAAAGATTTTTGTTTCTTTTTAGTAATCCGTTGATAACACTTCCTTTTCCGCAACCACTTGGAGCAGAAATTACAATTAATTGTCCGCTTTTTCTTTCTTTAATCATTTTGATTCTCCTTTATATATAGTATATTTTGATATTCTTTTTTGAACTCTTCTAGTTGATTATTATATGGTATAGTATAAATCTTTGTTGTTGATAATTCTAGTTCTAATAGTTTATCTTTTTCTTTTGCTATTTTACTAATGATTGGTAATTTGATTTCTTTTTTATGTTTATTTAAATAGTTTTTACCTTGATGATTGAAACCTAATAATCTAATGTAGGTAATGGTCTGATTATTTTTAGCTATTTCTTTTTCGTAGTTACAAAGAATTTGTAGTAGAGCTCTTGAAATTTTACTGTAAGTTTGATGTTTGGATTTCACTTTTTGGATTAAGTCTTCATAATTTTTGGCAGTAACAATTTCTTTTTTTAGCTTTATAGCTAAATCGTTTTCTACCAAGTGATATTTTTCTAAGTTGTTTTCAGTTATAATTTTATATTTTAAATAATTAAAGTAATCATCTCTTTGATGGATTGTTTCTGTTTTTAATATTTGATAAGTATTTGCTGGAAGAGCATTTTTTATTTCTTTTAACCTATCGATATTTTTTCTGATGGCTGTTGCACTACTTATTTCACCGGTTAATTCTTCCTTGTGATATTGATTAGTTCTTTTAATAACTTCAGGTTTTATGTTGTAGTTATATTTTTTTATTGTTTTAATATATGTTATTCCTAAGATATCATTAGGAGATGTGATTTCTTTACCTGTTAAATCTTTTAGAGCTAGTGATAAGGCTGTAGGATAATTGTAACCAAATTTAGAATAGATTTTTACTAGTTTATTAAAGTCTTCGTTGTTTAGTTGGGCATCAGCAATTTCCATTAAACTGTCGATATCGTTTGATTCACTACCAAAAATTAATTTATCTACTTTTAATTTTTCTAAGAGAGTAATTCCTGCATAGCTAAAGTAGTCAGCGCTTTGTGTTGCGAAAGCATAGGGGATTTCTACAACTAAATCAGCGCCATTTTCAATAGCTAGTTTAGCTCTAGTCCATTTATCAATTATAGCGGGTTCACCACGTTGAGTGAAATTACCACTCATGGCAATAATGATTGTAGCAGTCGGGTCGTGTTCTTTTACTTTTTTTATTTGATATAAATGTCCGTTATGAAATGGATTATATTCAGCAATGATTCCAACACTTGCCATAGTATCCCTCTTTTCTTGTTAAAATAGTTTATCATAGTTTTTATAAATTGACAATTTACAGTTATCGTTATTTACTTATTTTTTATTATGATGTATAATTTTCTTATGATTTCGGGTTATATTTTTTGTATTTTTTTAAATATTTAGAATAAAATTTAGTGATTTAGGATGTGAAAAGATGAGAGTTATAGTAGCAGCAGGAGGTACTGGTGGTCATATATATCCTGCACTGGCAATTATTAATCGAATTAAAGAAAAAGATAAAAATAGTGAAATTTTATATGTGGGTACAACAGATCGTATGGAAAAAGATATTGTTCCAGAAAGAGGAATCGCTTTTGAGGGAATTGAAATTTGTGGTTTAAATAGAAAAAATCCAGTAGCTAATTTTAAAGTTTTATATAAGTTTATGAAAGCTATTCATCGAGCTAAGGAAATTATAAATGAGTTTAAACCAGATATTGTGATTGGGGTTGGTGGCTATATTACAGCACCTGTTTTATATGCTGCTCATAAATTACATATTAAAACGATGATTCATGAACAAAACTCTATACCAGGTCTTTCTAATAAATTTTTGGCTAAGTTTGTGGATACTATTTGTGTTTCTTTACCAGGAAGTATAAAATATTTTCCTAAGAATAAAACTGTTTATACGGGAAATCCCAGAAGTGAAGAAATTCTTAAAATTGATAAAATTTCTAAAGGTGAATTTGGATTTTTAGAAAAGAAAAAATTGGTTTTAGTGGTGATGGGATCTTTAGGTTCTACTACCATGACTACAAAATTAAAAGATGCGATAGCAATGTTTGAAGGTAAAGATTATCAAGTGTTAATTATTACAGGTAAAGCTTATTATGATGCTTATAAGGAAATTCAATTACCTAAAAATGTGAAATTGTTACCTTTTACAGAAAAATTGATACAAATTATGAAGGATACTGATTTGATGGTTTCTAGGGCTGGAGCTTCCACAATTTCGGAAATTACAGGAATTGGTTTGCCGGCTGTTTTGGTGCCGTCTCCTTATGTTACCCATAATCATCAATTTTTAAATGCAAAGGAGTTAGAAGATGCTGGCGCATGTAAAATTTTAGAAGAGAAAGATTTTTCAGGAGAAAATTTGTGTAAAGAAATTGATAAGATTCTTACCAATGATATGTTATATAAAAAGATGAAAAAAGCTAGTGAAGCCTTTGGAATTCATGATTCTCTTACTAAAATTTACCGTGAGATTGAGAAGTTAGTTGGTGAGTAGTATGAAAGAAATAATAGAAGAGTTAGAAGAGATGAATATTGGAAAAATAGAGCGTGATATTTCTTTAGATAGGTTTACAACTTATCGGGTGGGAGGTATTGCAGCTGCTATTGTTTATCCTAAGAATGTTGATAATCTAAAAAAGTTGCTAGAAAAGATAAAGTCTAATAATATTCCTTATAAAATTCTAGGGTTTGGTTCTAATTTATTATTTAGCAGTAAAAGATATGAAGGTATTTTAATTAAATTAGATGAATTTGATGATGTAGAATTTTTTTCGTCTACCAAAGTACGTGTAGGAGCAGGTTACTCTTTAGCAAAACTTTCTATGCAGGCTGCTAAAAAGGGACTTGCAGGCCTTGAGTTTGCTGCTGGAATTCCGGGTACGATAGGCGGGGCAGTATTCATGAATGCTGGTGCTTATAAGAGTGATATGGGTTATATTGTTCAAGATGTGACTGTTTTAACACCGGAACTTAAAATTATTAAATTGGAAAATAGGGAGATGAATTTTCATTATAGGAGTTCATTTTTACAAACACATCCGGGGTATATTTGTTTAGGGGCAGTGTTGCGACTTGATAAGGGTGATAAAACAGCGATTGAAGAAGTGATTAGAGATCGTCGTAAAAGAAGAATCGAGAGTCAGCCTTTAAATTACCCGTCTGCTGGATCGGTTTTTCGTAATCCTGAGGGGATGTTTGCTGGAAAACTTATTGAAGATTTAGGATTAAAAGGCTTTCAGATTGGTGGAGCAATGGTTAGCGAAAAGCATGCTAATTTTATTATTAATTATGATCATGCTAGTAGTGAAGATATTAAAAACTTAATTGATTATGTAAGAGAAAAGGTGAAGAAAGAGTATCAAGTTGAATTAAAAGTAGAACAAGAATTTGTTAATTGGGAGTAGATATGGCAAAAAAAATAGTAAAAAAAAGAAAGATAAAGATTGTACCTTGTTTGATAGTGTTTCTAATATTAGGAGGACTATCTTTTAGTGTTTATTTACTATTGAAAATGCCAATTAAAAATTTAATTGTTACCAATACTAATTATTTAAAGGATGATTATGTTTTAAATTTAGCACAAGTAATTGATTACCCAGGATTTTATCAAATATCTACTCATAAGTGTGAAGAGTTGTTGGAAAAATCGCCTTACATTAAAGAGGCGTCTGTTGATAGAAAATTTTTTAATACTTTAGTCATTGATGTTGTTGAAAATGAGCCTTTATTTATTAATAATATCAATCAAGCTGTTGTCTTTTCTTCTAAAGAAGAAGTACCTGTTGATAAAGAAATTGATTTGTTTAGAGTTCCTAGGCTTATCAATTATGTTCCAGATAATAAATATAAAAGCTTTATCCAGGGAATGACTAATATCAAAAGAGATGTTTTAGGGAAAATATCAGATATTGAGTATCAACCAAATGAGTATGATAAAGACAGATTTTTACTTTATATGGATGATGGTAATATGGTTTATTTGACGTTGACCAAGTTTGATATGATCAATTATTATAATGATGTATTAAGTCAATTAGAAAACCGTAAGGGGATTTTATATTTGGATAATGGAAATCACTTTCAAATTAGGGAGTAGAATATGAGAGAAAATAAAAAGTTAATATTTCAATATGTTTTTTTGTTTTTATTCTTTTTCTTTTCTTTAGTATTCTTTTTTAATGTAAGTAGAGGAGATACTTATGTTAATTTTGGCTTTAGTTATGCTATAGCTAGAGGAGAAGTGCCTTATCTTGATTTTAATATGGTAATTCCACCTTTCTCCCCTTGGTTTTATTCTATCTTTTTATTGTTTTCTAAATCTATTTTGGTTTATTATGCAGGCCAAGCATTATTGTTAACCATTCTTTTTTCTTTTTTATTTAAATTGTTGGGAAAAAAAGCGTGGATTTATTTAACTTTAATTTTTATGCCTTTTCCAATTTCTATGAATACTATTTTGTTCCCAGGGTATAATTTTTTACTTTTATTTTTATTAGTAATCGTTATTTATTGTGAGAAAGAAAGAAAGTCTGATTATTTGATAGGATTTTTATTAGGGCTTTTATTTTTAACAAAACAAACGGTAGGAGGATTGCTTTTTTTGGTATCTTTTTATTATTTATTTCAAGATTATAAAAAGGTATTAAAAAGAATCATTGGATTCTTGATTCCTACTATGTTTACTTTTTTTGTTTTACTGATTGAAGGATGTTTTCAAGAATTTTTAGATTTATGTTTTTTGGGACTTTTTGATTTTGGTAATAGTAATTTTAATTTTGATTTGTTTTATTTAATAGTGTTTGTTTTGGGGCTTATTTTGGTGATTATTAGGATTGTAAAAAAGCCAAAGGATATTTCTAATTATTATGTTTTATTATTTGCAAGTTGTGTTTTTCCAATTATAGATTATTATCACGTATCACTTTTTTTAGGATTACTTTTTTTATTGATATTGTTAGATCTTCCTGATATCAAGGAAAGTATTGCGGTTTATTGTGTTTTATTAGCGAGTACTTTTGCAGTTTTATGGTTTATATTTTCATTTTTAATTTTTAAGGATATTAAATTAGTAAATTATCATAATTTTGAACTTAGTTTAGTGTCTGAAGACTATTACAATTCTGTTAAAAAGTTAGATCAATATTTAGAGTCGTTAGATAAGCCTATTATTTATCTTTTAAAGGGAAATGAAAATTACTTTTTTAAGATTAAGAGTAGTTTAGATATTACTTATTTTGATTTACCTAATTATGGTAATTATGGTTATCACGGTACTGATAAATTAGTTCATAAGTTAAAAGAAATTAAAAATAGTTATATTGTAATTGATAGTAGTGTTTCTTATGATAAAAGTGTTTTTCAACAATATATTAAAGAGGCAGCACAATATGTTATTCAATATGGAAAGTTAGTAAAAAAAATTGGAGTGTATGCAGTATATGAAATATAATATTTGGCAGAAGATTTTAAAGTATGGATTTGTTTTTTCCTTTTCCATGTTTGTTTTAGTTTTTTTTAGTGGTATTAACTCTTATGATTCTATTTGGAATTATAGTTTTAGTTATGCTATTGCGAAAGGACAAATTCCTTTTTTAGAGATTAATATGATTACACCTGGCTTTTATAATTTCTTAATGTCTTTAGGACTTTTAATTTCGCATAATAATATTATCTTTTTAATGGAGCAGGCATTACTTGTGACAGTGACATTTGCTTTTTTAAATAAATTATTTGGTGATAAGGCTTGGCTCTTTTTATTTTTCATGTCCTTTTCTAATTTTTTAGCATTTTGTCCAACTTATAATTATTTGTTATTGACTTTGACTATTCTTGTTATTTATTTGGAAGTTAATAAAAAGAGTGACTATCTTATTGGTGTTGTTTTAGGACTTTTAATTTTAACTAAACATACGGTGGGAATTATATTAGTGATACCTAGTATTATCATTTGTTTTAAAGATAAAAAAAGATTATGGCAGAGATTTTTAGGAGTATTTATTCCTTGTAGCTTTTACCTTATTTTTTTAATTGTAACTGGGAGCTTTTTTAAATTTTTAGACCTTTGTTTTTTTGGGCTTTTGGATTTTGCTGGTAATAATACTGATTTTGTAGTTAGTTATTTTGTTTTGAGTTTAATTCTATTAGGTATTAGTATTTTTTATGTTATCAAATATCCTAAAGATATCGTTGGATATTATGTATTAGCATTTTTTGCTGTTATGATTCCGATTTTTACAGCATATCACTTTCATGTTTATTTGGTCATGGTTTCTTTACTTCTTATGCAAAGACTTTTCATATCTAGAAAAGGAGTAGTAGTACTTTCATTAGTTTTATGTTTTATTGTTATAGGATTTAATATTTTTATTAATTACTATGGAAAAAGTTATACTTTTTTAGGATATAATAATTTTAATTATTTATATTTGCCAAAAGTTTCCAAGGAGTATTTTGAAGATTTGAATCAGCTTTATCATAAATATCAAAAGAAGGGGAAAGTTCAGATACTTTCTAGTAAGAATCCTTGGATAAAAATTACTAATGAAGAAAATCTTAATAATTTCACAGTTTTTTTGAATGGTAATTTTGGCTATCATGGAACAGAAAAAATGATAAAGCAGATTAATAAGAATGGGCAATTTTATTATATTCTTGATAGAGTAGAGTATAATTGGAGTCAGGTAAAAGGGCAATTTCCCATTGATATTGTGGAGTATGTGGTAAAACACAGCCAATTAGTAGAAGAAAAAGAACCATATCAAGTTTATTATTTTAGGAGGGGTTAAATGCATAAGTATCTGTCTCTTATACACATCTCCGAGCCCACGAGACAGGCAGAAATCTC
>ERZ1026981.250-NODE-250-length-11577-cov-3.342388_pt1 | contig 11577 bp, 10 predicted proteins | sample MGYA00519456_ERZ1026981 | MGnify/ENA primary metagenome ERZ1026981 (study PRJEB26926, sample SAMN06164408) | human gut metagenome | biome: ENVO:00009003; feature: ENVO:2100002; material: ENVO:00002003 | host: Homo sapiens | place: USA | collected 2012 ...
GTATAAGAGACAGGTATAGTATTGTAGCTGAGGAGTCGGGACTTTTGCCTCGTGAGCGACTCTTACAGAAGGGAGCAGAGGTTTTGTCGGACCAAGAGCTGTTGGCGATAGTGCTGCGGACAGGGACCAAGTCTGAGTCGGTCTTATCTATGGCTAATCGTATTTTGAAAGGGATGACGAGTTTGGCGGATTTGTCTCGTTTGTCCTTGAATGAGCTTCAGGAGATTCCTGGTATTGGACGTGTGAAGTCTATTGAGCTCAAGGCTATGGTGGAGTTGGCTAAGCGGATTGAGAAGGCCGAGTTGGCTCGTTCCGAGCAGATTATGTCCAGTCAGCAAGTAGCCCGTCGTATGATGTTGGATATTGGGGACAAGCCTCAGGAGCATCTGGTGGCTATCTATTTGGATACGCAGAACCGTATTATTCAGCAAAAGACGGTCTTTATTGGTGGGGTCCGTCGTTCGATTGCTGAGCCACGTGAGATTTTACATTATGCCTGTCATCTGATGGCAACTTCCTTGATTGTGGTCCACAATCATCCTTCGGGGGAAGCCTATCCTAGTCGCAATGATATTGATTTTACTCAAAAGATTAAGCGGTCCTGTGACGACTTAGGGATTTGTCTGCTTGATCATCTGATTGTTGGCAAATCGACCTATTATTCTTTTCGTGAGGAGAGGGAGGATTTTGAGCTTTAGATTGAGGCGATGTGATAAAGACAAGAGAAAAGCAACTGAGTGCAGTCTCAGTTGCTTTTAAAGTTCGTTAACGACGTATTCAAAGAGTTTGAGGTCTTCTTCACGTTTGTCTAGGAGAAGCTCTGGGTGCCACTGGACACCAAGGAAGCGAAGGTCTGGTGTATTTGACTCAACGGCTTCGACAGTGTTGTCCTCAGGATCACGCGCAATGACACGGAGGTCAGAGGCCAAGTGTTTGATACTTTGATGGTGGAAGGAGTTGATAGAGGTTTCACGTCCGTAAATTTCTGCCAACTTACTGTCCTCTTCAACAATCATCTCATGGTAGAGGTAATCAGAAGGCTTGTCCTGCCAGTGATTCTCGATGTCTTGGTGGAGACTACCACCTAGTGCGACGTTCATGAGTTGAGTTCCACGACAGATTGAAAAAATGGGTTTCTTTTGCTTAGTGGCTTCTTCGATAAGTGCCATTTCAAAGATATCACGTTCGAGGAAGAAGTCATCTTCACTGGCATGGTTCTTTTCGTTGTAGAATTTAGGGTCAACGTTTTGCCCACCGATAAGGATGAGCTTGTCAATCATGGAGATATAGGTCTTGGCTTCCGATGGATCGGATACGGGTAGTAGGATTGCTAGGCCACCGGCTCTTTGAACTCCTTCTACAAAGCCAGATGGGGCATAGGACCAGTTGATGTCTTCATGGGCTGGATTAGGCCTTACATTGGCAGTGATTCCGATAATTGGTTTAGTCATTGTTACTCCTTGATTTTTCTTCTTCTTTCATGAAATAGAGTAGGGTTTGTAGTTCGCTAGTCAAGTCTACATATTGGACCACCACGTGGCGTGGAAGATTGAGGTTGACTGGAGAGAAGCAGAGGATGCCTTTAATTCCAGCATCAACCAAAAGATCAGCCACCTCCTGGGCCTTAACTGATGGCACTGTCAGGATGGCTGTTTTGATATCTTCTTGGGCAATCTTGTCCTTAATTTGGGAAATCCCATAGATAGGAATCTTGTCCTCGGTTTGAGTTCCAACCAATTCGTTATCGTCTGTATCAAAAGCCATGACTAGCTGCATGCGGTTACGCTCTTGAAAACGGTAGTGGAGGAGGGCACGCCCGACATTACCAACACCTACGAGGAGTACCTTGGTAGTCGCATTGTCATTTAGGAGTTCAGCGAAAAATGTCATTAGCTTGTTTACGTCATAACCAAAACCACGGCGACCTAGCTCACCAAAATAGGAGAAGTCACGACGAACAGTAGCAGGGTCAATCCCAATCGCTTCAGCAATTTGTTTAGAGCTTGCTTTGTCGATATTTTCACGATGGAATCGTTTGAAAATACGATAGTAGAGAGAGAGACGTTTGGCAGTGGCGTTTGGGATGTTTTTCTCAAATGTCATTGATCGCTTTCCTTTCTTCAATTAGTATGATTCTCTTATATTTTAAGAAAAGTTTGTGAAGATTGCAACAAAATAGTGTAGAAGAGGCGATATAAAAAACCTATCACAAGGATAGGCTATTTCTATGTAGTAAGAAAAAATTTAGACTTCTTCTTGCTCGAAAACGTTACGATCAACCAAACTCTGCATCAAGAAGTAGAATTTTTCTTGCAAGATGTGATGATCTTCATTTTTAAAGATATTAACGTTACGAAGGCCAGATTTGTCTGTAATTGACAATTTGAAACCAGTCAAGTCTTTGTTAATAGTGATTTTAAGTGGGAAACCTTCGCCTGAGTTAGGCACTTTTTCGAGAAGGCGGTGCAACTCGTAGTTTCCGATTTTATTTTGCACAAAAGTCGTATCACGTAGAGTGAATTTTTTGACATTAGGACTGATGGTGTAACGGTACTTACAGTCAGTCAAATGAATGCTTTTTTCAAATGCCATGTTGGTCTCCTATGATTTGATTAAGTTTTTCTGCTAGGGCTTGGAGTTCTTCAGCAGTATTTTCCTCTGATAAACTAATGCGGATAGCTGTTTTTAGCTTGTCAGAATCCTTGCCATAGAGGGCCTGGATGACGTGGCTAGGGTCAACAGTTCCAGCAGTACAAGCAGAACCCGTTGAGACAGCAAAGCCTGCTAGGTCTAACAAGGTTAAGAGAGGGCCGTTTTCCTTATCAGGAAAACTGATGTTGATGACGTGAGGTAGACTAGATCCTCCACCATTAATTTCATAAGGAACGGTAAGGGTATCTAGAAAGGCCTGACGAATCTTTTCAACATGCTGGTAATTGGCTTGGTAATTCTCGCTAGCATTCTTATAAGCAGCGGTCATACCTGCAATACCGACCAGATTTTCAGTACTGGCACGACGTTTTTCCTCTTGCTCACCACCATGGAGAAGGTTGTCAAAATGCAAATCGTTATGATAGAGCAGGCCGACACCTTTAGGTCCATGGAATTTATGGGCACTAATAGAGAGAAAATCGGCTCCAAGTTCCTCTGGATGAATAGGAAGTTTTCCTGCTACCTGAACGGCATCGACGTGGAAGGCAGCTGGGTGATTGGCAAGCAAGTCACCAATTTCTTTGATAGGAAGCAATTGGCCGGTCTCGTTATTGGCATACATAACAGAAACTAGAATAGTATCGTCACGTAAGGCATCAGCGATTTGTTGGGCAGTAATGACTTGATTTTCTGGTTGAATATAGGTTACTTCAAAACCAAAACGCTCTTCCAAGTAGGCCATGGTGTGAAGGACAGAGTGGTGTTCAATAGCAGTTGTAATCAGGTGCTTACCTTTAGCTTGATTGGCTAGGGCGTAACCTTTGATAGCTGTATTGTTTCCTTCAGTCCCACCAGAAGTGAAAATAAGCTTACGAGCAGGGACTCCAAAGTGTTTGGCCATTTCTTCACGGGCTTCACGAAGTTCCTTGGAAGCTTGACGACCATAAGCATGGAGGCTGGATGGATTTCCAAAGGTTTCAGTCATGACATGTGTCATAGCTGAAATAGCAGCAGTATTTAAAGGAGTTGTTGCTGCATTGTCCAAATAAACCATAGCTTAGTCCTCGTTTGCAGTGTAAGCAAAGAGTGGGCTAAGTGGTTGACGTTCGAAAATACGAGTAGTAGCGTTAGCGATTAGCTTACTTGCTGAAATGTATTTAACGTTTGTAGGAACTTTTTCTTTAGTTGCAACTGAATCTGTAACCAAGATTTCTTTGATTGGAGCAGCGTTGAGGACTTCGGCAGCACCTCCTGCAAAGAGACCGTGACTAGCAACTGCATAGATGTCTTTAACGCCACCACGTTCAAGGATTTTAGCTGCTTCAGCAAATGTTTTACCAGTATTAAGGATATCATCAACCAAAATTGCTGTTTTTCCTTCAACCTCACCGATGATGTAGCCTTCTTCGCGTTCTGAATCATCTTGAGCGTAGTCAATGATAGCGATTGGTGCATCAAGGTATTCCGCCAAGCTACGAGCACGTTTAACACCTGAGTTTTTAGGGCTAACAACGACAACATCACTTCCTGTGAATCCTTTTTCGTTGTAGTATTCAGCAAACAAAGGCATTGTGAAGAGGTTATCTACTGGGATATCGAAGAATCCTTGAACTTGGACAGCGTGAAGGTCAAGCGTCAAGACACGATTGACACCAGCTTTAACCAGCATATTGGCAATCAATTTAGCAGTGATTGGTTCACGTGACGCAGCGATACGGTCTTGACGTGCATAACCAAAGTAAGGCATAACAACGTTGACAGAGTTAGCACTGGCACGTTTGCAGGCATCAATCATGATGAGCAATTCCCAAAGGTGGTCGTTAACAGGGTTGCTAGTAGATTGGATGATATAGATATCGTCCCCACGAACAGACTCTTCAATGTTGATCATGATTTCACCGTCAGAAAATTGACGTGAAGATACTTTACCAAGTGGCAATCCAGTAGCCTCAGCAATTTTTTCAGCAATTTCTGGGTTTGAGCTGAGCGAGAACAATTTCAATTGTGGGTTTGCTTTTTGATGTACCATGACGATGGTGACTCCTTTAAAAAAATAAGATGCTAAGCCTAGTTAGGGCTATTGTAATAAAACTACAGATAGTTCTATTTTAGCAAAAAGAAGCAGAAATTTCAGCCATCAAAGTATGATATTGGTGAAAAATACCGAACCTTTGCTAGATAAAATTCCTTTGTATGCGTTTTTAGAGAAATCTATTACCCTCTGGAGTTCTAAATACTTGTGGTATTTGAAGCTACATGTGTTAAAAATAAAAAAACAAGGAGCCAACTCCTTGTCTAAATTTTAGTCTTTGTCTAAATTTTAGTCTTTGTCTCGTTTGAGGGTAGCTACAAAGCGTGCGACCTTACTCTTGGCATACTTAAAGTCAATATTATTTTCTTTAAGGAAAGCATCAAAGTCGTCTTTACCTTTTTCAGCATCTGAAACTTCTAGCTCAAGCTCGTAATCTTTCTTATCAGCATAGACATTGACATCGAGGGCCATGAGGCCGATGTTGGTCTGGTACTCGCGACGAGTTGTGGTCAAATGTCCGAGGATGGTTAGGTCCTCTAGTTTAACCCCACGTTCTAAAAGAATGGATTTGATTTGACAATCAGGAAAGTCCAGCGACTTAGTCAAAGCCTTAGCATCCGCACAATCCATGGTAACGTTGTACTCCATGTTCCCGACTTTTTCAGGGATCTTCAAGGTCAGCTCACCATGAGTGGGAAGCGTCCTGATACGCAAGGAGAGTTTTTTATTTCTCATGTCACTCTGAGGAGTGTCAATGTAGTAGTTGGTTTGCGTAACAGGTGTCACATGGGAGAAAAGCATCGCTAAACGATTGTACTCGTCTTTGGTGAGTAGAGTCTTGTACTCTATCTCTAAATGGTTCATGTGTGTCCTCCCTTGTACTTTCAAATGTGGTATAATATAACAGATTGTATTTATTTTATAAAAAACTAAAGCTTTTGACAAGGAGGAGTCCTATCTTGACCATGGATTGGGAACAATTTTTAGACCCCTATATTCAGGCCGTAGGTGAGCTCAAAATCAAGCTCCGAGGCATTCGTAAACAATTTCGTAAGCAAAATCGTCACTCGCCTATTGAATTTGTGACGGGACGTGTGAAGTCAGTGGCTTCCATTGAAGAGAAAATCGCCCTTCGTGGCCTTTCGGTTGAAAATTTGGCTCAAGATATGCAGGATATTGCTGGTCTCCGAGTCATGGTCCAGTTTGTCGATGATGTGGATGAGGTTTTGGCTTTGCTGCGTCATCGTAGTGATATGACCATTGTTTCAGAGCGTGACTACATCAGAAACCGTAAACATTCGGGTTATCGCTCTTATCATGTTATTATCTCTTATCCCGTTGATACCATTGATGGTCGTAAGGAGATTCTTGCAGAGATTCAGATTAGGACTTTGGCCATGAACTTTTGGGCCACCATTGAACATTCCCTTAATTACAAGTATCAGGGGAATTTTCCTGAGGAGATTAAACTTCGCTTGGAAACTACGGCCCGCATGGCTTATGAGCTTGACGAAGAAATGCGGAAGATACGTGATGATATTAGAGAAGCCCAGTTGCTCTTTGATCCAATTAATAGAACTTTGAAGGATAGTGTAGGAAATAGTGATGACACAGATGAAGACCTCTTCGGATGAGATGAAGGTAGCTATTATTGCCAATGGCAAACCCCAAAGTAGGCGTGTTGCCTCGAAACTTTTTAATGCCTTTCGAGATGATCCTGATTTTTATTTGACCAAGAAAAATCCAGATGTGGTCATCTCAATTGGTGGTGATGGCATGTTGCTATCGGCCTTTCATATGTATGAAAAAGAGCTTGCTCGTGTGCGTTTTGTAGGGATTCACACGGGTCACTTAGGCTTTTATACGGATTATTTGGACAGTGAAGTGGATCAATTAATCGAGACGCTTCGAAAAGATAGTGGTGCAAAGATTTCTTACCCTCTTTTGAATGTCAAATTGACCCTGGCTGATGGTCGTTCTTTTACGTCGATTGCCCTCAATGAAGCAGCCATCAAGCGTAATGAGAAAACCATGGCAGCAGATGTTTGCCTTAATGATGTCTTGTTTGAGAGCTTCCGTGGAGATGGGTTGTCGGTGTCAACGCCTACAGGATCAACGGCCTACAATAAATCACTGGGTGGTGCGGTCCTTCATCCTACTATTGAAGCCTTGCAACTGACTGAGATTGCCAGTCTTAATAATCGTGTGTATCGTACCCTAGGAAGTCCCCTTATTGTGCCCAAGCATGAGAAGATTACGGTTTATCCTACCCGAATGGGAAGCTACACTCTATCCGTTGATAATAAAACCTATACCAACCGTAATGTGAAAAAGGTAGAATTCTCAATTGACCAACGTAAGATTTCCTTTGTGGCTAGTGCCAGCCATACAAGTTTCTGGGAACGGGTACGTGATTCCTTTATCGGAGACATGGAAGAATGAGATATGAGTTTACAGTAGGGCGTTCTTGTCGGGTTAAGACCTTTTTGAAGGAGCACGATATTTCTAAAGGTCTTCTAGCTAAGATTAAGTTTGAGGGCGGTCATATTTGGGTCAATGGTGAGGAGCAGTTTGCGACTTATCCTGTTCATGAAGGAGACGTGGTTGCCATTGAAATCCCTGATGAGGCACCGCACGAGACTTTGAAACCTATTCCTTTTGACTTGGATATTGTCTATGAGGATGATAACTTCTTGGTGATTAATAAACCTTATGGCTATGCCAGTATTCCAAGTGTTAATCATGACAATACCATGGCTAATTTCGTCAAACATCACTTCGTTAGCAACAATTATCCTAATCAGCGTGTGCATATTGTGACACGTCTGGATAAGGACACGTCTGGTCTTATGCTGTTTGCTAAGCATGGTTATGCCCACGCGCGTATGGATAAACAGTTGCAGCAGAAGTCTATTAAGAAACATTACTATGCCTTGGTTGAAGGTGATACCAAACTTGAGGAGCAGGGCGAAATCATTGCACCGATTGCGCGTGATGTGGATTCCATTATTACACGTCGGGTTCATAAATCAGGGAAATATGCCCATACAAGCTATCGCTTGGTTGGTGATTATGGTAGGGTTAAACTGGTTGATATCAATTTGCATACTGGGCGTACTCACCAGATTCGCGTCCACTTTGCCCACTTAGGCCTTCCCCTTTTGGGAGATGATCTTTATGGTGGTTCTCTAGACTATGGTATTGAGCGCCAGGCCTTGCATTGTCACCGTCTTTCATTTGTTGATCCTTTCACCAAAAAAGAGATGGTCCATGCATCTTCCTTGACAGATGATTTTGAAACCGTTATCATGAACTTACAAACTAAAAAAGATTGATTGAGGATTTTTTATGCGTAGTCTATTTGGTGAACTTCGTGAACGTATTGCAGGGAAAGGTGTTAAGATTGTTTTTCCTGAGGGTAACGACGACCGTGTGGTTCGTGCTGCTGCCCGTTTGAAATTTGAAGGATTGGTGGATCCTATTATTTTGGGAGACCCAGCTGAGGTTCACAAAATCTTGAGCGATTTTGGCTTTGCAGACTTTAACTATACGATTATTGATCCTGAAGCCTATGAAGGTTTTGAGGAAATGAAGGAAAAATTTCTTGAAATCCGTAAAGGAAAAGCAACAGTCGAAGATGCAGAGAAATTGCTTCGTGATGTGAACTATTTCGGTGTTATGCTAGTTAAACTCGGTCTTGCTGATGGAATGGTTTCAGGTGCCATTCACTCAACAGCGGATACGGTACGTCCTGCCCTTCAAATTATCAAAACAAAACCAGGCATTTCACGTACATCAGGTGTTTTCCTTATGAACCGTGAAAATACCGATCATCGTTTGGTGTTTGCCGACTGTGCCATCAACATTGAACCAAATGCTCAAGAATTGGCAGAAATTGCAATTAATACTGCCGAAACAGCTAAAGTTTTTGGTATTGATCCTAAAGTGGCCATGCTTAGCTTCTCAACAAAAGGTTCTGCTAAATCGCCAAAAGTTGACAGGGTTGTTCAAGCAACAAATATTGCTAAAGAAATGCGTCCTGACTTGGCTATTGATGGTGAGTTGCAGTTTGATGCAGCCTTTGTTCCAGCAACAGCTGCTATTAAGGCTCCAGATAGTAACGTAGCAGGACATGCCAATGTCTTTGTCTTCCCAGGTTTGCAAGCAGGTAACATTGGATATAAGATTGCCCAACGTTTGGGAATGTTCGAAGCTATCGGACCAATCTTACAAGGTCTTAATAAACCAGTAAACGATCTTTCTCGTGGTGCTAGTGCTGAAGACATTTATAATTTGGCGATTATCACAGCTGCTCAAGCTCTTAATGGCTAATTTTAACTTAGAAACAGAGGTTTAACCAAGGTGTTAGGCCTTTTTGTTTTATGCATGGCTGGTGATTAAAAATAAATCGATTAAAGTAGCTAGAAATCCAGGAAATACGATGGACTGTTGAGTTTGCCGTGTTTCATTATGTACTTTGCTTGTGCAAAATATTCTGAAAGTGACTGCTTTTCTTGATTATTTATGCTATAATGAAAGAGTAAAATTTTATTTTTTGGAGAAATCTTATGAAAAAAAGCAAATGGTTAGCCCTCGCGGGTGTAGCCCTTCTAAGTGTTGGTGCCTTAGCGGCTTGTTCTTCTAAGTCAAGTACTAGTGGAACGACTTATGGTTATGTTTATAATTCAGACCCAGAATCATTGGATTACATCACTTCAAATACAGGACCTACTAAGACAGCTGTGACAAACGGTGTAGATGGTCTTATGGAAGCAGATAAATATGGAAATCTTGTCCCTTCAGTAGCTGAAGATTGGTCTGTCTCTCAAGATGGTCTGACTTATACTTACAAGCTTCGAAAAGACGCGAAGTGGTATGATTCAGAAGGAAATGAATACGCTGACGTCACTGCACAAGATTTCGTGACATCTCTAAAATACGTAGCAGATAAAAAATCGGATGCTCTTTACTTGGTTCAAAACTCAGTCAAAGGCTTGGATGACTATGTAAACGGGAAAACCAAAGACTTCTCAACCGTTGGGGTAAAAGCTGTTGATGATCACACTCTTCAATACACTTTGAACCAACCAGAATCTTTCTGGAATTCTAAATTGACGACTGCTACCATGATGCCAGTTAATGAAAAATTCTTGGAATCAGCTGGGAAAGACTTTGGTAGCGTGAAACCAAATGGTATCCTCTACAATGGTCCATACATTTTGAAATCCTTCACTTCAAAATCACAAATCGAGTTGGATAAAAACCCTGATTACTACGACAAGAAAAATGTTCACATCGATACGGTTAAATTGACTTACTTCGATGGATCTGACCAAGACTATCTTGCTCGTAACTTCTCAGATGGGAACCTATCTACTGCTCGTCTCTTCCCAACAAGCTCAACTTACAGTACGATTGAGAAGAAATTCAAGGATAACATCGTTTATTCCCCACAAGATTCTACTGTTTACTACGCTTACTTCAACGTCAACCGTCAAAATTACGGCCATACGAAGAAGACATCTGATGAGCAAAAGAACAACACGAAGACAGCCCTTCAAAACAAAAACTTCCGTCAAGCTTTGAACTTCGCTTTGGATAGAACTTCCTACAGCGCTCAAGTTAACGGGAAAGACGGAGCATCAAAAACTCTACGTACCCTTCTAGTTCCACCGACATTTGTGCAAGCAGACGGGAAAGACTTCGGTACTCTCGTTGAAGAAAAACTTGCCGCAACAGGAGATGAGTGGAAAGGTGTTAGCTTCGCAGATGCTCAAGATAGCTTGCATAATGCGGATAAAGCCAAAGCGGAACTTGAAAAAGCGAAGGCTGAATTGCAATCACAAGGTGTTCAATTCCCAATCCATATCGACTATATTGTAGACCAATCTTCTAATGCTCTTGTCCAACAAGCAGACTCTATGAAGAGTTCTATTGAAACAGCTCTTGGTAAAGACAATGTCGTGATCGATGTACAAAAATTGTCTACAGACGATGCAGATAACGCTACTTATTTTGCCCAATCACCAGAGCAAAAAGACTTTGATATGGATATCACTGGTTGGGGACCTGACTTCCAAGATCCATCTACTTACTTGGATATCTTGAACCCAACAGATGGTTCAACCTTGACTGGTATGGGACTTGATCCTAAGAAAGACCAAGCACTCATCGAGAAAATTGGTTTGAACGAATACCAAGCATTGCTAGATGCTGCCAATGCTGAAAAATTGGATACCAATGCACGTTATGAAAAATACGCTGCTGCCCAAGCTTGGTTGACAGAAAATGCCATGGTTCTTCCAATCTACTCTAAGGGTGGAGTTCCATCTATCACGAAGGTAACACCATTCTCAAGAGCAAATTCTGCAATTGGTATTAAAGGTGAAACAAGCTTCTTCAAATACCAAAAACTTCAAGATAAGACAGTCACAACTGCTGACTACGAAAAAGCTTATAAGAATTGGTTGAAAGAAAAAGAAGAATCAAACAAAAAAGCGCAAGAAGAACTTGCAAAACACGTGAAATAATCGCGATAGAAAACACCGGGGAAAAAATCCTCGGTGTTTTTTGTGCTAACAAAATGTTGTATGTTTCATCTTATTTCTAATCTTTTATAGACTCAAACGCTATCTCACGACAATCTTCCGATAACTTCTAGAAGTCAGAAGAAAGACGAGAATATAGGAGATGAAAAAGACAGCGCAGATAGACAGAGTCGTTTGAAGGACCAAGCCCGCATTGGTCGCTCCTAGGAGGGCAACGATTTTTGCGATCATCTTGTAGGCCACTCCTAGGTACAGGAAGGAGAAGAATAAAGGAAGGAAAAAGACAGTGAGTATCTGTTTGCGAATAGTGGTGGACGTTTGCTTATCGTCCAATCCTACTTCTGT
>ERZ1026981.255-NODE-255-length-11449-cov-9.155696_pt1 | contig 11449 bp, 10 predicted proteins | sample MGYA00519456_ERZ1026981 | MGnify/ENA primary metagenome ERZ1026981 (study PRJEB26926, sample SAMN06164408) | human gut metagenome | biome: ENVO:00009003; feature: ENVO:2100002; material: ENVO:00002003 | host: Homo sapiens | place: USA | collected 2012 ...
AGCGTCAGATGTGTATAAGAGACAGTTCTTCTATATTATATTCTGTCATCTTTATTTACATGAATAACCATTATTTTTCATGTGAGTCATAAACTCCCCTTCTGTGTATTTGTCTTTTACTTTTAAAGTGACTACATCTTTGGCTTTCGTATTAGCGTTAATCTTTATTTGTAAATCATCTGGATTAGTTAATTCTATGTTATTTAAAATTAAAGTTTCATCATTATCAACGACTATATGTGCAATCACTCTGTCTGATTCTTGCGTAAATTTTACAGTATGTTTTGGTAAATATTGATATGATTCTTTTAGAACATATTTTATAGTATCCAAGTGATTATCTTCTTCTCTTAGATATTGTTCTGGTAAAATAATTGTCTTTGTCAAATCCATTTTTTGAATGTTATTGCCATCTAAATTGACTTTTATATCCTCTTTTATTGCAATTCCTAGCTCATTCGTAGTATTTTTACTACATTCTACGTAAGGTTGTTTAATGGTTGCAAATAAATAGATAATAATTACAATTAAGATAATCGTGATTATCATAGGAAAAACCTTGCCTCTTTTTAGGGTCATTTGTCTCACCTCTTCTTAAGCATATATTATACTATATCTTTTGTTTCGTCAAGATTATAGCTAATTTCTGGGGTGCTCTAATCATAAAAAAAACTCCTTTTGGAGCTTTTTATTATTTAATTTCAATAATTTTTTTAGTTTCTACTTCTTCTTTTTTAGGAACTGTAATCATTAGCATTCCATTATCAAATTTAGCATCTATTTTATCTTCGTCTAAATCACCTAGGTAAAAGCTTCTTTCATATTTACCATAAACTCTTTCACGACGTATATAATTTTTTTCTTGTTCTTCTTCTTTTACTTCGTTACTTTTTTCAGCAGTAATCGTCAAATATCCATCTTTTGTTTCCACAGATATTTCATCTTTGTTAAATCCTGGAATATCCATTTCAATATGATAATCGCCACCTTTTTCATAGATATCACATTTCATGTTTTGTTCTTTCTTTGAAGAAATAAAATCATCAAAAATATCATCTAAATAAAATTTTCTTGGCATTAAATCCATATTTATCATCTTCCTTTCATTTACAATTATGTTATATCACTATATTTAGCACTTGTCAATAGTGAGTGCTAAATTATTTATATTTTGGACAGTTTTTTTTAATTTATACAAAAAAATCAGTAACTAAATTTGATTACTGATTGTTTTTACTTATTATCTTTTGAAGTGGTATTTGCTTGCCTTCATAACTATTAGCAAAATACTCTACTAATTTATCAAGAAATATTTCTTTTTCCTTCTTTCTAAGAATAGAATCTGATTTATCTATACGGTTTAAGATTTCTTCATTACGAAGCATGCAAATATTTTTTATAGTGTCATAATCATCTGATACTTCTTCTGATTCTTTTTCCACTATTTGATACTCGTCTTTTGTTTTTGGTAATGATATTTTCTCTAAAGTTTTCGAATTTTTTGTATAAATAATGTCATAGGTGGTATATAATCGACCATCATTTAAAAATTTGGTTTTTGTAGCTAAAACATAACAACTTGTTGGTACCCAGCACTCTATTTCGTTAGTTTCTTCAGAGATTTTTGGAAGACATGTATACATTTTAGGATATCCTATTTTCCTTTCACTCATTTTAAACCCTCCCAAATATATTATAGCAGATTTATTCATGACTCACAATTTATAAAAGAAAAAAGGCAATATAACGCCTTTTATTTGTTTTGCCATTTCCAATTTTTAATATATGGCATATCTTCTCCATTTTCTTTAATGTAAGCATTATGTTGATTTAACATATCACTACACCAATTGATTAATACTTTAGATGTTTTTTGATATCTTGGAATATGTGATAAAGCATCCATTACTAAGTGGAATCTATCAATTTCATTTTGCACTCTAATGTCAAATGTTGTCGTAATAGTTCCTTCTTCTTGATAACCATGAATATACATATTTTTATTAGCTCGACGATAAGTCAATTGTTCAATTAACGATGGATAACCGTGGAAGTTAAAAATTACTGGAACTTCTTTCGTAAATAATTTATCATACTCTTCATCTGTTAAGCCATGAGGATGTTTAGTTTTTGGAGCAAGTTTCATTAAGTCGACAACATTAATTACTCTAATTTTTATATCTTTGACACAACTTCTTAAAATATCAACGGCCGCTATAGTTTCTAAAGTTGGTGTTTCCCCACAACATGCCATAATTACATCTGGATTACCGCCATCATTACTAGCAAAGTCCCAAATACCAATTCCTTTTGTACAATGCTTTTTCGCTTCGTCTTTGTTTAACCATTGTGGTCTTGGATGTTTACTGGCAACAATCGCATTAATTTTATTTTTGGTTTTTAGTACATGATCAAAGCATGAAAGTAAACAGTTCGTATCTGGTGGTAAATAGATTCTAATAATATCAGATTTTTTTGTTGCTAAATGATTTAAAAAACCTGGATCTTGATGGGTATAACCATTGTGATCTTGTTGAAAAACATGAGAGGTTAATAAAATATTTAAAGAAGCAATTGGTGCACGCCAAGGAATTTCTTTTGTTACTTTTAACCATTTGGCATGTTGAGAAACCATAGAATCAACAATACGCATAAAAGCTTCATAGCTATGAATCATTCCGTATCTTCCGGTTAAAAGATATCCTTCTAACATTCCCTCACAGACATGTTCTGAAAGATAAGAATCCATTATTCTTCCTTCTGGGGATAAGAATTCATCTGTTTTATAAACCTTACTATTCCAAGTTCTTTTTTCTTTTTCAAAGATATGATTTAAACGATTAGATAAAGCTTCATCTGGTCCAAAAATTCGAAAGTTTTTATTATCTTTATTAGCTTCAAAAACATCACGAATATAGTTTCCTAGTTCAGTCATATCTTGTTTTTCAACACTACCCGGAATAGGGACAGAAATAGCATAATTTTCCCAGTTTGGTGTGATGATTTCTTTTAATAATAAGCCACCATTAGCATAGTCACTTTTCCCCATACATTTTGATGGAGTTGGAGCTAATTCTTTCAATTCTTTTTTTAATTTTCCTTTTTCATCGAATAATTCCTCAAGATGATAGCTTTTTAGCCATTTTTCTAGTAATGGTAAGTTCATTGGATTATCTCTTTGGATTGAAATTGGAACTTGATGAGCCCGAAAGCTTCCTTCAATTTGTTTTTCTTCAATTTCTTTTGGACCAGTCCAACCTTTTGGAGTAGTTAAAATAATCATCGGCCATTCATGTTCTGGCTTCGCTCTTTCTTTGATATTAGCAATATCTTTCATTACTTTATCTAAAGTTTTAGCCATTTCTTCATGGAGTTTCATTGGATCTTTTCCGGTTACAAAATAAGGCTTCCAACCGTGACCATAGAAAAAGTCCTCTAACTCTTCTGTTGTCATTCGGCCAAAAATAGTTGGATTGGAAATTTTATAACCATTGCGATGAAGAATTGGCAAAACCATTCCATCTGTTTTTGGATTTAAAAATTTGTTAATGTTCCAAGAAGTTGCAAGTGGTCCAGTTTCTGCTTCCCCATCACCAATAACACAGGCAGCAATTAAACCTTTGTTATCTAGTACAGCACCGGCTGCATGAGCTAAGCTATATCCAAGTTCTCCACCCTCATGAATTGATCCTGGTGTTTCTGGCGCTACATGTGAAGATATTCCACCTGGAAAGCTAAATTGTTTAAATAGTTTTTTTAAACCTGCTTCATCTTCTGTTATTTCAGGATAAAATTTTGAATAAGTTCCATCTAAGTAGTTATTGGCTACCATAGCTTCACCACCATGTCCAGGTCCTGAAATATAAATCATCTTTAAATTGAATTTTTTAATTACTCTATTTAAATGTAAATAAATAAAATTTTGACCTGGCGCGGTTCCCCAATGACCGACTACATTAGGTTTTACATCACTACTGGTTAGTGGTCTTTTTAACAAGGGATTATCCAATAAATATAATTGTCCTACCGATATATAGTTTAAGGCTCTAAAGTATGCATCCATACTTTTTAATTCTTTTTTACTAAGTGTTGCCATTCACATCTCTCCTATCTTAATCATTATATATCAAAATTAAGCTTTTTTAAAGAGCAAAATAAAAAAGGTATTTTTACCTTTCTTATTTGTTATTATGATTTTTTATTAATTAAATCTTTTTTTCATGGTATAACCTAATCCAGCTAAACCTATCATCATTGTTAATAATACTGCAATTATATTAATGTCTGCTGTATTTGGATTTTCAACTTTTACCTTTTCAAGTGCTGCTAGTGCATTTTCAATATCAGTAGCCATTTTATCAACCTCAGCTTGCTCTAATATTGTCTTATCATATTTTACAGCATCAATTGCAGTTTGAACTTTTTCTATAGATTCTTTTGTATATAGGCTTTTATCTAATTGATTGAACTTATCAATTAAACTATTTACTTTTGTATAGTCTGCTTTGGCAATTGATACTTCACCATCAGCAGTTGATTCTACTTTACCAGTAATCTTTCCACCTGTTACGGTAATTTTTCCACCAGCTCTATCTGTAATACTTCCATTGATTGTTCCACCGTTTACAGTAAATTCTGGCTTTTTAGTTGGATTATAACTTCTATCATAGTCTATTTCGATATCACCATTAATTATCGCTTTATTAGAAACTGTGGTAGTTACTTGATTAAATTGATCATCCCAACTTAGTGTATAGATTGCTTGTGATCCTTTAGTTTTTGCATTTAATGTTCCACCTGTCATTGTCAATTGACCCCAGTTTTGGATAGCACTACCTGTCATATTATTGGTAGTAATTATACCACCTGTCATATTAATAATACCGTTATCATCATTTTTTAAAGCGATGAAACCATTAACGATTTCTCCACCTTTCATATTGAAAGTAGCTTGTAGGTTACGGATTGCTGAACTAAATCCAGAAGTTCCTAACACTTTACCGCCTTCCATATTGAATGTTCCACCATTATTATCTATTACATACCAAGAGTTTCCTCCGCTAGTATTTGGATCAGTACCTGCTTCTTTAGAACGAGTCAAAGTACCATTTAATAAAGTTGTTGTTCCTTTATTTACTAAAGCTCCTTTACCATGTGATACATTGTCTACTGTACCGTTTCCAGTAATAGTAAGTGTACCATTGTTTGTAATTGTGTGTTTTCCTTCAATATTTGTTAAAGTGTGACCAGCTAGGTCCAATGTAACTGTTGTATCCTTTGCTATTGTTACACTTTCTGTTACGTCTTGTAATAATACTACTGTTTTACCATTAGCATTGTTAATGGCTTCTTGTACTGTAGTATATTTTACACCATCTACACTAGCTACTTCTAAATCCATAGCTTTTGCAGTTGGCATCATGAACATACTAACAGCTATCATAATAACAAAAAACATTGCCTTTTTCATCTTATCACCCTTCCCTCGGCAATTTTATTATAATTTATTAAAAATTAAAAAACAATACGTATTCTTTTTTTGTAGATTTTTTATTTTTTTCCCTTTTTATTTATCGTAGTATCATCATTTTGAAAATGTCAATTTACAGAAGGTTCAATCATCAATAAAAATTTTCAAATTTTAAAAGTATTTTACTATGAAGGTGATGGTTGGGTTTTACTTAATAGTTATATCCATCATAACAATAGTAGAATCATTATGCCTGATGATAATCTTACCGAATATTTATCCAAATAAAAATGACAAAAGTCTGTCATTTTTATTCTTATTCAACACTTTTTAAAGACTCTATCATATCTATTTTCTTTAGTGAAAAATATAAAATAATATTTACCAAAATAGCAAAAGCCATAGTGATTAAAATAGCATAAACATAACTTGGCCAAGTAATAATTGGGTTAAACATTAACATGTCTATTTCACAAGTCTTAATAATATATTGGGTTAAGATATTACCTACTACTAAACCTAATAGTATACCAATAGCAGTTAAAATAGTATTTTCTCGATTAATATATTGATATACTTCTTTATCATAAAAGCCTAAAACTTTTATAGTAGCTAACTCTCTTCTTCGTTCACTAATATTTACACTTGATAAATTATATAAAACAACGAATGCTAAAGCTCCAGCAGAAATAATTAAGATTAAAGAAACATAGGCAAAGCTTTCCATAGTACTATCAAAAGCGTGCTTAGTAGCGGATGTAAAAGAAATACTTGAGACACTTGGAATTTCTTTTAACTTACTAGCAAATTCTTTTTCGTCTTTTTCAGTCATCTTTTTCGTTTTTAATAAAAGAGTATTATAAGTATTGCCTTGATATTTACTGTTATTCATATAAACATAGTGAAATAAATAATTTTCAGTTATATGAGATACTTTTTCTTGATAAGTATTTCTTCCTGTAAATTCTAGTTGATCTCCTATTTTTACCTCTAATAAATCAGCTAGTTTTTCACTCATTATTATACCAGTTGTGTCTTCTAATTTATAGGCTGTTTTTTTCTTTCTATCTTGTAATTTAATAAATTTTTCTGGTGAGGTTTTTGGTATTACTAAAGTTACTGTTTGATTGGTTTTTTTATTATCTATTGTTATAGATTCTTCTTCTACTTCTAAAATGTCTTTTACTTCTTTTTGGTTTTTTATTTTAGTAATATCTTCTTTAGTGTGGTTATTGTTTAAAGTAATCTTAGCTTGATAGTTAAATATATCTTCATACTGACTTGGTACCATTTTCATAATACAATCTTTAAGACCAAAACCAGCTAGAATTAAACCAGTACAACCTGCTATTCCAATAATAGTCATCAGAAAACGTTTTTTATAGCGAAAAACATTTCTAATGGTTACTTTATAAGAAAAACTAAATTTTTTCCATAATTTAGGAATTTTCTCTAGCAGAACTCTTTTGCCTGGTTCTGGAGACTCTGGTCGTAATAAATTAGCAGGTGATATTTTTAAAGTTTTATGGCAAGTATAAATGGTTGCACCTAAAGTACAAAGTAAAGCTATTATCATTCCTTCTAAAGTAAAGGTGGAATAGTAATATAATCTTACGTCCCCGATGCGATACATTGTTTGATACATATCAAAACATAGTTTTGGTAAAATACGATAACCAATTAAGACACCAATTATAGAACCAATTATAGTAGCAAGTGATGCATATAAAATATATTTAAACATAATGGCGGAATCCTTATATCCTAGTGATTTCAAAGTACCAATTTGGCTTCTTTCCTCTTCCACCATACGAGTCATAGTAGTTAAACAAACTAAAACGGCTACTATAAAGAAAACTAATGGAAACACTTTTGCAACATTATCTATGCGTTCTGTATCTTGTTTATACTGATAGAATCCCACATTGGCTTCAATATCCAAAACGTGCCATTTTTCATTTGACTTTTTGTCTTTTGTAACGATTCTTTTGATTTCTTGTTTTTCTTTTTTCACTAAATCTTTATAATTTTTAGAAAACCTGCTATCATTTGTTTTTAAATCGATATACGCAACTGTTTTATTTGGACTTAAAATATTTTCTTCTGGCATGTAAAGATAATAATTTATTTTACCAGATAATAAGTTAGTAGTATCACGTTCTGTTGATATATATAAGGGACTTTCAACATACCCTGTCACTTTTACCACTTTATTTTGAACTAGTGGTGAGTCGATAATGATTTCATCCCCTATTTTTATTTTTTTAGACATTTGATTATCAATTACGATTTCGCTTGTTTTGCTAGGCATTTTTCCTTTTACTAGTTTAGGTTTATTCATCTTATTTTTTTTATTATAAGAAATTATTTTAGTAGCGTAGTCTTCTTCTTTATTGGTAATTGCATCAAAGGAATAGCCGGTTTCTACTTGATAGTTGTTCCCTAATTTATTGATTGTTTCGCTAGTTATTCCATAGTTAGATACAATCATTAAATCATAGACATGACTCTTTTCATAATAGTTATCTAACGTTTTTTTCATATCAGGAGCAACCGCTTTAATACCAGCAAAAAATCCAACTCCTAATAAAACAATAATTAAAATTGATAAAAAGCGTTTACTAGTTTTTACCATGCAGACAATGGTTTCTTTTAACAGTTTTTTCATTACCAATTAATATCCTCTACTCGTTTAGGATTTTTATTTATGATAGTATCTATTACTGTTCCATTTTTAAATTTAATAATTTTGTCTGCAATCGGTGCGATAGCACTATTATGGGTAATAATAATAACAGTCATTTTTTCATTTCTAGTTAAATTTTCTAAAACTTTTAGAATTTGTTTTCCCGTTTCATCATCTAAAGCGCCAGTTGGTTCATCAGCAAGAAGTATTTTAGGACTTTTAGCTACTGCTCTAGCGATAGCAACACGCTGTTGTTCCCCTCCTGATAGTTGAGCTGGGAAATTTTTCAGCCTATTTTCTAGACCTACTGTTTCAAGTGTTTTTATAGGAGATAGGTGATTTTTACATATTTCAGTTGCAAGTTCTACATTTTCTAAAGCCGTTAAGTTTTGAACTAAGTTATAAAATTGAAAGACAAAACCAATATCATTACGACGATATTTTACTAAATCCTTATTAGAATACTTCGTAATATCTTTACCATCAATTATTACTTTTCCACTCGTTACTTTATCCATTCCTCCTAGAATATTTAAAGCTGTTGTTTTACCGGCTCCAGAGGGTCCTAAAATAACAACTAGTTCTCCTTTATCAATAGAAAACGAAGTTTTATTTAAGGCGATTACTTGTGATTCTTTTTCTCCATAAATTTTACTTACATTTTTAAATTCAATATAAGCCATACTATCCCTCCTATTTATATCTATATTATATCACTTTTTATATTAAACTACATAAATTAAAATGCTTAAAAATTGTAGAATTGAACCAATTAAAACAAAAAAATGAAAGATAGAATGAAAATATTTTCTTTTAGCGCCAATCACATATAAAATAGCTCCAATGGTATAAAAAGCTCCTCCAGTAACTAATAAAATTAATCCAGGAGTTGGCAAAACTTTTTTGATACTGTTATAGGAGAATATGATTAACCATCCCATTAATAAATATATAATCACTGATGGTATTTGAAACTTCTCTAAATCAATAGCGTTTAACAGTATACCAATTGTTGCTATTAACCATATGATAAAAAATATTATCCAACCAGTCACTCCCCCTATTAGGCTTAAACAATAAGGTGTATAACAACCAGCAATAAATAGATAAATATCACAATGATCTAGAACGCGAAGAACTTTTTTGGCTTTTAGTTTGGGGCTTAAAGCATGATAGATACAGCTGATTGAGTACATCACAATCATGGTACTTCCATAGATACATGAGGAAACTACTCCTATTGTGTTATGATTTTTTGCTGAGGATATAACAGTTAATACTAAGGCAGTTATTCCTAATAAAATTCCAATGCCATGAGAAATGGAATTTACTAGTTCTTCTCCTAAAGTATATTTAGGTATTGTTACTTTTTTCATGTTAGCTCCTTTTCACAACTTCATTATACTATATTTTATTTTTTAGTTTTATTTTATAATCAAAAAAATGACACATTTGTGTCACTTAATTATTAAACGCCTACACTTTTTGTTTCTGGTAATGTTGATGCCCCATCGATAACAATTCCTTGACCTGTGATATAACTTGATTCATCACTAGCTAAGAAGGCTGCTAATTCCCCTAGCTCTTCTATTGTTCCTAATCTTCCCATTGGAATTCCTGCGGCAATACCATCAACCACACTTTGTGGATTATTGGCATTAGAATCTTTTGCAATTCCTTCTACCATTGGAGTCATAATATAACCCGGCATGATAGCATTTACATTGATATTATTTTTTACAAGTTCCATAGCTAAACCTTTCGTAAAACCTAACACGGCTGCTTTCGTTGTTGCATATGCTACTTCACCAGTATCAGCAACCATTGGTCCAGTGACACTTGATAAGTTAACAATTTTACCATAATTATTTTTAATCATGTGTGGTACTACTACTTGAGTCATATTCCATGTTCCCTTGATATTGATATCAAAATGACTATCCCTTACTTCATCAGTCATTTCAGTAAATGGTGCTAATTTAGCAATTCCAGCATTATTAACTAAAATATCGATTTTACCTTTTTTTGTAATGATATCATTGATAATAGCCGTTAACATATTTTTATCTCTAATGTCGGCTTTATAACCCATAACTTTAGGATTTTGTAGTTCTTGTAATGTTTCTTGTAATTTATCAGAATAATCAATAATAACTACATCTGCTCCATGTTTTAAAAATACTTTTACTATGCCCAAGCCATTTCCCATGGCTCCTCCTGTTACTATTGCTACTTTTCCATCTAATTTCATCTTTTTCCCTCCCTATTCTTATATCATTATAACATGAGTTGAACTGATTTTACTATAATGTCTTATTATATTTTTTATAATTATTATTTTTATTATTCATAAACAGTCCCTCCCCATTCTACTGCGGTAAAACCTTCTCTAGTAAAATGTGGAAGTTGCTGAGGCTTTATATTCACTTTTTTATCTACTTTTTTAATGTTAATGGCAATTCGTAATAAAGAATCTGGTTTCGGATTTATCATTAATTTATTTTCTTCTTGTCGTTTTTCTGTTAATTTATAATTAATTATACTTTTTTTATTTTTTTCTAATATTGGTAACCAGTACATAATAAATTCATTCTGTTCTCTTCTTGTTAATCCAATTTGAGTTAAAGTTTTTTCCAATACAGTAATGGCATTTTCTTTCGTTACATAAAAGCCTTCATCAAATTTTTCTTCGGTGGTGTTTTTCTCATCCCAATATAGTGCATAATAATATTTATTGTTTTCATCATACAAACTGCCATCAGGACTGGCATTTATTTTCCAAGATTGTTTGTATTTAGGATAGGTAGTTAATAAGTTTTCTGGATGTTCAAAAGTTATTATTAATGTTTCTTCTTTTTCTGGATATAGGTATAATACTGGTTTATCCCATGTCTCATATGATTGTGAAAATTCTTTTAGATTGTTATATGTATAAAACCAAGCTAGTAGTGGTAATAATGTGATTATAAAAGAAATTATTACTAGAAGATGGCTCTTTTTATTGATTAACAATCTGATTCCTAATACTATATTAATAATGATTACTACTAGCAAGATCAACAGTCCTATAATTGCTCGTTCATCTTGAGAACAACCTATGATAGCACCATTTACATCTGTACAAGTTTTATCAGTTGTGATTAAGGTATAGTGTATTTTAGATAAAATTCCCATTATTATTAATTCTAGTCCAGATAACATTACTAAAAAGATACTTTTTTTTGATGGATTATTTGTTTTTTTCATACACTCACCTATTTCTGTCTCTTATACACATCTGACGCTGCCGACGA